>PVMK01115606.1_pt1 | contig 59749 bp, 62 predicted proteins | sample 1853481 | NCBI WGS metagenome assembly PVMK01 (sample SAMN08533507, study PRJNA380276) | Marine sediment metagenome, whole genome shotgun sequencing project.
TCAGGTTGCCAAGCATTCACCGGCTTTGATTATTACCGTGGACAACGGCGTTTCGAGTGTTGACGGGGTTCGGCGAGCACAGGACCTGGGTATGGAGGTATTGGTTACTGATCATCATTTGCCCGGTGCCCGAATTCCTGACGCGGAATTCATTGTGAACCCCAATCTGCCGAGCGAGTCATTTCCCAGTAAAAGTTTGTGTGGTGTCGGCGTTGTATTTTACCTGTTAGCGGCTTTGAGCCGGGTACTGGCTCATCGTGGATTACTGCCGGAAGCGCGGGGGCGGGCGATCGTCACCGACGGGCTGGATCTTGTTGCGCTGGGAACGGTCGCCGACCTGGTGCCATTAGACTACAACAATCGCATCCTGGTGGCGGAGGGTATACGCCGTCTGCGAGCCGGCCGCACACGGCCCGGGCTTCGGGCGCTGTTCTCGGTGTCCGGCAGGCGTTTGGCTAACGCTCAGAGTAGCGATCTCGGGTTCGCGATCGCGCCGCGCCTCAATGCAGCCGGTCGCCTGACCGATATGTCGCTCGGGATCGATTGCCTGCTGGCCGAATCTGATGACCAGGCGAGGCGCCAGGCGCGACAACTGAATGAATTGAATCAGGAGCGCAGGGCGCTGCAGGCCCGTATGGAGGTCGATGCCGGCGTGCATCTTCAAGCGGCGAGAGAATTAATTGACCAGGGGGTTGAGCAGGCGGGCGAGGGGGGTAATGGCGTTTCGACGGGCAATGCCTATTGTCTCTACGACGATCGATGGCACGAGGGCGTCGTCGGACTGGTGGCAACCCGGATGAAGGACCATGCGCGCCGGCCGGTGATCGCCTTTGCTGATTCAATCGAGGCCGGTCTCTTGAAAGGGTCGGCAAGATCGGTGGCCGGTGTTCATATTCGCGATGTGCTGGATGCAGTCGCCGCAAGGCATCCGGGTATCGTTCAAAAATTTGGCGGTCACGCAATGGCTGCGGGTCTGACACTGAAGCGCAGTGACCTGGAGTTATTTCGCGAGGCATTTGATCATGAGGTAAGCCGCTACAGCGATATCCTGAGTGAGCCTGACGTCATCTGGACAGACGGTGAGTTGAGCGCAGATGAGACGCAAATTGATTTGGCGGAAACCTTAGGCGCGGGCGGACCATGGGGGCAGGGGTTTTCAGAACCCGTTTTTGACAATGAACTGGAGGTCGTTGGTCATCGGGTGTTAAAAGACCGGCACCTGAAGTTGCAAGTTCGCCACCCGGGCGACCACCGCACCATCGATGCCATCGCTTTTAATCAGAGTGAGCTGCCCGATATTACGAATGGCTCATCAGTTCGATTCGCCTACCGGCTCGAGATCAATGAGTTTCACAATCGTCGAACGGCACAGTTGGTTGTGGAACACATGCAATCCGCTTAGCATACGCATCGGTTTTGCAAACTATTCAGGTGCGGTCAGATCAATGGAAACCAATCAATTAAAAGCAGGTATCAGCGACTTGCAGGCGAGAAGTACTGCGCTCAGGGGGTATCTTTGACGTCGATAATAAGCAGGATCGACTGAAAGAGGTCAATCGAGAATTGGAGGATCCGGATGTCTGGGGCGACCGGAGTCGCGCCGAGTCTCTGGGTAAGGAACGGGCGCAACTGGAATCCGTCATAGGGCAGCTGGAGCGGGTAGACACGACCCTCCTGGAATCGGCTGAACTCATCGAGCTGGCGGAAGCCGATGATGATCAGGCAGCGGTCGACGAAATTCAGGCGGATATCAGTCGTGTCGAGGCGGATGTTCAGCATCTGGAATTCCTTCGGATGTTCAACCGCAAGACCGATGAGTCGAATGCGTTTCTCGATATACAGGCGGGCGCCGGTGGGACGGAAGCCCAGGATTGGGCTGAGATGTTGCTGAGAATGTATTTGCGATGGTGTGAGGCGAATAATTTTCAAACTGAACTGATTGAGGTGTCTCCGGGGGAGGTTGCCGGCATAAAGAGCGCTTCGATTCGTGTGGTTGGTAATTATGCCTACGGGTGGTTGCGCACCGAGACCGGGGTACACCGTCTCGTCAGAAAGTCACCGTTCGATTCCGGGAATCGACGCCATACGTCTTTTGCGTCAATTTTCGTGTCGCCAGAGATCGACGACAACTTTGAGGTAGAGATCAATCCGGCAGACCTTCGTATCGATGTCTATCGCGCCAGCGGAGCGGGTGGGCAGCACGTCAATCGGACAGAGTCCGCGGTTCGCATTACGCACAACCCGACCGGTATTGTTGTTCAGTGCCAGAATGACCGCTCACAACACAAGAACAAAGCGACTGCAATGAAGCAATTGCGCGCAAAGATTTATGAGTTGGAAGAGCAGAACAGGCGCGACGAAGCTCAGGCCATTGAGGAGTCTAAATCCGATGTCGGTTGGGGGCGGCAGATACGCTCCTATGTTCTGGATCAGTCGCGCATCAAGGATTTAAGAACCGGAGTTGAAACCGGAAATACCGATGCCGTTCTGAATGGCGACTTAAACCAATTCATCGAAGTAAGCTTGAAACAGGGTGTTTGATGGCATGAGTACTGAAGAACATCGTTTGATCGCGGAACGGCGACAAAAACTTAAGAATATGCGGGATGGCGGCTTCGACTTTCCCAATACCCGGTTTCGAACCGCTCTGGCAGAGCAGCTGCATTCCACATTCGAAACGCATTCGCGTGAAACGCTGGAGCACGAAGCGGTCGAGGTCAGTATCGGTGGCCGCATGATGTCCAAGCGTGTTATGGGTAAGGCGAGTTTTGCGACGCTGCAGGACCGTTCGGGTCAAATGCAGATATTTGTTCAGCGTGACGTCATAACCACTGATGCTTACAAGGCGTTTAAGAGCTGGGATCTGGGGGATATCGTTTGGGCGCGCGGAACCCTGTTTTTGACCAAAACCGGAGAACTGACGGTCAAGGTCATAGAAATCGACGTGCTGACCAAGTGTCTGAGACCGTTGCCGGAGAAATTCCACGGATTGACCGACCAGGAAATGCGATACAGGCAACGGTATGTCGATTTGATCGTCAACGAAGAGTCCAGACGCGTATTCAAGACTCGTACACGCATCGTCCAATACATCCGTTCGTATTTAGATGCCATGGATTTTCTGGAAGTCGAGACGCCAATGATGCAGGCGATACCGGGAGGGGCTGTAGCCCGGCCGTTTATTACTCATCACAATGCGCTAGGCCGCGATTTGTATCTCCGCATCGCCCCGGAGCTCTATCTGAAGCGACTCGTCGTCGGTGGTTTTGAGCGGGTTTACGAGCTAAATCGCAGTTTTCGCAACGAAGGCGTTTCCACACGCCATAATCCCGAGTTTACGATGCTCGAACTGTACATGGCCTATGCAGACTACGATGCAGGCATGGACTTATTGGAGAACATGCTGCGTAGCCTCGCGGCCTCATTATTCGATAGCGGCGTCGTGAATTATCAGGGGAGCAGTTACGATCTCACAGAGCCGTTCAGACGCCTGTCAGTAATTGATGCGGTCGCAAATTTTAATCCTGAACTGGAGTCGTCACGACTGCGTGATCAGGATTACCTGCGGGACGTCTGCCAGCGTCTCGAAATCAAGGTTGAGAAAAGTTATGGGTCTGGCAAGTTGTTGATAGCGGTCTTTGAGAAAACGGTCGAGCAAAAGCTTGATGAGCCGACATTTATCACGGGCTATCCAGCGGAGGTTTCACCGTTGGCGCGAAAGTCCGATGATGATCCGTGGTTGACGGATCGGTTCGAACTCTTCATTGCGGGAAGGGAGCTTGCGAACGGATTTTCTGAGCTCAATGACCCCGAAGATCAGGCTGAACGTTTTCGTGCACAGGCTGCGCAAAAGGCTGCTGGCGATGAGGAAGCCATGTTTTTTGATGAAGCCTACATCACGGCATTGGAATACGGGATGCCGCCGACCACGGGTCTTGGGGTCGGAATCGATCGGCTGGTGATGTTTTTGACCGATGTGCCGTCGATACGGGATGTTTTGTTGTTTCCGCACCTGCGAGAGTCGGCTGACGCCACGGACTGAAACATCGGAGCGGGCATTGCCCCGATGCTCCGCTATTGGAAATAGCCCATGGCCCGTATTTTTTCCCTCTGGTCCTCATCACGGTCGAAGAGTATTAGGTCGGTCGCGGCCTGGATTTGGCATTCTTTTTCGAATCGAATGATCTGGCTGCGAAACGCATCGACAGTTTGAGGATTGTCTGCGCCTATATTATTTTGTTCTTGAGGGTCTGAATCAAGGTCATAGAGTTCCAGTGTTTCGACCTCTGCATTCCAGATTGCTTTCCAACGGCCTTGGCGGGCGGCCCAATTGGAATCACCCGATTCTTCTTTCCACGGCTGGTAATAATTAACCCGGTTGAGCCGCATTGCCTGAATTCGAGTTTCGGATTCCCGATTTGCCGGCGTCTGGTTGAGATATCTTAAGAGGCTTGTCCCACGGCAATCTTTGCAGAGCTCGGGCATTCCGAGGTAATCAAAAATTGTCGGCATCACATCGACCAGAGAGACCGATGTATTTATTCGCAGGCCGCGATGTTCATCATTCGGAAAATGAATGAGCAACGGTATGCGCGCCACCTCGTCGTAGACGGAATTACTGTGGAACCAGCGTCCATGCTCTCCGAAACCCTCGCCGTGATCCGCGACAAAAACGAATATCGCCCTGTCCCAAAGCATCTTTTCTTTTAGTAGCTCGATCATGCGGCCAAGATTGTCATCTGCCCAGAGCACAGAAGTGTCATACAGAACGTCGATCGAGTCCTTGTGTTCATCAAGGGTTGCCATTAGTGCACTTTGCAGCTCAGTATTGTTTGTTGTCCCCAATGATTGTCCGTTAAAGCTGTCGATGAACGCCGCTTCATGAAGTCGTTTCCTGTTTTTCTTGAGTAATTCTCTGTCATCTATGCTTACGTGACCAAATCGGCTTACAAATGGCGGCGGCGTATCTTCCGGGTCATGGGGTTCCATCGTGTGCAGGTAGAGATAAAAAGGCCCATCTCCACCTCGATCGAAAAACGCCTTTGCATTCTCAAGCCAAACCGCCTGGTCTGGTTCCTCGAACCAGACGGCCTCATCGTAACCGCGGTAGAGAGGGCCGCTCACCCAGGCATTTCGGGTTTGGACGCCGGTCAGATAGCCGATATCCTTGAATCGCTCGGCGAGGAACCGTTGGTCCGGGCCGGGTCTTTCAAGCCCGGTGATCACGCCATGTTCACAGGGAAATGTTGACGTCATCAATGACATGACGGATGGCAATGTCCAGGGCGCCGGGGCATAAGCGTTTGTAAAGACAATGCTCTCCGCCGCTAGTGCATCGATGTGAGGCGACGTCGCACGTTTTTTATAACCATAGACGCCCAGCCGGTCAGCGCGCAAGGTATCGACCAGGTATATGATCACTGGAACACCTCCCGCTGGATCTTCCGGCTTGCCGGTGCAACCGGACATGCTCAGGGCTGCCAAAAAAATAATCAGCGGGACCCGGTATCGGTGCCAGTCTATGGATGGAAAAATCGTGAGTTGTATTGGCGCCAATACTTCAGTCCGTTTCCGGTATCGAATAGGGGAGGGGCTGCCGTTCGACCGGCAGGCTTTGACCTTCGTCGGCAAACCAAGGCCTGCCCGCCGAGTCGATCGCCATAACGGCCAGCAGTTCTGTCACAGGGCCGTTGAGACTACATGATACGATCTTGCCGGTCGCCTTATTGGGTCCATGCAGTAATCCGCCGGATGCGAATTGATGGTCGGATTCCGAGCGGAACCGGTACATGCGTCTTTTTATTCGGCCCAGGTTTTGTGTGCGTGCGACAATTTCCTGCCCGACGTAGCACCCTTTCGTGAAACTGACCCCGCCGAGTAAATCCAGGTTCAGCATCTGGGGAATAAATGTCTCGGATGTGTTCTTCTGAATTTCCGGGATCCCGGCGTGTATATTGTGAAGCGTCCAATCCCCGGCAGATAATAAATTATTTGTCGTAGTCTGGATGGCCACCGTCGCCTCGGGAGTTCCAATGGCCCAAAGGCGGGTCGGATCCCCAATAACCCGGGCGAGACACAGCGTAGCGCTCGACCGGCATGCCCCGGGTTCCAGGGATACTTCGAGGCCATTAACGGTGACCGGGCCCGTGGCGCTCGTGATCAGGCCCACCAGGTTCAATTGCGGCGGAAAATCAATCTGCACGTCCGCGCGCAGGATAAACATGCTCAGCCGCTTCGCAACCGGCCCGGCGATGTCAGCCGCAACAGGCAGATAGACGGCGTCGTTCCAATTCATCAATTGGCTGACGAAGAGCAAGCGACCTTTTGCAGTCGTCCAGCCTGCCAGGACGCTTTGCCGTGGGTTCAGCGAGTCGAGATCCTGTGTCAATTGGCCCTGGAGGAACTCATGACGGTCCTCGCCGGAAATTCGCAATAACGAATGATTTTCGATATCGAATGCGCCTGTCACGTTAACAGTCATGGCTTTCGGGTCAGGTGAATCAGTGGGGTTCTGGTGAAATGCGGCGGTCATTCTGGCACACTATTGCCCATGCCAGCACCTGGTTCGAGCATGAGTAAAAGAACAGTTTCCGATCTGAGTCCGCAGGATGAGGAATTATCCACCCATTCGGCGGACCACGGCGGTGACTCGAAGCCTGTTTCAGTGGGTGATACACAAATGCGTCCTCCGGAAACCGGTGGCCCGAAGGGCCTCGATCCAACCCGCTATGGTGACTGGGAGCGCGGAGGCCGGTGCATCGATTTCTAGCGTCGGAGCGTTTTATCCAAGTGTGTACGCAGGCGTCGGCGGGTCCGATGCGGCCTGACCTTGGGTGGTTTGCAGGGAATAATGATTGTTGATTGAGGTGACACTTCATGGCGCACGGTGAACGGCCACTATCGCCACATTTGGGTATTTATCGATGGGAGATCAGTAACTCGCTTTCGATTCTCCATCGCATGACCGGCGTCATGCTGTCCGCGGGTGCGCTTGTCCTGGTCGGCTGGCTGGTTTCCGCGGTGGCTGGAGAAGATGTTTATTTTACCCTGGACGCTTGGCTGAGCACTTTCCTGGGCCGCCTGATGTTATTCGGCTGGACGTTCTGTTTCTTTTTTCATCTCGGTAATGGAATCAGACATTTATTTTGGGACGTCGGTTACGGCTTCGAAAAGCAGCGGGCGAGGATGACCGGGTGGATGGTCGTCACCTTTGCCATCGCGACGACGTTGATCTTCTGGGTCTATGCGCTTGGACGAGGTGGAGTCTGACAATGAGTTTTCAGTCTCCATTGAATAAAGTTCTCGGCCTCGGTTCCGCGAAAGACGGCTCGGGCCATTGGTGGGCGCAGAGGCTGACGGCGATCAGCCTGGTGCCCTTGACGCTGTGGTTTGCGCTTTCACTTTTGAGCCTTGATCACGGCAGCTATTCGGCGATCGTCAGTTGGATTGCCGATCCGCTGCATTCAATCCTGGTGATTCTGCTCGTCATCAGCCTCGTTTATCACTCCAGCCTGGGTTTACAGGTGGTTATTGAAGATTACATTCACGGCGCGGCCAAGGTCGCCGTGCTCGTCGTGGTTCAGTTCGGGCACGTGGTGCTCGCTGTTGCCGGTATTTATGCTGTGGTCGTGGTTTCGATCGGAGCCGTCCGATGACCGAATTCGTCGATCATACCCATGACGTTGTTGTCGTCGGCGCGGGCGGCGCAGGTTTGCGAGCCACTTTTGGACTGGCCGAATCCGGGTTGACCACGGCCTGTATTACCAAAGTATTCCCGACCCGCAGTCACACGGTTGCGGCTCAGGGTGGTATCAGTGCTGCTCTGGGTAATATGGGCGAGGACGACTGGCGCTGGCACATGTATGACACGGTCAAAGGTTCGGATTGGCTCGGTGATCAGGACGCTATTGAATATATGTGTAAGGAGGCGCCTGGTGCGGTCATCGAGCTCGAGCATTACGGTGTGCCCTTTTCCCGAACCGAAGACGGGCGAATTTACCAACGACCTTTTGGCGGAATGACCACCCGCTTTGGCGAAGGAACCGCACAGCGCACCTGTGCCGCAGCGGACCGAACGGGTCACGCCATGTTGCATACGCTGTATCAGCAATCCCTGAAACATGATGCGACCTTTTATATAGAGTATTTTGCGATCGATCTGATCATGGAGGAGGGTGAATGCCGTGGCGTCGTGGCGCTGGACATGGCCACCGGATTTTTTCATCGGTTTCGCGCCCGCCGGGTCATTCTCGCGACGGGCGGGTATGGGCGTACTTATTTTTCCTGTACCTCCGCTCATACTTGTACCGGCGACGGCAATGCGATGGTATTGAGGGCAGGCCTGCCACTCCAGGATATGGAATTCGTTCAGTTTCACCCGACCGGTATTTATGGCGCCGGCTGTTTGATTACCGAGGGGGCCCGGGGTGAGGGGGGATACCTGACGAATTCGGATGACGAGCGATTTATGGAACGTTACGCGCCGAACGCAAAGGACCTGGCGTCGAGGGATGTTGTGAGTCGGTCAATGACGATCGAAATTCGGGAAGGCCGCGGTGTTGGACAGGAAAAAGACCATATTTTTCTGCACCTGGAGCATCTCGGTCCTGACATCATCGACGAGCGTTTGCCGGGTATTGCGGAGACCGCCCGAATTTTTGCCGGTGTAGACGTGACCAGAGAACCGATTCCGGTATTGCCGACGGCCCATTACAACATGGGTGGCATTCCGACCAATCGGCATGGCGAGGTGCTCACGCTGCGCGATACGCGGGGCGATGATCAGGGAGACTTGCAACAGGGCGCTGAGATCCGCGTTGTTCCCGGCCTGATGGCCATCGGCGAGGCAGCTTGCGTTTCCGTACATGGAGCGAATCGGTTGGGTTCGAATTCACTGTTGGATCTTGTGGTTTTCGGGCGTGCCGCCGCACATCGATGTGCGGATGTTTTGAAACAGGTGGTCCGGCAGCGTGAATTACCGGCCGGTGCCGGCGATGCGGCCGTGGATCGTCTGGAAAAATTGCGACAGGCGGATGGCAGTCGTCCAACGGCCGAGATTCGTCTTGAAATGCAACGCATCATGCAAAACCATGCCGGCGTGTTCAGGACCGGAGCAGTGCTCGATGAGGGTGCCGCGAAACTTCAGGCCTGTATCGATTCATTTGCAGACGTTCGGGTCTCGGATCGCGGCCTGATCTGGAATACTGATTTGATAGAGACGCTGGAGCTTGAGAATTTATTGTCTCAGGCGAACGCCACAATCACGTCGGCATCGAATCGAAAGGAAAGCAGGGGAGCGCAGGCTCGCGAGGACTATCCGGACCGGGATGATCGGAACTGGATGAAGCACACTTTGATTTGGATTGATGACACCGGAAACGTGCGCCTGGATTATCGGCCGGTCCGTTTAGAGACGCTGACCGATGAGGTGGAGACGATTCCGCCTAAGGCGCGGGTTTATTGATGGTTATATTTAGGATGATGAGGAAGCATAATGGCCCAGTTCAGGCTACCTGCAAATTCTCGGGTTAAGAAAGGTCAAACTTTCAAGGCAGCTGCTGGAGCGACGAACATTCGCCGATTCGAGGTTTATCGCTTTGATCCTGACAGTGGTCAGAATCCGAGCGTTGATACCTACGAAGTAGATCTGGATCAGTGCGGCCCGATGGTGTTAGATGCGCTGATCAAAATAAAAAATGAGATCGACTCGACACTGACATTCCGGCGCTCCTGCAGGGAGGGGATTTGCGGTTCCTGCGCAATGAATATCGATGGCAGTAATACCCTGGCATGCACTCTCGCGACGGATGAAATCAAAGGCAATGTCAAGGTTTATCCATTGCCGCACCAGCCCGTCGTAAAAGACCTGGTTGCCGATTTAACTAATTTCTATGCGCAGTATGCATCTATTAAACCATGGTTGCAGACTCGAACTCCCGCACAACCAGACCGTGAGAGACTGCAGTCCAAAGCCGACCAGGAACTGATTGATGACCCGGCAGCGTGCATACTCTGCGCTTGCTGCTCGACCAGTTGTCCGAGTTATTGGTGGAACAGTGACCGTTATCTCGGTCCTGCCGCGTTGTTGGCGGCTTACCGCTGGCTGGTCGACAGTCGTGACGAGGCTACCGGAGAGCGGCTGGATGAGCTGGAGGATCCGTTTCGGCTCTATCGCTGCCATACCATCATGAATTGCACGAACGTGTGCCCCAAAGACCTTAACCCGGCCCGCGCGATCGCTGATACAAAAAGAATGCTGGCAGCCCGGAGGCTCTAGTATCGCGGAATGAAAACCGAGCACCTTTCTCAGATTAGGTGGCATTGCCGCCGTGGGATGCGCGAGTTGGATGTCCTCTTGATGCGTTACGTCGATAGTGATTATTTAGATACCGACCCGGAGTGTCAGAAAGCCTTTGAAACCCTTTTAAGTCTCCAGGATCCCGAGATTCTCGACTTGCTGACCGGCCGTGTGGTCGCGGAAGATGCGTCGTTACGGGATGTGGTGCAACGGCTTCTTACAAACACTTGAGTTCAGACCCCGGTCCGGGTTGTCGCCCAGGTCGTGGATACCGGATGTGTCAGGGGTGTCGCCGTGGACATTTGAATCAGGATGTGCACCCCGGCCCAGGCGTTCTCTTTTTAGCGTGAGCCGGTTGGTTCTGAACCGGTCTGGTTACTGGAATTTTGCGACAGACGATGGCGAGCATCACGAAGCGGTGCTTATCAGAGGCTGGATTTCCGGTGGTGGTTCGGTCATGGCTCTGGCCTGGAGAGTGCGGGTCGGGCGTCGACGGAGAACTCGTATCTACCGGGCCTGGTTAATTTCTCGAGATCATGATGCGGTAACCTGGCGCCGGCTCATCGTTCGCCTGCGAATGCAAATTTAGCAAGCAAATCTCGTGCCACATACATTTCTCGGCAACCGGGTTAGAATGCCAGTGCGCGGTAGTGCGGTGATGGTGGTGCGCCTCAGAATGAGACTCAGTTAACAAAACAAAGGATCGAGCGCGAACTTTCGCAGATCTGAAGGGTCTATGCGAAGGGAGGCGTCCAGGTCGAAGAGTGTTCCGAGACAGGATGCATGGTCAAAAAGACTGACGATCAGAGGCTGGTTGATCGCGTCAAGGAGGGCGACAAGAAAGCTTTCGACGTGCTGGTTTTAAAGTATCAGCACAAGATTGTAAAATTGGTTATGCGTTATATTCGCGATCCGACTGAGGCGCTGGATGTTTCTCAGGAAGCCTTTATCAAGGCTTATCGAGCGTTGCCTAAATTTCGTGGTGAAAGCGCCTTCTACACCTGGTTATACCGAATTGCGATCAATACTGCGAAAAATCACATTGTGTCAATGAATCGCAAGCCCTTGGATTATGATCTTGATCCTCAAAATTCGGATGGATATGAGGTTCCATCGAAGCTTCGTGACGATGACTCCCCGGAAAAAATATTACAGCGTGAGGAATTACGCGAGGCCCTCGAGGAAGCAATCGACTCGTTACCTGAGGAGCTGCGGGTCGCGATTGTTCTGCGTGAAGTTGACGGTCTAAGTTATGAAGAAATAGCTGAAGCCATGGACTGCCCCGTCGGGACGGTGCGGTCAAGAATTTTCAGGGCAAGGGACGCAGTCGATAAGAGCATCCGGCCACTGTTGGGTGGTTCAATCAGAACATGAAAGATGAGTATTTAGAGATGAGTCATACGGTTGAAGAGCAATTGTCAGCATTATTGGACAACGAGTTGCCGGTCGAGGAAGAAGATTTATTGTTCCGGCGTCTGGAGAAAGATCCAGAATACCGCGTGGTATTGGGTCGATACAGCCTGATGCGAGAATTAATTGTGTCATCTGATGCGGATCCGGTGGCGCTGCGGCTCAGTGAACGTGTCCGTTTGGCATTGCAAGATGATGTTGTTCCCGGTCGATACCACCGTGCCGTCAAAGGTCCGGTCCAGCGCGGGAAAGAGTTTGTTGCGCTTCGCTTCCATCGCGGCGGTTGCGGGGATCGCCTTGATGGCTTTCGTAAACCTTGATTACAATTCCAGAGGCGCGCAGACGGTTGCCTCAGTGGGTTCGAATCTCAGTTATGCCGTTCCCGAGGTTCGGGCGGATCGCAGAGTTATTGAGCCGAATCGTCTGACCGGCTATCTGGTTTCACACAGTGAATTTTCCAGTGCGCTCTCTCGGCGGGTGATGGATTCTCACATCGTTAGCCCGGCACCTCAGACTGTGGCATGGCAACGGACTGCGATTTCCCCACGATGAATAGTATGCGGCCCTCGCAAGTCAGTCTGGTTGCAGCAGTGCTGCTGGCTCTGGTGGGCCTGGTCAGTGCCGCATCTGCTCAGACGGAATCACAAACGCGGGATCCGGCGGACTGGTTGGATCGCATGGGCCAAGCCGTTGAGCAACTGAATTTTCGCGGCACCATGGTGCATATTTATCGCGGCGAAGCCGATTCATCCAAAATCGTTCATCGTGTTGCGGATGGCGTTGTTACAGAACGTATTACCGCGTTGGAAGACAATGGCAGGGAAATAATTCGCAGCAATGGCACGGTCACCTGTATATTTCCCGATCAGAAAATGATTCTCGTCGAGCATCAGGAACAGCTCGAGCGAGACTCGAGCCCGGTTATGGGTCAGTTGCCGAGCTTCATGGAGTTCGATGACGACAGTTATGAGATCGTCATGCTGGGTCCGGGCCGGGCGGCCGGTCGTGAATGCGAGGTATTGTCGGTCCATCCTCGGGACGGGTTTCGATATGGCTACCGCCTGTGGATCGATCGGGCGACCGCAATGCTGCTAAAGTCGCAGCTTATGGATGGGCAGGACAAAGTGGTAGAGGAGATTCTGTTTACAGAGATCAGTTTCCCGGCGCGTATTTCGGCCCGTGAAGTCGAACCCACTTTAGAGATCGATTCGTATACCTGGTCGCGACCCGAGCCCATTCTGAATCGTCAAATCCGGTTGGACGACGTCGATTGGCGAGCTACGGATTTACCGCCGGGCTTTGTTCTTTCAGCCGTGAGGACGCGAAAAGCGACCGAGGACCGGGGTTCGATGGAGCAGCTGGTGTATACCGATGGTCTTGCATCGGTATCGGTATTTATCGAAACAGGCATTTCGGCGACTGAAGAAGTTGAAGGTTTGTCGCAGATTGGCGCTGCAAGAGCCTACACAACGACTCTGCAGGGTTGCCTGATCACGGCGGTTGGCGATGTACCGGAGCGGACCGCAAAAATGATTGCATTGTCGATTCGCCCCGTCCGAAACGACCACTGAGCGATACTGCATGCTATACCAGGCGGGGCATGTTACCGAGATTCGCCGAAATCGCGCTCGAGTCGAGTTCAAACCGGGACCGGCATGCCACAGCTGTCTAAGTGGTTATGGATGTGGTCTTGGACCGCTACTGGACCTGTTTCGACGCCGCCCGGGTTATTCGATTTGGATCGAGCTGAAAATCGCAGGGAACCGCCGGATCGAAGTGGGTGACCCGGTCAAAATTGGCCTGCACGCGGCCGAACTGATTAAAATTTCGAGCTTGGCCTATTTGTTGCCGGTCGTCGGTATGATGATTGGTGCCTGGCTGGTGGCAATGCTGCTGCCGCAGTGGGGTGACTTGAGTGCCGTAATCGGAGCAGGGTTCGGAATCGGTGCGGGATGGGGCAGCCTCGCGGCAATCAGGAATCGCGCCCCGGTGATGCTGATCGCTTGAACAGCGAAGCCGAAATTATTGTTTACAGCCGGCGTGGTTGCCATTTGTGCGAAGTGTTGTTGGCAGAACTCGAACCGATGGTTCGCGGCAGGGCTCGAATCAGCGTTCGAGATGTTGACCATGAGCCTGAGTGGCGTTCGACTTATGGTGAGCGAGTCCCGGTCGTTTGCGTAGACGGCCAGGAAATTTGCCAATATCAGCTGGATCGTGATGCCCTCTGGTCGATAATAGCGCCAGGCGCGAGTTGATATCGGCACGACAGTTGGGCGGCCGTCCAATAACGGCACACACTGAGCCCCGGACGGCTATAATCCCCACCTTTTGAGGCCATGGACTGCCCTGCATGCGCAACATCCGCAATTTTTCGATCATTGCCCATATTGACCACGGAAAGTCGACGCTTTCCGACCGTTTGATTGAGCTGTGCGGGGGGCTCGAGAAACGTGAGATGGCAGCTCAGGTTCTGGATTCGATGGATCTTGAGCGTGAGCGAGGGATCACGATCAAGGCGCAAAGTGTTTCTTTGAAATACACGGCGCGGGACGGACAGAATTATCAGCTGAATTTTATCGACACGCCCGGGCATGTGGATTTCTCCTATGAAGTGTCGAGGTCACTCGCGGCTTGTGAAGGGGCATTGTTAGTCGTAGATGCCGCTCAAGGCGTCGAAGCGCAGACCATCGCAAATTGTTATAAGGCCGTCGATCAGGGGCTTGAAATTCTTCCGGTGATTAATAAGATCGACCTGCCTTCCGCTGATCCCGCGGGTGCGATTCATGATATTGAAGATATTATTGGGCTGGACGTGCAGGATGTGGCGTTGGTCAGCGCCAAGACGGGGGCTGGCATTGATGATTTGCTGGAATTGCTGATCAGGAAGATTCCGGCGCCGGCAGGGGACCCGGCGGCGCCGCTCCAGGCCTTGATCATTGATTCCTGGTTCGACAACTACGTGGGTGTCGTGTCGCTGATACGAGTGGTCAATGGCGAGTTGACGGTCGGAAGCAAGGTGCGAATCATGTCGACTGAGCATATTTACCTGGCGAATGATGTCGGTGTCTTTACGCCGAAGATGGAAAGTCGCGAGAGCCTCGGGGCTGGTGAGGTTGGTTTTCTTGTTGCCGGAATAAAGGAAATCGATGGCGCTCCGGTTGGCGACACAGTGACATTGGAGACGAACCCCGCTGACGGGCCTTTACCTGGTTTCCGCCCGGTGATGCCGCGAGTTTTCGCGGGACTCTTTCCGGTTCAGTCGGATCAGTTCGAGTTATTCCGCGACGCGCTGCAAAAGTTACGTCTAAATGACGCAGCGCTGAATTTCGAGCCCGAGTCGTCGGTTGCATTGGGACATGGGTTTCGATGTGGATTTTTGGGCATGCTACACATGGAGATCGTTCAGGAACGTCTCGAGCGCGAGTACGGCTTGAATATTATTACGACGGCACCGACAGTCTCCTTTGAAATATTGACTCATAAGGGCGCCACCGTACACATCGATAATCCCTCTCATCTTCCTCCTGCCAGTGAGATTGATGAGATTCGCGAGCCCTATATTCGAGCAAGCTTATTGCTGCCCCCGGATTACCTTGGCGCAGTAATCCAGCTTTGCGTGAGCAAAAGAGGCGTACAAAAAAAACTGGAATACCTGGGAACTCAGGTCACTCTTGAATATGAGCTCCCGATGGCAGAAGTGGTACTTGATTTCTTCGACCGGTTGAAGTCGGTCAGCCGTGGGCGCGCATCTTTTGATTACGAGGTTTCTGAATTCGTCGTGGGAGATATGGTTAAGCTGGACATATTGATCAATAAGGAACGAGTTGACGCACTATCGCTGATTGTTCATCGTGAATCAGCACGCCGTCGCGGCAGAGAATTGGTGGACAAACTGAAACAGCTCATTCCGCGGCAAATGTTTTCCATTGCGGTGCAGGCCGCCATTGGGGGAGAAATCGTTGCGCGGGCCGATGTGAAGGCCTTCAGGAAAGACGTTACCGCAAAGTTGTATGGGGGTGATGTCACTCGCAAACGTAAATTGCTTGAGAAACAGAAAGCGGGAAAAAAGCGGATGAAACAACTGGGAAGTGTAGAAATTCCCCAAGAGGCCTTTCTTGCGGTTCTTAAAGTCGGGCGCGATTAAAGCTTAGTCGATAGAAATAGGTATAGGATTTGGTATGAGCGTTGATTTTTCGCTGATTTTGGTTGTTGCTACAACTTTGAGTGGGATTATTTGGGGCCTGGATCGGCTGGTGTTTAGACCGCGTCGCGATGAGGCAGATGTATCTGAGCCTGTCATCGTTGAATATGCGCGCTCCTTTTTTCCGATCCTGCTTATCGTGTTATTGGTTAGGTCTTTTCTTTTTGAGCCCTTCAGAATTCCGTCAAGCTCAATGATGCCGACCTTACTGGTTGGGGATTTTATTTTCGTTAATAAATTTACCTACGGATTAAGGCTGCCAGTCGTAAATCTGAAGATAGTGAATATCGGTGAGCCGAAGCGCGGTGACGTCATGGTGTTCAGGTTACCATCCGATCCGAGTACAAATTACATCAAACGGTTGATCGGATTGCCCGGCGATACGATTACGTATCAAAATCGGCGGTTATACGTTAACGGTACTGTGGTAGATCGCGAGTCCTTTGGGGAGTATGAGGGTGACGGGCAGGCAGGGGCGTTGCTGTACAATGAATTTCTAGACGACGTAGCGCACGAGATACTTTTGATGCCCGGGCGGCGCAGTTTGGAGGGCGTTTTCGCTGTGCCGGAAGGGCATTATTTTATGATGGGAGACAACCGCGATAACAGCCGGGACAGCCGTTATCAGGGTGTCGGGATCATCCCGGAAGGCAATGTAGTAGGCAAGGCCGTGCGAATTTGGATGAATTGGAGTATTCCCGGCATGCCACGTTGGGAAAGAATCGGTCATCCAATAAACTAGATTTAGTCATCCAGAATTTCGTCAGTCAGGGAGTCAGCGATATGCGACGTCAGCAGCAGGGTATAACCGCAATTGGATTCGTCATTCTTGCGTGCTTCGTAGGATTGTTTGTGTTCGCTTTTTTAAGGTTGACGCCGATCTACCTTGAGCATATGAAGATAACCAGTATCCTGAATGATGTAAAGACAGAACTGGACGGGACCAAGCCCACAATCGCGCAGATTAAATCTGCGATAAATAAACGAATGGATATCGAAATGGTCAGGGGCAAGGATGCCAGAGATTTCAAGATTTCAAAATCGGATACCGGATACAGCATCTCGGCTAAATATGACAGCAAATCGAAATATGTGGCCAATATTTATCTTTTGGTTGAATATGATAAGACAGTAGAGATATTGCAGTGACTTCAGCCGCGGAGTGGTGCCTGAAAGTGTTGGGTTATCAATTCGCGAATGAATCATTGCTGACCCAGGCGTTAACCCACCGCAGCGCATCTCCGATCAATAACGAACGGCTCGAATTTCTTGGCGATGCAGCTTTGGGTCTTTCGATCAGCCGGGCCGTCTACGATGCGAGGCCGGATGTGCGTGAAGGTGGTCTCACCCGAATCAGATCTGACCTGGTTCGTCGTGAGTCGCTCAGCGAAATAGCCCGGGCGTCAAACCTTGGTTCGCAGGTTATCCTGGGTGCCGGGGAGCGACAGTCCGGAGGTCAGGAGAGAACCTCTGTTCTCGCGAATTCGCTGGAGGCTGTATTCGGTTCAATCCTGCTTGACGGCGGGTTCGATGCGGCTGATCAGGCCGTCGCGCGTGCTTTTGCGGACCGCCTTGCCAATCTTCCGGATGCGGCGACGATCATTGACGCGAAAACGCGTCTGCAGGAATACCTGCATGGCAGACGCTTAAAGTCACCGGTTTATTCGTTGTTATCCGCGGTCGGCGCTGCTCATGCGAAGACATTTGAAATCGAGTGTCAGGTTCCGGAGTTGGAGCTTGCGATGACCGGTACCGGCACGAGCCGCCGACGCGCAGAACAGGCTGCGGCGGCGCGCGTTCTGGAACAATTACCAGATGGCTGACGCCGATTATAGAGCTGGGTTTGTTGCAGTTGTTGGCCGGCCGAACACAGGGAAATCGACTCTCGTCAATGCCTTAACGGGCGAAAAAATCAGCATTGTTACATCGAAGCCGCAAACCACGCGGCACAGCATTCTCGGCATTCTGACGGAGCACGATACACAAATCGTTTTTGTCGATACGCCGGGAATGCATGTTGGTTCAGGAAAGATGCTCAATCGACTGATGAATCGTACTGCAACAGCGTCGTTGGCTGGCGCGGACCTGATTCTATTCATTGTGGAAGCGATTGGCTGGAATAAAGGCGATGATCATGTGTTAGGGCGCCTGCGAGACACCGGAATTCCATTGATTCTCGTGGTCAACAAGATGGATCTGGCAAAGCGTCGGGCTGATCTTTTGCCAGTCATCAAGGACTACACTGAGCGCGGGTCCTTCGCAGAAGTCGTGCCAATTTCGGCGCGACGAATGATCAACCTGGATCGATTGCTCGATGTTATCAGGCGGCATCTTCCGGAGAGTGAGGCGTTGTTTCCAAAAAATGTGAAGACAGATCGTGGAATCGAGTTTCGTGTCGGTGAATCTCTCCGGGAAAAACTGCTCGACGCATTGCATGACGAGGTGCCCTATGGTTTGGCCGTCGAAATACTGGCGTTGGAGGAACGTTCCGACCTGACGCTTGTCGATGCCGTCATATGGGTCGATAAAGTGTCGCATCGGGGGATCGTGATTGGGCGAGGAGGCGAGCGACTCAAGGGCGTCAGCACAGCCGCACGCCTTGAACTCGAAGGCATTTTCAAATGCAGATTTTTCCTCAAGGCGCAGGTAAAGGTAAAAGAGAACTGGAGCGATAATACAAGGATGCTTCGTCAAATGGGTTACGAGGTGCCTCAATGAGTGTGACCGAGCGGGTCGATATGGAGGCTGCATTTATTTTGCATGCTATCTCTTATCGCGAGACCAGCCAGATTCTGGACGTATTAACCCAGGATCATGGCCGGGTTGCGCTGGTGGCCAATGGGTCACGACGCCCTAAGTCTCGCTGGAAGAGCACCTTGCGCCCGTTTCAGCCGTTTCGAATGTCCTGGTCTGGACGCGGGTCTTTATACACGCTTAGAGCGGCCGAAAGTTCCGCGCCTGGCGCGCGCCTGGCTGGTACATCACTGATGGCGGCTTATTATATGAGCGAATTGTTGATTGCGCTGGTGCACCAGGGGGACCCGCATCCGGTTCTTTTTACCCACTATGCCGGCGCATTGGCGGCGCTTTCTGCAGGCACCGACGCTGAGCCTGTATTAAGGCGGTTCGAGATTTCTTTGCTTGCGGAAATCGGCTACGGATTGATGATCGATCGTGATGTCGTCGAGGATAAACCACTGGTCAACGATCAAAGATACGAATATGTAATTGATCGTGGTCCGGTGCCGGTATCGGAAACCCATTCAGGAGCACTCGTGTTCCTTGGGTCCGAATTATTGGCAATGGCCTGTGGTGAATTTCAGAGCGACGGGCAATTGAAAAGTGCCAAGCGTTTATTGCGTGCGATATTAAAATCAAATCTCGGCGACCGGACTTTGAAAACCCGAACGGTCTTCGCATCCATGCGTCGCTCCTGACCGGCCTGGGGGACGAAATAAATGACGAGGAAATCAAATATCCTCCTGGGAGTGAATATTGATCATGTTGCGACACTGCGTCAGGCGCGGGGTACGGATTATCCGAGTCCTATAGATGCGGCCCTGCTGGCCGAGCGTTCGGGCGCTGATTCCATAACAGTTCATCTTCGCGAGGACCGGCGTCATATTCAGGACCATGATATAGCAGCGCTCATTGAATCGCTGCAGACGCGGATGAATCTGGAAATGGCCGTGAGTGAGGAAATGGTTCGGATTGCAACCCGGTTCGGGCCGGCAGATTGTTGTCTCGTGCCGGAAAATCGGGCCGAACTGACGACCGAAGGTGGCCTCAACGTGAAGGCGCAGAGGCGCCGTATCGAGGACGTATGTGCGGAACTTTCGGGAAACGGTATAAGGGTTTCACTCTTTATCGATCCCGAACCCGAGCAGCTTGAGTCAAGTCGGGAGGTCGGTGCACCGGTTGTCGAACTGCACACCGGCGCCTATGCCGATGCCCAAACACCGGAAAAGCAGGCGCTGGAGCTCGAACGCATCAAAACGGCGACGTTGTATGGCGTGGAACTTGGATTGGATGTGCATGCCGGTCACGGACTTCACTATGAAAACGTTAAACCTGTCGCGGCAATCGCTGGAATCGTGGAACTCAATATCGGTCATTCGATCATTGCGAGAGCCGTGTTTGACGGGTTGCCACATGCAGTCGCTGAAATGAAGCGACTGATGCTGGAAGGTGGTTTAGCGTGATATTCGGCGTTGGAATAGACATATTACAAGCGGAAAGGGTAACTACCGTTTTTCGCAAATACGGCGAACATTTTGCGCGGCGAATATTGATGTCTGAGGAAATGGAGTTATTTACTGGCCAAAAAAGACCAGAGCGATTTCTGGCCATGCGTTTCGCCGCCAAGGAAGCCATCGTGAAGGCTATGGGCACCGGGTTTTCCAACGGGATGTGGCTGCGTGACACCGGCGTCATTCCGAATCGCTACGGTCGTCCGGAAATTATTTTTTCGGCGCGGGGGCGGCGAAAGTGCGAACAGCTTGGAATTGGTGATGGGCACCTTACGCTAAGCGATGAAGCCGGCCTGGTCGTCGCTGTCGCGATAATGATGAAGGAGGGATAGGGTCGTGAAGTGTCTGGTTTTCGATATCGAAACTGTGCCGGACGTAGATTTGGGCAGGCGGCTTCTTTCCCTCGATGGATTGTCCGACGAAGATGTCGCCAAGGCAATGACCTTCAAGCACCTTCAGGAATCAGGAACGGAATTTCTTCCACTCTATCAGCACCGGGTGGTTGCAATCTCAGTGGTATTGCGAATGGGCGATACGTTGAAGGTATGGAGCCTGGGCGATGCCGATAGTTCCGAGGCCGAACTCATTCAAAGATTTTACGATGGGTTGGAATCATATGGTCCCGACCTGGTGTCATGGAACGGCGGCGGATTTGATTTGCCGGTTTTGAATTATCGGGCTATGTTGCACGGCGTGCAGGCACCAGGGTATTGGGAAATCGGAGATGAGGATCGGAATTTTAGATATAACAATTACCTGAATCGATTTCATTGGCGACATATCGACGTCATGGATGTGTTGTCAGGTTTTCAACCACGCGCTCGTGCGAGCCTCGACACTATTGCGCTGATGCTTGGCTTCCCTGGAAAAATGGGTTTAAAGGGCGATCAGGTCTGGCCTTATTTTCTAAACGGCGAAATCGAGAAAATCCGGAATTACTGTGAAACGGATGTGTTGAATACCTATCTCATATTTCTGCGTTTTCAATTTATGCGTGGCCTTCTGGATTCCCGGTTACTCGAGTCGGAGTTCGATCGGGTGCGCGCACTTTTGGCAGAATCTTCCGCACAACACATGCAGTCTTTTCTGGCCCAATGGGGCGATGCCGGGGAATCAGTGAGCCCGACGTGAGAGGATCGAGCAGTCCACCCGAGACGTCGGACATCGTCGATACGCTGGTCGATGGCCGGGGTGTCGCCAGGGCGCTGGGTAAAACCGTTTTTGTTCATGGCGCCCTGAAGGGTGAGCGGGTTGTATTCGCTCGACGCAAGAAAAGGCGTAATTTTGACGAAGCCGAGTTGATCGAAATATTACAGCCGGCGCCCGAGCGAGTTACGCCGCGTTGTGAAGCGTTCGGAATCTGTGGTGGTTGTTCGTTGCAGCACCTAAGTTCGGTAGATCAATTGCAACTTAAACAGTCAGTTCTAGTTGACAATTTGCAGCGCATCGGATCGGTAGAGCCGGGTCGGCTATTGGAGCCAATATCGGAAAGCGTTTGGGGGTATCGGCGAAAAGCAAGATTGGCAGTCAAATACGTAACCCGGAAAGGGCGGGTCCTCGTCGGATACCGCGAGCGGAATAAACCCTATGTGGCCGACATGAATCGCTGTGAGACGCTGCATCCGTCGGTCGGTGAGCACCTCTCTGATTTAGTGGAATTGATCGATGGCCTGTCTATTCGTGAACAATTGCCGCAAATTGAAGTCGCGGTTGGTGATAATGCCGTCGCAATGATTTTCCGTGTTCTGAGTCCGCCGAGCCAGGATGATCTGACCCGGTTTACGGATTTCCAGCGCTCCAGCGGCGTGCAGGTTTATCTGCAGGACAAAGGGCCTGACAGTATTACGGCGCTCCCGGGTCAGACCGCGCCTGAAGGGCTGTACTATGATCTGCCGAAATTCGGTGTATCGATTAACTTCACACCGACGGATTTCATACAGGTTCACGCCGACGTCAATCGGCGAATGATTGAAAAGGCGATATCACTGTTGAATCCGAGTCGCGACTCGCGAGTTCTGGATCTTTTTTGTGGTTTGGGAAATTTTTCGTTGCCGATCGCGACACTAGCTGGTGAAGTCGTCGGGATCGAATTTGCCATGGACATGGTCGAAAGAGCGGGCGCAAATGCGAAAAGCGCGGGTCTCAGTAACGTGGTCTTTCGCCAGGCGGATCTAAGTACGCCATCGGACGCCGGGGCTCGTGAATGGCAGGGATTCGACCTGGTCATGCTTGACCCTCCGAGGACAGGAGCGTTGGAATTGATGGACATCCTGGGTCAAATCGGTGCGGAACGGGTTCTATACGTGTCGTGTCATCCCGCGACCCTTGCCAGGGATGCCAATTATCTTGTTCACGAATTAGGTTACGCGCTTACGGCAGCTGGAGTAATGGATATGTTTCCGCACACCAGTCACGTAGAGTCAATGGCTCTTTTTGAGAAGTAATCACGAAATCGTCTTGCCATGATCGACCGGACCGTACAAATTCAGCTGACCAGGCAATCGCTGGCGGTTCTGGATGACGGCAAGCCAGTGCGTGAATTCCTGGTGTCGACGTCACGTTACGGTCCTGGTGAGCGTTTTGGAAGTCAGTGCACACCCCGCGGTACCCACATTGTGCGCGCTAAAATTGGAGCCGGCCTGCCGCCGGATGCAGTTTTCATTCGGCGACGCTTTACGGGCGAGATTTATGACTCCGATCTGGCGCGCCGTCACCCGGATCGGGATTGGATTCTGACCCGCCTGATGTGGTTAAGCGGGCGTGAGCCCGGGCGCAATCGATATGGCGCCGTGGATAGCTTGCGACGGTTTATATATATCCATGGAATGCCGGATGTTCAACCGGTCGGTGTACCTTTTTCTCATGGATGTATACGCATGCGAAACACCGATGTGATCGAGCTTTATGAAATGATCGATACCGGTACGATTGTCGATATTACGGCGTAATTACAGAGCTTTAAGGCGACGAAAAATGACGCTTGGACCACTGATGATCGATATAGCCGGACTCAGCTTAGCGGCGGAAGAAATAGAGCAGTTGGAAGATCCTCGTGTTGGCGGCGTGATTTTGTTCAGCCGGAATTTTTCAGATGTCGACCAGGTGAAGGCGTTGGTGTCTGCAATTCACGACGTCCGATCGCCTCAACTGCTGGTCGCTGTCGATCAGGAAGGCGGGCGCGTGCAGCGTTTCAGGAATGGTTTCTCCAAATTGCCCACGGCGCGTTGGCTGGGTCATCGATATGAAATGGATGTTGCAGAGTCAAAGCGGCTCGCCCGACTTGCAGGATGGCTGATGGCGGCGGAACTGCGGGATGTCGGTATCGATCTGAGTTTTGCACCGGTCGTGGATCTCGACTTGGGGCTGAGTGAAGTAATTGGCGACAGAGCGATTCACAGGGACTCTGAGGTCGTTACGTCGCTGTCAATCGCGTATATGATCGGGATGCGCGAAGCCGGAATGGCGGCGGTGGCAAAACATTTTCCCGGGCATGGCGCGGTGGTCCCGGATTCTCATCTGGAACTGCCGGAGGACCATAGATCGTTTGAAGATATGGCCGACGACCTGGTGCCATACAAAGGACTCATCGTGAACGGATTACAGGGAGTCATGGTCGCTCATGTCAGGTATCCGCGGGTGGACCGGCGAGTCGCGAGCTTGTCTCCGTATTGGTTACAAACAGAACTTCGTCAGAACCTGGGGTTCATTGGCGCCGTATTCTCGGATGACCTGAATATGGCTGCCGTCGAAAAAATCGGCGATATGCCGGAACGAGTCAGACAAACGTTGGATGCCGGCTCGGATATGGCTTTGATTTGCAACAATCCGAGCGCCGTTGTGCAAACGCTGGATGAGCTCGGTGACATCCAGGATCCGGTCGGACAGGGCAGACTTGCTTCTTTAAGGCCACGCATTCCAACATGGGCAGGATCGACGTTGAGAGACACTGATCAATGGAAAAAGGCTGTCGTGACGTTGACAGAAGCTGATGAACCGCCAATGCTGAATCTGGACGGTTAATGTCAGATGGCTTCTTTCCCCGACGCCAGATTGGTCATTTCCGAGTCCGAGGTCGAGCAGGTGTACCGGCAGCTGGCGGCGCATTTGCAGCCGCTGGTTTCGACCGGTAATTGTGTATTGATCGGCGTTCTGATGGGTGGAATGATTCCGACAGCACGGCTTGCCGGCATGTTAACCGGGGATTTCTTGCTTGATTGTTGTCAGGTGAGTCGTTATCGGGGTCGCGTCAAGGGCGGTACACTGGAATGGATACTGACGCCGAGGGCAGCGCTTGAGGGTAAGACCGTAGTGTTGGTGGACGACATCTATGATGAGGGCATCACTCTCGACTATGTGGTATCCGCGCTGCTCGAGCGGGGTGCTTCAAAGGTTGTCAGTGCAGTCCTGATACGAAAGCGCCATGACCGGGCGAAAGGGCGGATTCGTCCGGATTTTGTCGGCCGGGAGGTGGAGGACCGTTACGTATTCGGTTGCGGGATGGATTATCGGCACCGCTGGCGACATCTGCCCGCGATATACGCGTTGAAAAATGAGTAGGATCGCAATTATTGGCGGCACCGGTGCGGCCGGACTGATTCCAGAGGAGACGAATCAACAATTAATTGCAACGCCCCACGGTGATCCGTCCAGCCCGATTCTGAAATGGCAATTGGGCGTGACGGAGACTTTTTTCATTGCGCGCCACGGACTGGATGGATCGATCCCGCCGCATCGGATTAATTATCGTGCGAATATCTGGGCGCTCAGGGAAACCCAACCGGACTTCATCGTTGCGATAAATGCGGTCGGTGGAATCGATTCGACTGCACGCCCTGGCCACCTGGTTTTCCCGGATCAGCTGATCGACTACACGTGGGGCCGGGCACACACATTTGATGACGGAATCAATAACTCCTTGCAGCACATCGATTTTACAGCGCCTTTTTCGGAGGTTACGCGAACGCGGCTCATTTCAGAAGCGCAAGCCCTTGGGCTCGATTTTTCAGGAGCGGGTACTTATGCCGTGACTCAGGGCCCTCGATTGGAAACGGCTGCTGAAATTGACCGATTGGAACGAGACGGTTGCCATATCGTCGGAATGACCGCGATGCCCGAGGCGGCACTGTCCCGCGAACTCGCCATCCCTTATGCGATCTGTGCAGTGGTGGTGAATTGGGCAGCCGGCAGGAGCTGCTCGGGCGAAGGGGTTCACGACGAAATTCACGCATCTATCGATCAGGGATTAGCTCAGGTCAGGCGCCTCCTCGAGGCTCTTTAGACCGCGCCACCGGTCAATCTCAAAGTGATTCGCATCACAGACGGGGCGTGATTCTCAGTCTATATTCGAGCTAGGTCGCGTTGCATGGCGTCGGGCGGCAGGCGGCGTTTCAGGACACCAGTAATCTGGATCAACTTATCTATATTTTGATTGAGATTAGTTCTATAGATATATGATTAGCTTAACTAAAAGAGTTATTTTTCAGACGCTTGAATGCGCTCCGCAGCCGATCGTCATCGTTGATGCCAAACAACCGGGTCTTACGGTTGCCTATGTGAATCCTGCGTTTGAAGCCCTGACCGGGCTTGATTCGACCGGAATCATCGGAACCGCGTTGAGGGGGCTGGTTCCTGAGGGCGACCTTCCTGAGCTTGAAAAGGTGGCGACCGGTGAGTGGATGCCAAATGACGGCCAGAGACTCAAACAGCGTTGGCGGGTTAAAAGCGGTCAACCGATCACTGTGGAGGTGCATCTCTCGGCGCTGTATGAGCAAGCAGGCAGGCCTGCCTGCTGGATGTTGACCCTGGTTCAGGCGCCTGCGGTGCCGGCCGGTACGGATTCGAACAACGAAGCGGCGCTGCGAAGCGCCTTACAGGATGCGCACCGGCAACTAAAGCATCTGAAGCGTTCTGATCCGGTAACAGGTATACCGAACCACAGGGCCTTTGGAGAAGCGATTCAACGGGACTGGGGTATCGCCTGCCGCGAGGACAGAAATCTCGGTCTGATCATTTTTAAAGTGGACGCGCTCGCTGAATATCGGGCCCTTTTCGGTCGGCACTCGACAGACGCGATGTTCCGGAAGATTGGCCATGCGATCGTCGGCTCCCTGCGGCGTTCCGGAGACCTGGGCGCGCGTCTGGATAATGACCGATTTGCGGTGCTCATTAGCAGTGCCGATGAACAACAGGCGACTGAACTCGCCGAACGCATTCAATCAAAAGTCAGAAAACTTGCAATTCACCATCCGCGCTCCGCGGCACGTTTTGTCACCGTTTCATTTGGTGTGGCGTCGAAAGTTCCTGAGCGAGATAAATCGCCTACAAGCTTGATGAAACAGGCGGAGCAGCAACTCGAACCGTCCCAGGCCGCGGAAAAGACCTCACGAGACAAGGCCGTAGGCCGCTAAATTCCGGAACTACCCTGAATTTTGACTGCGTTCACCGCCACTCTCTTCGGCTGGTAGTTCGATGACGATTTTTTGGACTCGGGCGATCACACCGAACAAGGGGTGGTCGAAATAATGTGAGCTGGGCACCCTGACACGGCGGGACTCGGTCAGCCTGTGCTGCTTTCGTCCGGTGGCCTGCATTTGTTCGATAATGGTTTTGGTGTAGAAATCAGATTCGATGCCGTACTCATCAACGGCCGGATCAAGCGCCAGATCGAGTTCCAGATGCAGGTAACGTTCTCTGTAAAGCGTGATCGACCCGGTTACATCGTCTCGGTTCTGGTCGCGGATGTGGATTTGATAGGCAACGGCCTGGGCCGCATTCTTCGTCGTTTGAATCCACCCCAGGTGAATCAGTGGCCGATAAGCGTCCAGTTGCTCAAGGCGCTGGAATGTGGAGTTCAGTTGCAGTGATGCGTTATCGATGGGAACAAAATCAGGATATTCTGCTCTGGGATCCATGAGGTAGAAACTCACCCTCGGCTCATGCCCACGCGCTTCTGTTATTGAGCCACCACTCGCGATCGGCATAAGCGTGCCAGAATCCTTGCGCCCAATTTCAAGTGTATTCATGAAGGGTTCTTCTGCATCGTCGGCCGGATTAAGGGTCAATGGAGATTTGCCGACCAGCGATCCTTCGGCCGGTATTTCGGGCGTATTCCGGCTCTGGTCGACATGTCGAAATACAATCAACTCGACTTCGTAGCGCGTGGGCCTCGCCGGCACCTCATTGTTCTGGGCCAGCGCCGTGGTGCTGAAATACACCAGGCTGATCAGGTGCAATAGAAGCGGGATAGTTCGATTCATTTTGTTGCCTTTTCGCCAGTCGCATCAGCGGTAGTCGTTAACCTGTCAATCAGTTGGGCCGCGAATTGGAAACGCTGTTCAGGCTCCGCAAGATCCGCAAAGACACGAAGCCGCTGTTTGCGATCCAGTTTGAAACGTTCCGGTTCAGATTCTAGCAGTTGCACCAGCATTTCGGGGTCCACAGTTGTATTTTCGCTGAATTCTATGAGGCCTCCTGTCGCGCTCATTTCAACCCGCCGAAGTCCGACTGGTGTCGCTTTAAGCCGAATGGCCGTAAGCCGAAACAGGTTGCGAGCGGCCGGAGGCAACAGGCCGAACCGGTCGATGAGCTCAACTTGAAGGTCGTCTAATTCCTGTTCATTTTTCGCGCTGGCGATTCGTTTGTAATGAACCAGGCGCAGGTGCACGTCGGGTAAATATTCCTCTGGGAACAATGCCGGGACATGCAAATTAATTTCCGGCCCGCCGCCGATCTCTTTTTCGGGGTCGGGCACTGACCCATCTCTCATCGCTTCAACCGCCCTGGACAGCATTTCGTTGTAGAGAGAAAACCCTATTTGCTGAATTTGTCCGCTTTGCTCCTCGCCAAGGAGTTCACCCGCGCCGCGAATTTCAAGATCGTGAGTGGCCAGGACGAATCCCGCGCCAAGATCTTCCAGCGACTCAATCGCCTCAAGGCGTTTCAATGCATCCGGCGTCAATGCCTCCCGGGGTGGTGCAAACAAGTATGCGAAGGCCTGATGATGTGATCTGCCGACCCGGCCACGCAACTGATGTAATTGGGCGAGGCCAAAACGGTCGGCACGATTGATGATAATCGTGTTCGCTGACGGAACGTCCAGGCCGCTTTCGATAATTGCCGTACAGATCAGTATATGGAAGCGGCGATGATAAAAGTCGTCCATGACCCGCTCCAGTTCTCGCTCCCGCATTTGTCCGTGAGCGATTTCAATTTTTCCCTCGGGAACGAGTCCGGCAACCTGTTGCCCAATTTTCTCGATGTCTTCGATACGGTTGTGGACAAAATAAACCTGGCCGCCGCGTTTGAGTTCTCGCAGGCAGGCTTCCCGAATAATTCGCTCATTCCAGGTCGTCACGAAGGTCTTGATAGACAGGCGCGTTTCCGGGGGAGTGGTTATCAGTGAAAGTTCTCGCAGCCCACCTAAGGCAAGATTGAGCGTCCGCGGGATGGGTGTTGCCGTCAAGGTCAGTACATCCACTTCCGTGCGCAACGCTTTTAGGCGTTCTTTGTGGCTCACTCCAAATCGATGTTCTTCGTCGACTATGACCAGGCCGAGATTCTTGAACCTGACGTTCCTTTGTAACAGGCGGTGGGTGCCAATTACGATATCGATCCTGCCGTCGTTCATGCCTTCGAGAACCTTTTGTGATTCTTTAGGCGTGCGGAAGCGGGAGAGTATTTCGATATTGACCGGCCACTCGGCAAAGCGGTCTAAAAAGGTTTGGAAATGCTGCTGCGCAAGTAAGGTCGTCGGTGTCAGGATGGCCACCTGCCGATTGTTCGAAACTGCCGTGAAGGCTGCGCGCAATGCGATCTCCGTTTTGCCGAAACCTACATCGCCGCAAACGAGTCGGTCCATCGGCTCCAAGGATGTGAGATCGCTGGCGACATCCTCGATGGCCTTGAGTTGGTCATCGGTGGGAACAAATGGAAATCCCGAGGCAAATTTTTCAGATTCCATCGGATCAAGGTTATAGCTAAAGCCGATGCGCGCGGCGCGCCGCGAATACAAATCCAGGAGTTCCGCAGCGACATCGCGGATTTTCTCAGCAGCCTTGCGCCGCGCTTTAGCCCACTGATCGGACCCCAGTCGATGCAGTGGGGCCTTGTCGGGAGACGACCCGGTATATCGTGAGACCAGGTGCAGGGAGCTGACCGGAACGTGCAGACGGTCTCCGCCCGCATAAGTGAGGGTAAGGAATTCAGTCAGCGTGTCGTCGATATCGAGGTTGGTCAGGCCGACATATCTGCCGATTCCGTGTTCCGCGTGGACGACTGGTGACCCGGTGTGTAGGTCCGTCAGGTCACGGATGACGGCTTCTGGATCCCTGACCCGTCGCCTCCGCCTTCTGGGTTTTGGTTTTTGTCCGAAGAGTTCCTGTTCGGTGATGATCGCGGTGTCGCTGTCATGGAGCATGACGCCTTTTTCCAGAGAGGCGATGGTTATCGATGTGCCTGACGATTCCCTTCGAAACTCGGGCCAGGATTCGACCGTACTGAGTACCAGTTTTTCCTGCCGCAAGGTGTCAGCCAGCAATTCACGGCGGCCAGCAGATTCCGTCGCGAACAGGATTCGTTGCGGGCGGGCCGCCAAAAATTTCCGGAGTCGCAATGTGGGGTCTTCTTCCCGGCGATGAATCAACATTCCTGGAGGGGCAGATACATTGAGATTGACTGTCTCGGCGTTCATCTCTTCCATCGGAATTTCGTGAGATTGCAATAAAATGGTCGGTCGCTTCCGAATTTGCACCAGATGGCTGTCGGGCGGGCAGAACAGTTCGGAAGGTTTGAGGGATGGACGTTCCGGATCATCGCAGGTTTGTTCGTAGCGCTCTTCTGCCTGGCTCCATGCGGAATTGAAGGCAGGCTCAACGTCATCGCAACAGATAACCAAGGTATTGTCAGGAAGGTAATCCCACAACGAGGTGGGTTTCTCCTCGCCAAAAAATAATGGAAGATAATTTTCGATGCCTCCTGGCAGGCGTCGTTCCGTGATTTCGCGGTAAATTAACGACTGTGCTGGATTGCCTTCGAATCTTCGCCGATATCGTTTCCTGAAAGATTTCACCGACGCCTCGTCGATCGGAATTTCTCTGGCTGGAAGAGTGTCCAGATCAGAAATTTTTCCGGTAGATTTTTGTGAGTCCGGATCGAACTCACGTAGCGATTCAACCCTTTCATCGAAGAAGTCGACCCGGATCGGGCTTTCGTGTCCGCTTGGGAAAAAATCCACCAGCGAGCCCCTGACCGCGTAGTCGCCGTGCATGCTGACTTGAGCTACGCGCTGATATCCCGCGTCATCGAGCTGTACTCTAAAATCCGCGTGATTCAAGTCTTGCCCGACTTTTATCGCTATGCCACGGCTGGTTAAATAGTGCATTGGAGGCAGGCACGACAATAGCGTTCCCGCAGCCGCTATCAATGTCGTCGTCGAATGGTCAATTAATTCCCTGAGTATTTGCAGACGTCGCGAGATGATGTCCTGATGCGGGCTGAAAGCGTCATAAGGCAGGACCTCCGGGTCTGGAAAGAAGGCCACCGGCCGATTCTTTCCTAGAAAAAATTCCAGTTGGGTTGTCAGTGACTCCGCTTCAGCGACACTTGTTGTCAGAATCAGGATACCGCGGTCCAGGCGCTGCACCAGTTCGGCAATTGTGAGTGCGGTTGCACAGCCATACACTTTGCCCACGCGCAGTGCTTCACGAGCGTGAGTGGGTATATGTTGGGTCTGGCTTAGGAGATCAGGACGCAGAAAATAAGGGTCGGTCAAAAGAAGTAATTAATGTTTCTGGTCAATTTTTCCGGTCAATGTTTCTGGACGGCGTGAATAACGCGCTGATATTCAAAATACACTATGAAGTCAGAATACTCCCACCGGGATATCGGCGGATCGCCGACCGCACCTTGCTTCAATTGCGGTTGACCCCAAATCGACGCAACCTTATCCATGCTCTGGCCACGATTCGGCCGACCGGAGACAGCCGCCCCAGAGTCATTCAGGCCGTCTATGATCAACGTATCAGCAATTGCCATTCCTGACGCCCAGAGCGCCAACACAGCCAGAATTGCGAACAGGACCCGACGCACCATGCTTAATCTCCCAAGGTATACTCCTACGGATTTTACCTCGCTCAAATTTTTAGAGATACGACCTGTGCTATGGACATAAATGATGAAATGGTGTAACCGCCGGTGATGCGCCCGGTTTCAGTGTTCGTGGGGCTTAGGTATTTGCGTGCCCGGCGTTCTAACAGCTTCGCGTCCTTCGTGAGTATCGCGTCTGTTTCGGGTGTCGCATTGGGTGTTGCGGCGTTGATTGTGGTTTTGTCAGTAATGAATGGATTCGAGAATGAGCTCAGGGACCGCCTTCTGAGTCTTGCCGGACACGCGACATTCCAGTCCGGACCGGAGCCGTTGCCATGGCGGGATATTCTTGCTGAACTCGAGTCGGAACCGGAATTTTTAGCGGCCGCGCCTTTCGTCGAGATCGAGGCGATGCTCTCCAGCGGCCGGAATCTGTCGGCGGCGCTTCTGACCGGTGTTGACCCAGGTTCGGAAGTGGGCGTTTCGGAGGTTGGACGGCATATGCGGATCGGGTCATTGGATGCACTGCACGCGGGCGGGCAGGGCATCATTCTGGGGCGGGCCCTGGCGCTGAAACTGGGGGTGACGCAGGGAGACAGGTTGACGATCATGGTCCCGCGAAAAGACCAAGATAAAGGGCTGACAACGGCGTTGCGGCAGTTCAACGTTGTCGGAATATTTGAATTGGGTTTGCGGGACCATGACGCTGTGCGGGCACTGGTCCATCTTGATGATGCGGTCGTGATGGCTGGTGGGTCTTCTCGCGCTATCGGGATTCGACTCAAAATGACCGATATTTTCACGGCCCCCGAGCGCGTGCGTGAATGGGCGTCAGATTGGGTAAGCCGAGGAAACGTTGAAATACGGGTTCGTGACTGGACCCAGGATAACGCGACATATTTTCGCGCGATTCGAATCGAGAAAATAATGATGACCCTGTTGCTTTCGCTGATCGTCGCAGTCGCGGGTTTTAATATCGTCGCGACACTTGTCATGGTGGTGACTGATAAGCGATCGGGCATTGCGATATTGAGAACGCTCGGATATTCGCGGCGGGTCATCGTACAGATTTTTGCATTCCAGGGGATTGTTGTCGGATGGATTGGCGTAGTGATTGGTGTAGTCGCAGGGATTTTACTCGCTCTGAATGTAGACACGCTGGCTCCGCGCCTGGAGAAAGTGTTTGGATTCGAATTTATGCCTGCGGATGTTTATTACCTGACTTCGTTGCCCTCAGATCTTCACCGAATGGATGTCATCGTGATCGCTCTGTTGGCATTGTTGATGACCGCCCTGGCGACAGTGTATCCGGCGGCGCGCGCAGCTGACGTCTCCCCGGCCGAAGTCCTTCGCTATGAATAGGTACGGCCGCGTATGCTAAGGCCGATTGAGATCGGGATCGCATTGCGATATATGCGATCCAGGAACAAGAATCGATTTATCTCGTTTATATCGCTCATTTCTATATTGGGTATTGCGATCGCTGTTGCTGTTCTGATTATCGTGCTTTCCGTTATGAATGGATTCGAATACGAGGTCCGCACAAAAATATTATCGGTGGTTTCCCATGGGGCAATAACGGGAGCGGCGGGAAGACTCGATGACTGGAGGCAGGTCCAGAATATTGCGGAAAATCATCCGGAAACGGCTTCCGTCGCCCGGTTCATCACGGGCCAGGGCATGCTGGTCGGGGACGAGAGGATCAAAGGTGTCCAGATCCGAGGCGTGCACCCTGATGCTGAGCTGAAGACTTCCGGATTTCAGGAGATGATGGAGAGCGGTAATCTGACATCGCTAGGGGCGCGCGCCTACCGGATCATCATTGGTCGGGCGCTGGCTGATTTGCTGGGTGTCGAAGTTGGAGACAAACTGATTCTGATTATTTCGCGGGGCGTTACGACGCCAGCTGGGTTGGTGCCCAGAATGCGCCGCTTTGAGGTCAGTGGAATTTTTAATGCCGGAATGTACGAATATGATCAGGGTTTAGCATTAATCAATATTGAGGATGCAGCGCGGTTATTTCAGCTCGGTGATGCCGTATCGGGCGTGCGCCTTGCAGTACACAATCCGATGCGCGCACCTATTATAGTCCGCGAAATTGCGCAGTCCCTGGGTCGTGATGTATTCATAACAGATTGGACCAGGCAGCATGCGAACTTCTTTCGTTCGATTCAGCTGACCAAATCGATTATTTTTATGATCCTGTTGCTGGTCATCGCGGTTGCCGCATTTAACATCGTATCTACTCTGGTCATGGTCGTGCGGGAGAAGCATGCCGAGATCGCGATTCTTCGAACACTCGGTGCTTCGCCCGCTGGAATTCTTGGTGTATTCATCACACAAGGGACGCTGATCGGGTTTCTTGGTACCTCAATGGGCGTGGTTCTGGGGGTTATCGTTACCGTCAACCTGAGCGGGATTGTAATGGCGGTCGAAAAGGTTCTCGGGTTTAAATTTTTGGCGCCGGACGTGTACTTTATCAGTGATTTTCCGAGTCGTATCGATTCGGGCGACGTGATCGAGGTCGCGCTGATAGGGATATTGCTGTCCTTCGTATCGACAATGATTCCGGCCTGGAAGGCGGCAACGATGGCGCCGGCAGAGGCTTTGCGCCATGACTGACCTCGAGACAGCCCCCGCGACGACGCCCGGGATTACTCTGGGGAGGGGCCATGAACCTCCGCTAGAGTGCCGGGGCCTGATAAAAATATACGAGGAGGGGGGGCTGGCGCTAGACGTCCTGAGCGGCGTGGATTTGACCGTTAATGCCGGCGAAACGCTCGCCATCGTCGGTGCTTCCGGTGCTGGAAAAACTACACTGCTACAGCTTTTGGGCGGGTTGGACCGGCCGACAGAGGGTCAGGTGCGGGTGTTCGGTAAAGATCTCGCAGAATTAAGCAATACCGAATGTGGTGTCGTGCGTAACCAATCGCTCGGATTTGTTTATCAGTTCCATCATTTGCTGCCGGAATTTACTGCGGTCGAAAATGTCGCGATGCCGCTTCTGCTCCGGCGCCTGCCGCTGGAGAAGGTTCGTGCCAAGGCGGAAGGTTTGCTTTCACGGGTTGGTTTGAGTCAGAGGCTCAATCATCGACCTGGAGAATTATCGGGTGGTGAACGCCAGCGCGTTGCCGTCGCCCGGGCCCTCGTGACCGGGCCCGCGGTGGTGTTGGCGGATGAACCGACTGGTAACCTGGATCACAAGACAGGAGATCGCGTGTTGGAATTGTTACTGGAACTCAATTCCGAAACCGGTGCGAGCCTTGTGGTGGTCACTCATTCACCGAAAATCGCAGCGCAGATGGATCGGGTTCTGCGGCTGGAAGATGGCGATCTGCACGCGGAATCCGCTACAGGCGTCCGTTAATATGACGCCGCTTATACCGATAGGCTACGATCAGGCGCCAGGTCACGCTGGTTATGACATAGGTTAACGAGGCTATAATCGTCGCTGAGATAAAAGCCCCCAGTAGCAGGGGTTTCCAGATGGTCAGGAAGCCGCTCGTTACCCAATCCAACGACAGGTCGATGTCGAAATCCTCGATCGGCAATTCGAGAATCAAGGTTCCGAGACCGTATTCCCAATAAAAGAACGGCACCATCGTAATCGGATTCGTGATCCAGGTGGTGATGCCGGCAACCGGAAGATTGACCCGCAGTGCCATCGCGGCCAGCAATGCGAGCAATGTCTGCCCGGGCAATGGCATCAGGGCGATAAATACCCCAATCCAGATCGCACCGGCGACGCTGCGTCGGCTGACCGAAAAGAAGGTGGGGTGGGCGAGCATGGCGTCGAACGGCCGCAAATACCATGGCCTTTGATTCCGCAAGTATCCGCGAGATACACGTCTAAAAAATCGTCTGGGCATTATTTAGTCTTCATTCCGATCTCCTTATTATCCAGTTTCCTGAGCAAAGCGATATATGGTTCCGAGTGCCTGGTTTGCGCTGGCGATACTGTGCTTTATGCAGCTGTTGCCGGCTTTGCCGGAAGTCCTGTTGATCCCGGAGCTGGCGGTCACCAGTGTTTTGTTGACCTGGCTGGTCTGGGGTGGGCGGGCCGGTCTGGCGCTGGTACCGGGTTTGTGGGCGTTGTTCAATGCTGGCTGGACGATTGACGACCGTCTCGACCCGCGGCTGGCGGGGCAGGACATCCTGGTACAGGGCACTATTTGTGAATTCCCCCGCAAAGACCCGGCCGTACAGCGTTTTATGCTTGAATCTGCGGGCGATGTCCCCGGCCTGCCGCAGCGATTTTTTATCAGCTGGTATGAGGCGACAGAAATACCGGAAGCCGGCGAACGCTGGCAGTTGAAAGTCAGACTAAAACGTCCGCGTGGTCTCAGTAACCCAGGCGGGTTTGATTTCGAACGTTGGGCACATCGACAGCAGGTGGGTGCAACGGGTTACGTTCGCCGTTCGGCATTGAACCGAAGAATATCGAGCGACAGCGCTGACTGTCGTCTGACCGGTTTGCGTCAGCGGATTGCGGCTCGGTTAAAAAAGGAATTGAGCGGGCAGCCTGAAGCGGGGCATTTGCTGGCCTTGTCTGTCGGCGTCAGAAGTGAATTGACGCCGGCGGATTGGTCGCTGCTCAGACGAACAGGGACAGTTCACCTGATGGCGATCTCCGGCCTTCACGTCGGACTTGTCGCAGTGCTCATGCATTTTCTCGGCGGCCGGATTGGTCGACTGTTGTTGCTGGCAGGGGCTCAGAATTCTCCTCTGGTCATCGGCCGTGCGTTCGCGGTGGTGGGTGCGATCGCTTATGCGGCCCTGTCCGGGTTTTCCGTACCCACCGTCCGGGCGATGGTTACGGTTTTGGTTGCCGTGGCGCTGATATCGGTGCGCCGATCTGTATCACCCTGGCAAATACTTGCATCGGCGCTCGTGGCAGTGTTGATGGTTGACCCTGCTGCGCCGTTGAGTAGCGGATTCTGGTTGTCGTTTTACGCGGTCGGATTGCTGCTGCTCAAGGGCTTTGAAATAACCCGTCAGGGTGGAGAAAGCGGTTCCCGGTTTTTCCAGGTTTTGGGACGAACGTCGGCGCTGGGGCAAATGCAGATCGTGTTGGCAGTCGGTCTCGGGCCGCTGTCGATCCTGTTCTTTGACCAGATTTCACTGGTTGCACCGGTCAGCAACCTGATTATCGTGCCGATGTTCGCATTCGTCATCGTGCCGCTGACGCTGCTTGGAACGGCCAGTTTATGGATTTCCACGGCCTTGGCCCGGATCGTCCTCGTGTCCGCCGCACAGGTTACCGAATGGGCGCTCGATATTCTGACATGGCTCGACGGTTTGCCGTTGACCGTCTGGCATCCGCCGCCGATATCCAGTGCGGCTATGGTTCTGGTTATTGTATCGACGCTGATTCTGGTATGGCCACGGCCTGTCCCCGGCCGGTGGCTGGTTCTGGCGCTATCGATGGCGGCTATCGGCGGTGTGATGACGTCCGGTCAGCCGACGCTGCGTGTTGTCGTGATGGATGTCGGTCAGGGCCTCGCCGTATTGATTCAGACCTCCGGGCATGCACTGGTGTTCGATGCGGGACCGGCCTACAGGACCCGCGATGCCGGCCAGTCGGTGGTTCTGCCGATGTTGCGGTATTTTGGTGTTCGCAGGCTCGATACCGTTGTCATATCGCATGGCGATGCCGATCATCGTGGCGGCGCGCAAAGCGTGCTGGCCGGCTTTCCTGATGCAGTGTTGATCGCACCGGCACGTGTCGAATTCGAGGGTATCCGTCATTTGGCGTGTGAGGCTGGATTGACCTGGGCTTGGGATGGTATCCAGTTCCGGTTCCTGCATCCGGAGCCCGGGAATCAGAATTCGGGTTGGTCGGAAAACGATGATTCCTGCGTGTTGCTCGTGCGAACGGCACAGACTGGGATCTTGTTGCCCGGTGACATCGAGGGTCGTGCGGAAGCATACCTGACGCGCCATGGGCTGATTCCAGAGGTCGATCTGGTCGTCGCGCCCCACCACGGGAGCAAGAGTTCGTCGAGCGGACCCTTCGTCGCGGCAACCCGTCCCCGATTCGTTGTTTTCTCCGCCGGCGATCGGAATCGCTGGGGATTTCCGGCTGTGCAGGTGTCGGCGCGTTGGCGAAATGCAGGGGCGAAGGCAATGACGACCGCTTATTCCGGAGCGATTGTCTTCGAAACAGATCGATTGGGTGAGTTGACGTTGCGAAGGCAGCAACGGCTTGACGGTCGGCGGCTCTGGACGGAGATCAATGAGTGAACCCTGATTCGCCGCACCCGCGACGATCTCCGGTCGCCCGCTCGATGACCCGTTGACCCCCTACGGGAGCGGTGCAAAAAACCGATTGTGTCGGCCCTCTACAAATCGGCTTGATCCCCGGTTATAGTTGCGCGGGTTCAAACTAGGGAATCCTGCGCATATGCTGGAGATCGTGAAGTCCGGCGGATGGTTGATGCTCCCCATCATTATCTGCTCGGTGGTCTCGGTGGCGATTATCCTGGAACGCCTCTGGACGCTGCAGCCCGGGCGTGTTCTGCCGAAAAACCTGACCCGCAAAGTCTGGGCATGGGTGAGCAAGAATCAGCTCGATCCTGCGCATATCAAGTCGCTCCAGGACGGTTCTCCGCTCGGCGAGATACTCGCGGCGGGACTGACCAACCGAAATGGCGATCGTGGACTCATCAAAGAAAGTATCGAAGACGCCGGGCGCCAGGTGATTCATGATTTGGAACGATACCTGAATTCCCTGGGAACGATTGCTGCGGTCTCGCCGCTGCTGGGGCTGCTGGGCACCGTTATTGGAATGGTTAAGGTTTTTGCGGCGATTACCGCTCATGGTGTCGGCGACCCGACCGTATTGGCCGGGGGTATCTCGGAGGCTCTGATTACGACTGCGGCAGGACTGACCGTAGCGATTCCTTCCCTGATCGGCTATCGCTATCTGCGCGGGAAGGTCGACGCGCTGGTGATCCAGATGGAAAAGGAAGCCGTCACGCTGGTCGAAGCCCTAATTCGGAAACAGTATATGGACACTCTGGGACGCGAAGATGAAGCTCCGGCATACCAGTCAGCCTGAACCAGAGGTTAACCTGACATCGCTGATCGATGTTGTTTTACTGTTGCTGGTCTTTTTTATGGTTACGACCAGTTTCGTACGTGAGTCTGAGTTAACGATTCGGCTACCTGAGGTGGCCGATAGCGGTCAGATCATCGTCGAGCGGGGCGAGCTGGAGATAACGGTGATCGCTAACGGTTCATACTTCGTCAATAACCGGGCATTGATTGATAATCGGCCGGCGACACTGCGTGCCGCGATCAGCAAGCTGATGCCGCAGGTGGACGCACAGCGGGTCACGATCATCGCCGATGCAGAGGCCAGCCACCAAGCCGTCGTGACGGCCATGGACGTGGCCGGAAAACTCGGTTTCGTCGAAATCAATATCGCTACGGTTTCTTCGACAGAGCACGGCGAGTAGTCGAGGTGCCGCCTCAATCGACAGCGTCTGTGACGCCCGGGGCCTACGCTCCGGCTGCGGTCTATCGCAGGCTGCTCGGCATCTCCGCACCCTACTGGCGCATATTTGTCGTGGCGGCCCTGTCGATGGCAATTTATGCGGTTACAGACACTGGGTTCGCGTTCTTGATGAACAATCTAATCAAGACGCTGACCCCGGAAGAATTGAGTCCTGAGCTGCAGTTCGTCAGGAAATGGCTACCGCTGGCAATTATGCTTCTGTTTATAGTGCGCGGGGTCGTCGCATTTCTTTCGGCCTATTGTCTTGGATGGATCGGGCGTCAGGTGATCAGGTCGCTGCGGGGCGAGGCCTTCAGGAAATTTCTGACTTTGCCGATCCAGTATTTTGATCGAACGTCGGCCGGCGAACTCCTTTCGAAACTCACGTACAACGTCGAACAAATCGCGGAGGCCACGTCCAATGTCGTGACCGTGCTCATTCGCGACACGCTAACCGTAATTTGTCTGCTGGCTTATATGATTTATCTGAGCCCGCCGCTGACGGCCATTTTGCTGGTTGTTGGGCCGTTGATGGCGCTCGTAATCCGCTTTCTGAGCAAATTGTTTCGCCGGCACAGTGCCAGAATCCAGACGTCGATCGGTGATGTTGCGAAGATCGCCGAAGAGGCATTACAGAGCATTCGGATCGTCAAGATTTTCAGCGGTCAGAAATATGAAAACGAGCGGTTCGATGAGGTCAACGACAAGAATATGCGCCTGAATATGCGCCTTATAATGACCCAGTCCGCTGGCGATGCGCTGATCAATATTGTAATCGCGATCAGCGTGGCCGGGGTCATCTTTTTCTCTACCGTCGAATCTGTTCGGCCTGCCGATTCGGGTGATTTTGTCGGCTTTATTACGGCGATGATTTTTCTGTTGCGCCCGATACGTCAGCTGACCAACATGAATATCAGTATTCAGCGTGGCATCGCCGCCGGATCCAGTATTTTCTACCTGTTGGATCATGACGAGGAAAAGGATACCGGTCGTTTCGATCCCGTTGGCATCAAGGGTCGGGTCGAGTTTCGTGACATCAATTTCACCTATTCCGCTGACAAGGGTGCGGTTCTCGAGGGTATTAATCTGATCGTACCGGCGGGCGAAACTCTGGCAATAGTTGGCCGCTCCGGCAGTGGAAAGTCGACATTGGTTAATCTGTTGCCGCGTTTTTACGATCCGGAATCCGGCAGTATTCTTATTGATGACACGGTGACCACCGATTTTCGACTGTCCGCCCTTCGCGAGCAGATCAGCCTGGTCAGCCAGGACGTCGTGCTGTTTGACGATACCGTCGCAAGAAATATCGCCTATGGAGCACTTGGCGGCGCGTCGCGCGAAGAAATCGAGGCCGCGGCGCACGCGGCCCATGTCGATGAATTTGTGAATGAATTTCCGGATGGACTCGAAACACAAGTCGGCGATCGCGGTGTTTTGATGTCCGGCGGCCAACGCCAGAGAATTGCGATAGCCAGGGCATTGTTGAAAAACTCGCCCATTCTGATATTGGATGAAGCGACATCGGCGTTGGATACTCAGTCAGAACGACACATTCAGCAGGCATTACAGGAATTGATGAAAAACCGCACAACTTTTGTGATCGCTCACCGTCTTTCAACCGTAGAGAACGCCGATCGAATTATTGTTATGGCCCGCGGTCGAATCGTGGAGCAAGGGTCACACAGCGAGTTGATCGCAGCGGCCGGCCATTACGCGAGGTTGCATCAGCTGCAGTTCAAGGATGAACTGGTTTAGTCGAGGTGGTTTTGAGCGTTCGTTGGAGCGACTCTGGTATGGGGAATCCGCCATGGGGTGGGTGCTCCTGCCGTTCGCCGTTGTTTTCCGGATGCTCGTCGCGCTGCGTGTCCAAGCCTATCATTCGGGGATTTTCGGTCGGGAGAAAATTCCGATTCCGGTGATCGTGGTTGGCAATATAACGGTCGGAGGTACCGGCAAGACGCCCATAGTCTCGTGGTTGGCGACGCAGCTTTCTGATTCCGGCAGAAAGCCGGGTATTGTCAGTCGTGGCTATGGCACGTCCGTGCGGTCTCGTCTGGTTATGGTCACTGGAAAAAGTAGTTATCAGGATGTGGGCGATGAGCCCCTGGTGCTGGCTCGACAGACGGGTGCGCCGATTTGTATTGGTGTAGATCGTGTGGCGGCGGTCCGGCACCTGGTTGGCGAAGCGGACGTGGATGTTGTGATTGCAGATGACGGGTTACAACATTACCGGATGATTCGGGATTTTGAGATCGCGGTTGTGGATGGCCAGCGGGTTCTCGGCAATCGGCGTATGCTGCCGGCGGGCCCGCTTCGGGAGCCACCCGCACGCATGGATAAAGTCGACGTTGTGTTGATTAATGGCGATTCTGATTATTCGGGCGGTTATCGGTTTGATTTATTACCTCGTCAGGCTGTGAGTCTTGGGGATTCACAACACCGTGATTTGTCCGAGTTTGGTGGTATGAAGGTCTGGGCCGTTGCAGGAATTGGAAATCCGCAACGATTTTCCACAATGCTCGAGGCGTTCGCGATCAATCCGGTTTTGGTCGATATACCAGACCACGGCATGGTGTCCCTGTCAGCGCTTAAGCGTCAACAACCGTGGCCGATATTAATGACCGAGAAGGACGCGGTAAAATATCTGGATAATCCGTCTGACGATACGTGGTATGTACCGGTGTTTGTTCAAATGTCTGAACCTACGGCAGCCAGCATTATGAAACAAATTCACTCCGCAATTTCGAATGACTGATACTTTTTTTCGCGTGGTAATACCGGCACGGTATGCGTCAATGCGTTTTCCGGGTAAAGCGCTCGCCGTACTTTGTGGGAAACCGATCGTCCAGCACGTCTATGAACGCGCAACCGGAAGCGCAGCCAAAGAGGTCATCATCGCAACCGATGATGAACGCATAGCCGATGTCGCGACTGCTTTCGGTGCGGATGTTGTAATGACACGTGCTTACCACGAGTCAGGCACGGATCGTGTTGCCGAGGTCGCTCAGCAACGACGATGGCCTGAGGACGCCATCGTCGTCAATGTTCAGGGCGACGCACCGCTGATCCCGAGTGACAGTATTGATCAGGTCGCAATATTGTTGGCGGATAACGAGTCAGCGGATATAGCGACACTGTGTTGCCCAATCTCTGATCCTACACAATTTTATGACCCCAACGTTGTCAAAGTTGTATTCGATAATGTCGGGCGGGCATTATATTTCAGTCGTGCAGCGATTCCGGCGATTGCTCATGACTCGAAGGAGGGCCAATACGATGCTCAGCAAGAATCAGGCGCTTGGCTGCATATCGGGCTATATGCCTACCGCGTGGGTGCTTTGAATCAATTGACCGGGATTGTGCCCTGTGATCTTGAGGTGCGCGAGAAATTGGAACAATTACGTGCGCTATGGCTCGGAATGGAAATTCGAGTGGGTGTCGCGGCCAGTGAGCATGGGCCGGACGTGGATACCCCCGACGATCTTGCGGCAGCTGAAAATTATGCGCAGCGCCTGTAGCGTGCGTGGATCGTTGGTCCGGTATCTGTTGCGGAGAGGAATTCGTTGATAAAGGTATTGTTTGTCTGCATGGGTAATATTTGTCGTTCTCCGATGGCGGAGGGCATATTTCGAAAATATCTGGAACAGCACGGCGGTGACATGTCCGTCACCATCGATTCGGCAGGCACCCATGGGTATCATGCCGGTCACCCGCCTGATCAGCGTGCGCAGACTGCAATTTTCCGCCGGGGTGTCGACATCGCGGATCTTCAAGCGCGCCGAGTCGAACAATCGGATTTTGAGCGCTTCAATTATATTTTGGCGATGGATCAGGATAATCTTGAGTGGCTGCTCTCAGAAGCCTCTGAGGAGCATCACCATAAAATACAGTTGTATCTCAATTTCTCCCGTCAATCGCCCGGCGCAGATGTGCCCGACCCGTATTACGGTAGCCCCATGGGATTCGAACGCGTTCTGGACCTCGTCCAGGAGGGCGCGGAAGGTCTCCTTAAGGAACTGAAAAGAGCTGTTCAGACCGCCAGTTAATCATTCCCGATCGCGTTTCGCCTGCTTCAGCGGATCATCGTCGGACGATGACCATACTGTTTGGTGAGTCTTTGAAACTTTTGGTGGCGACGTTTCCCACGGCAATAGACGGTCTTTATCCTTAGACTCCTTTTTCGGAGGAGTCTGCGATTCGGTTTTCACCGGCTCATGTGTTACCGAGACTCCGGAGCCGCCATCTTGCGGCCGAGGGGATTCATCCGCCGAAGCGGAGGAGGAGGTTGCGCGGGATTGCTCGCTGGCGTTCGGATTTTCTGCCGGTATATGGCCTCGTTCGGTGGCCGGAAGTGCGACGTTCCCGTTTGGTTCATTCTGGTTGGACGATGCCTGATCGCTGCCGCCCTGATCACTGGGACGCCGTCGCCGACGGTTGCGCCTGGCGCGTTGATTGGGGCCTTTTCCTTTAGAGCCGGAATCCTGTGCGCCAGATTCATCGCCCGCTGTAACGGGCTCGTTTTTGTTCGGTCGTTGGCCTGATTTCCTTCGACCACCACCGCGGTTGTCCTGGTTCCGGTTGCCTGATGCCTGGTTGTCTCGGGTACGATTATCCCGTGCCTGACGATCATGGTTTTGATCAGTCCGGCCTTGATTGCCCTGATTCCGCCTTCCACGATTGCGGTTCTGTGAGCCGCGGCCTTGAGGACGCCTGTTCTTTTGTTGCCGGCCAGATTCGGTACGAGTTTTTTCCGCGGGTTGTTCTTCTTTCCCAAACAGTGCGGTGAAGAAACGCGAAAGCAGACCTGGCTGTTTCCGCGATTTCTTGTCTCGGGATTGGCGTTTGGGTTTGGGCGGTCGGGTAGCCGGTGGTGTGGTTACCGCCGGAATCTCTTGCTTGACCTGTGTCGAATGGTCCAACAAATAATCGTCGGTGGACTCGTCTGGATTTACCAATTGGTAGCTGGCGCCCGTATTTTCCGGCAGCACTGTCTGATCTTCTCGAACCCGTCGTATCGAGTAATTCGGCGTTTCCAAAGTTGGGCTGGCAACCAGGATTACCTGGACCTCGTCCCGCTTTTCTATCTGCTGAATCCATTCACGTTTTTCATTCAGCAGGTAGGTGGCGACCGGGACCGGAAGCTGAGCGACGACCTTTGCCGTTTGGTCTTTCCGCGATTCTTCACCGATCAATCTCAAAATTGATAATGCAAGCGACTCGACACCGCGAATATTCCCCATCCCATTGCAGCGGGGACAAACCTGGTGAGTTGACTCCCCTAAAGAAGGTCTCAGGCGCTGGCGGGACATTTCGAGCAGCCCAAATCTTGAAATGCGCCCAATCTGGACGCGGGCGCGGTCCGGGCGCACGGCCTCGCGGAATCTGTTTTCGACTTCTCGCTGGTTGCGTTGTGGCCCCATATCAATGAAATCGATGACCAAAAGGCCGCCGAGATCACGTAATCGGCATTGGCGGGCAATTTCATCCGCAGCCTCGAGATTCGTGGCCAACGCAGTTGCTTCTATATCGCCGCCCTTGGTTGCGCGGGCGGAATTGATGTCAATCGAGACCAGTGCTTCGGTATGGTCAATAACGATGCTACCGCCCGAAGGTAAATGGACGGTATGGGCGAATGCCGATTCGATCTGACTTTCGATCTGGTACCGGGTGAACAGCGGTGTCGGGTCCTGATAAAACTTTAATTTGCCCGTGTTCTGGGGCATGGCATGCCCCATGAATTCGCGTGCCTCATCAAAGGTCTTTTCGTCGTCGACCAGGATTTCACCCAATTCCGAGGACAGATGGTCCCGAATGGCCCGGATGATTGCGTTGCTATCCTGAAAAACCAGGGCGGGTGAGCCCACTGCAACCACCGCGGTCTTAATAGATTCCCAAATACCGAGGAGGTAATCGAGATCCCATACCAGTTCGTCATTCGAGCGCCCGACTCCGGCGGTGCGGACGATGACGCCCATTCCATCCGGAATCTCGAGATCGCGCAGGGTGTCGCGTATTTCGTCCCGGTCATCGCCGGTAATCCGCCTCGAGACCCCGCCGGCGCGAGGATTATTCGGCATCAGAACGATAAAACGGCCCGCAAGACTGATGAAAGTGGTCAGCGCGGCGCCCTTATTGCCGCGTTCCTCTTTTTCGACCTGGACAACGATCTCCTGGCCTTCTTTCAGAACGTCTTTGATGCTGATGCGCGAGCCTGATTCAGGCTCTCTGATGAAATATTCCCGCGAGATTTCTTTAAGAGGAAGAAATCCGTGGCGATCGGCGCCGTAGTTTATGAAGGCGGCATCAAGGCTGGGTTCGATTCGTGTAATCTTGCCCTTGTAAATATTTGCCTTTTTCTGTTCCTTCGACGGTACCTCGATATCAAGATCGAATAGTTTTTGGCCATCTACCATGGCCACCCGCAACTCTTCTTCCTGAGTTGCATTGATAAGCATTCTTTTCATAAGTCCCTACACATAAATTGCGTTGTAGGGTGCCTGATGAGGAGAGCATTCCTTTAAGCGCTGAAATATTAACGACACCAAAACACGTATCGGTGGTTAATACACATTCTTGCGCAGAATTGCGCATTCTTAATAATTCAGACTGGTCAGCCGTTTGCATACAGCAGATTTCTCAGAATTTATAGCGCGACGGGAGTGTAAGCTCTCAATCCGTCAACAGGTACCCGGTTTAAGACCTGTAATTCAGGTCCGGCATTAGACGTTCGCATAAACTTGGCGATCGTGGCGAATTCAATAATGGCCGCATCAGCGGCTCTCAACGCACGCCGAGCGTGCTGGAGGGTAATATAGCAGCGCTGGCGGATCGCTTCAATCAGCCGGGTCACGCTTTTGATGCCTGAATACTATGAAAAAATCCCCTTCAGAGACGCTGACCGTCGAATCCGATGATGCCGATCGGCGCCTCGACAACTACCTGTTGTCCCGCCTGAAGGGGCTGCCCAGGGCGCTTATTTACCGGATAATCCGAGGTGGAGAGGTCCGGGTCAACAAGGGGCGCGCACGGCCCAGCAGGCGTTTGGCGGCTGGGGACCAGGTTCGTATCCCCCCGCTTCAGCGCACACCTCAGCGTGCCGACCCGGTGCCGGACCGGACCAGGACCGAGTGGATCGAAGAGCGAGTGTTGTATGAAGACCGTGACCTTCTCGTACTGAATAAGCCGTCGGGTCTTGCCGTCCATGGTGGGAGCGGGGTCAGTTTTGGTGTCATTGAGTTGCTCAGGCGCGCGCGCGCGCAGCGCAATGAACGGGACAGGCTCGAATTGGTGCATCGACTGGATCGAGCGACCAGTGGCTGTTTGCTGGTTGCAAAAAGACATGCGAGTTTGCGGCATTTGCATCAGCAATTCCGCGACGGGAAAGTACGCAAAGGTTATTCGGCGCTGTTGATCGGTTCGTGGTCGGGTGGCGCGCGCAACGTCGATGCTCCGCTAGATACTGGTTTTCGCCGGGGTGGGGAACGTCATGTGCAGGTTGATGTCGATGGTAAAGTCGCGCGAACCCGGTTTATTCCACAAAAACTATTTGCAAATAGCGTGTTGGTGGCCGCCGATCTTGGTACGGGGCGTACCCACCAGATTCGTGTACATGCCGCCCACATCGGCCATCCGGTCGCCGGTGATGCCCGTTACGGGCCGGATCCGGACCCGGTCTCGGAGTTAATCGGGTTGCGGCGTTTATTTCTGCATGCGTTCACAGTGTCTTTCGAAAGTCCCCGAGAGGGCAAGGTCATTCGAGTCGAGTGTCCGCTGGACACGGAGTTACAGGCGGTGCTGGCGCGTCTTAAAAAAGCGAAAGAAAAAAAACCAGCGCAACGAAGCTAGGGTAAATCAATTCCACGCTGGCGGAGTATCTTCGACAGCCAGATCAGTGGCAGACCCTGGAGCGCCGTAGGATCCCGGTTCTCGATGCTTTCGAAGAGTACTATGCCAAGCGCTTCGGCTTTGAAACTACCCGCGCAATCGTAGGGCTGTTCCAGTTCCAGATAATGCTGGATCTGTGCATCGCTCAGTGGCCGGAATTTAACGATTGTTTCGTCAACATAAGATTCCATGGGTGCAGCACCGGGGCCAACGACCGAAACGGCCGTGTAAAATACTACCGTTTTCCCGGCGCATGCACGCAATTGCGCTACGGCCCGGTCGTGAGAGCCGGGTTTGTCGAGATGACGATCACCGAGTGCCGGGACCTGATCACTGCCGATTACCAGCGCATCCGGCCTTATCTTTGCGCAGCTGAAGGCCTTCAATTTTGCAAGTCTCAGTGCCGTCGATTCAGGCGATTCGTCAGCTGATGGAGTTTCGTCGACTTCAGGCGTGACGGAATCAAAGGTGGTCAGAATCCGTTGCAGAATCTCCCGCCGGTAGACCGAGCCCGATGCCAGCAATACCGGAGACGCCTTGGACATCGTGCTCATAGCTTTTCTATTCTCATCGACCGTATTGCCCAGCCTTGGTTCGCGCTCGAACCGTACTAGATTTTGACACACCAGACCACCATCCCTAAACTAGGCCGATTATGCTCAGTTCACGCATTGAAATGGGCGAATTGGCTGAGCTGGCGGCACGTAAAGCGAGTCGGACGGTGCGGGTAGATTCACGCGATTTGCCGCGACTGGCCCAACTGGCAGGCGGTCACGGGGACGAGAGAGGGTCGTCGTTGACGGCAGATGTTCGATTCGAGGACGGTCCGGAAGGGCTTCCACGTGTGCAACTGAAGATCACCGGACGGGCGGACCTGGTATGCCAGCGATGCTTGCTGCCATTCGCGTGGCCGGTCGAAATCGAATCGGTATTGACAGTACTCACGGATGAGGATCAGGCGAATCAGATTGAGGATCCGTTTGATACCGTTCTTGTGAATATCGAGGGCATGAATGTTGAGACCGTCATTGAGGACGAAATTTTAGCCGCTTTACCGATGGTACCGGTTCATGGACCCGGATCGGATTGTGCCGACTCGGGAAAAGCGGACATCGAAACGCAAATTGATACAGTGCAAATGAACAGGCCATTCGAAGGGCTGGCGTCGCTGATTGGGCGTACCGATAAAGACCGAAACGGCTGAGACTGTAATAGGAGACCAAACATGGCAGTACAAAAGAGTCGAGTGACGCCTTCAAGACGCGGCAAACGTCGTGCGCACGATAGTCTGAAGCGTCCAGCAATTTCTATCGATCAGACCACCGGCGAAACCCATCTTCGCCATCATGTCAGCCCCGAGGGGTTCTATCGCGGTCGAAAAGTAATCGATACTCCAACTGACGAACTGGAGTAACGCTGCTCCGATAGTCCGCCTTCCATGCGGTTCATCGTTATGTGCGCCCTTTTCCCGGATGCATTTACAGTCTCGATGCGCACTGATTCGGCAGAGTGTAGAAATTTATGGTCAGACCGGTAACCATTGCGATCGATGTCAATGGTGGCGATCAGGGTGTCGATGTCTCGGTGCCCGCGGCTCTCGCGATGCTGAAGCAAAGGGATGAGTTAAGGTTAATCCTTGTCGGTAAACGAGAAATGATCGAACCATCAGTGGCGAGCCTTCGTCGGGTGGCCGACCGGGTGCGTATAGAAGATGCGCGGGAAGTGGTCGAGATGTCCGAGTCACCGGCAGACGCACTGCGCAAAAAGAAAAACTCGTCAATGCGTGTCGCTATCAACATGGTCAAAGAGGGTCATGCAAGCGCATGTGTCAGCGCGGGCAATACCGGGGCATTGATGGCGACCGCCCGCTTTGTCCTGAAGACTCTGCCGGGGATAGACCGGCCGGCGATTATGGCCATGTTGCCCACCAAGTATGGTCCGACCTATATGCTCGATCTTGGTGCCAACTCGAATTGCACGTCTGAACAATTGTTCCAGTTTGCCGTTATGGGTTCAGTGGTGGTTAACGGTATCGAGGATATAGCGGAACCGCGTGTCGGACTCCTGAATATTGGAGAAGAGGACATCAAGGGTAATGAAATCGTTCGGGGAGCCGCGAGCCTCCTGTCCGAGAGTGGGCTGAATTACGTGGGCTTCATCGAGGGCGACATCATTCCGGATCACAAAGCAGATGTCATCGTCTGCGATGGGTTTAGTGGTAATGTCGCGCTGAAAACGATGGAAGGGACCGCGCGTTTGGTACGTCATTTCCTGCTGGAGGAGTTTCGGTCGGGTTTGTATGGGCGCATTTCCGGTTTGATTGCCTGGCCCGTGCTGCGTTCATTATCGCGACGGGTTGATCCACGGCGCTACAATGGTGCCAGCCTGGTGGGCTTGAACGGAATTGTGATTAAGAGTCACGGCAGTGCCGATATTGTCGCGTTTCAACAGGCTATCCACACCGGGATGCTCGAGGCTGAAAAGCAGGTTCCCGAACAAATACGGAAATTGATGGAACAGCAAGTTCATAGCGTATGAGTTTGAAATATTCCCGCATCATTGGTACAGGCAGATATCTGCCGGAAAAGATCCTGACCAACTCTGATCTGGAGAAAATGGTTGACACGTCCGATGAATGGATTCGTTCGCGGACTGGAGTCGAACGGCGGCATATCGCCGCGGAGGATCAAACGACGACGGACCTGGCTGAGCGTGCAGCGCTGCAGGCCATGGAGACGGCTGGGGTCGGGCCGGATGACATCGATTTTCTGGTGGTTGGAACCACGACACCTGATGTTGTGTTTCCGAACGTGGGTTGTCTTTTGCAGGAACGCCTGGGTATTCGCGGTTGTGCCGCGTTTAGCCTCGAGGCGGCCTGCAGCGGGTTTATTTATGCGTTAAGCATCGCCGATCGATTTGTTGCCGGGGGTCAGTCCAAATGCGCGTTGGTAATCGGCGCCGAGACATTGTCTCGAATGACAGACTGGAGCGACCGGGAAACCTGTGTGATTTTTGGCGATGGGGCCGGGGCGGCGATACTCGCGCCGTCAGACGAACAAGGCATCATTTCCTGCCATCTCGGCGCCGACGGTCACTATAAAGATTTGCTTTATCATCCGTACGGCACTTCGAAGCAGCGTAGGCCCGAGGATACCGAAGGCCCGTATATTCATATGAAAGGCAGCGAGGTCTTCAAGGTCGCGGTAAAAACCCTGGAGGGCATCGCGGATCAGACGTTGTCCGCGAACAACCTGAGTCGTGGCGAGATCGACTGGCTTATTCCGCATCAGGCAAATTTGCGAATTATCCAGGCGACGGCCAAGCGTTTGGGTATTTCGATGGAGCATGTCATTCTGACAGTCCAGGATCACGGCAATACATCTGCCGCGTCCGTGCCGATGGCGTTAGATGTCGCGATTCGAGATGGTCGCGTTCAACGCGGTGATCTAGTTCTGCTGGAAGCATTCGGTGGCGGATTTACCTGGGGTTCGGCGTTAATCAGGTATTAACGCGAATCGATCCATGAAAAGCCGCGCCCGGTTTATTGGGCTACTGGCCGGCCCGCTTGCCGCTGGATTGCTCTATCTTTGGCTTCCGGAACACTATTTAAATCAACACGGTCAGTTCGTCGAATTGTCCAGCCCTGCGCGTGCCGCCGCCGCCGCGGGTATCTGGATGGCAGTCTGGTGGATGACTGAAGCAATTTCGGTTTACGCAACCGCGCTGCTCCCGCTCGCCCTGTTTCCATTGACTGGTGCGGCGACGATAAAGGCGACGGCGGCATCATACGGACACGAGATCATCTTCTTGTTCCTTGGGGGTTTCGTGCTGGCACTCGCGCTGGAACGATGCGGGCTTCATCGCCGATTTGCGCTCCGAGTTCTGCAGTTAGTTGGAACGCAGCCCACACGAATCATCGGTGCGTTCATGGGCATAGCCGCTTTTATCAGCATGTGGGTTACGAACACTGCAACGACGATCATGCTGCTTCCAATCGCCCTGAGCATCATCGACATGATGGCTGAAAAAGCGGGTGGTAAAAGTTCTGATTTCTCGGTGTGCCTTCTTCTTGGGTTGGCTTACGCGGCATCAATTGGCGGAATCGGCACATCGTGGGAACAGCACCCAATGTTTTCATCGTGTCTTTTATGCAAAGTCAAATGGGCCGCGAGATCAGCTTTGTGAAATGGATGATGATTGCGCTACCGCTGGTACTGGTGTTTCTTCCATTGACCTGGTGGTTGATGTGCCGGGTTATTTTCTCGGTGTCAAAAATTCAGCTTCCGGATATCGATCCTTTGCTCAGGACGTTGAATACTGAACTTGGGTTAATGCGCCGCGAAGAAGTGCTGACACTGATTATATTTGTTCTGACCGCCGTCGCGTGGGTGACCCGCCCGATACTGAATAGCCTGAGTTTCGGCGGCTTGCATCCACTGGCGGGCCTGACGGATTCCGGGATCGCTGTTATTGCGGCGTTAGTGCTGTTCGTGACACCCGTGAATTTATCTGCGGGTCAGTTCCTGATGAACTGGGAGACGGCCGTAAAACTTCCCTGGGGTCTTCTGATTCTCTTTGGCGGCGGACTCAGTCTGGCGGCAGCACTGGATAACACCGGATTCAGTCAGTTTCTCGGCAGCAGCGCCGCTGTATTGTCGGCACTGCCTACAATTCTTGTCGTTGCGTTGGTCACTGCGATGATGATTTTTCTGACTGAAATGACCAGTAATACGGCCACGACCGCGACCTTGATTCCGATTCTATACGCGGTCGCGCTCGGGTTGGATATAAACCCTTTTCTGCTCATCATGCCTGCCGGTATAGCCGCAAGTTGTGCGTTCATGCTGCCGGTCGCGACGCCGCCGAATGCCATCGTGTTCGGATCCGGGATGGTGTCGATACCGCAGATGAGTCGTGCGGGGTTAATGCTGAATCTCGTAGGTATAGTGTTGATAACGCTTCTGACTTATGCTGTTGTTATCCCCGCAATCCGGATTTTTGGTTGATTCTCGATGACTATTCTGCGACAGGCAGGATTATTAATTGCCGCCATTATCATGGCCGCAATACCCTCGGCAGCGGCCGAAACATTCGCGTTGGAGGAGGGGCAGGATGTCATGGGTACGCCTGGCATCGTTCAGTCGAGCTACGAAGATACGTTACTGGATATCGGACGTCGATATGGCTTGGGCTATGAAGAGATCAGACGTGCCAATCCGACTGTTGATGTCTGGTTGCCCGGTGGCGGTACGACGATCCATTTGCCGACCCAATTCGTAATGCCGCAGGCTTCACGGGTTGGTCTGGTTATCAATATTGCCGAGTATCGCATGTACTTCTTTAGCACCATGGATGATCAGACGCAGGTTGCGTCGTTTCCGATCAGCATTGGCCGCATGGACTGGGGAACCCCGTTGGGCCGATCGTCAATTGTAAAGAAAGTGGTCAAGCCATCATGGTACCCACCCGCATCGATACGCGAAGAGTGGGCGGCAGACGGCCGGGTCCTGGAAAGCCGCGTCCCTCCAGGGCCTGATAACCCGCTCGGCGATTACGCCATGAGACTGAGTATTCCGGGCTATCTGATTCATGGAACCAACCGGCCCGCCGGTGTCGGCATGCGTGTTACCCATGGGTGCATACGCATGTTTCCTGAGGATATCGAACGTTTATTTCCGGCAGTACCGGTCAATACGCCGGTTCAGATCGTTAATCAGCCTTACAAGCTGGGTTGGTTCGGTGAAGATCTGTATCTTGAGGTGCACGCGCCTTTAGCAGAGAAAGAAGCATCCGAGACGTCCGGCGATTTAACGCTGACCTCAATTACCCGATTATATATTCAGGTGACCCGTCACAGGTCTGCGGTGGTTGACTGGGACCTTGTCGAAAAAGTATTTCAGGATCAGCGCGGAATTCCCACAGTCATCGGGCATGCGTATACGGATCATACGGAACGATTGTCGATGATTGCAGATTAAGCCGGCAATAAAAAAGGCCGCAGTTATACTGCGGCCTTTTAAAGTGGTGCGTAATTTAAATGCGAACCTTACTTGGACATGCCGCGTTCAAACATCCGGTCGATCTTTTCATTGGTCGCATCGCAACAGGCCTGGGCCTGATTAGCCGCATTGAGCGCCTGATTTGCAGTGCTTTGCGCGCCAGAAGCCATTTGTCGTGCTTCTGATGCGTTAGCGCCCGCAGCGTCCGCGGCGGACTGCGCTTGCGCCAGATCTGCTTCCAATTGATCGACCCGCGCATTCAAAGCATCTTCCTCACTCTTTATGCCGGCGCAGCCCGTGCTGATTGCTATTGCCATAAAAACAGCGCCGATCTTCGCTGCAGTCTGAATACTCTTGTTCATTGTTCCTATTCCTCAGTTAAAAAGCTCATACGACCAAGTGCTGGTTATTTTCAGGATAGACTGTTGTTCTGCTTCCCTATACGCCGCAATCATACGTAAACATTGTTAAATCGCCAAGGGTCCATCTGTAAGGGTCTATCCGCAGGGTTGTGGGTAAGGAAAAGACTGTATATAATCACAGCATTGTATGGATATACAGGATTTTGCGATGGATCAGCTCACTGCTCGACAATCTGAAGTTCTTCTTTTTGTTCAAAACTTTATCGATGAAACGGGCATGCCGCCGACCCGTGCCGAAATTGCCCGTAGCCTGGGCTTCAGATCAGTCAATGCGGCTGAGGAGCATTTACGGGCCTTGCAGCGCAAGGGCGCGATTGAACTTATTCCGGGAACCTCACGGGGGATTCGGCTCAAGGATTTCCTCAGGGAACAATTGGGTTTGCCGTTGATAGGCAGGGTTGCCGCGGGCAGTCCTATTCTAGCCGAGGAACATATAGAGGCTCGATATCGCATTGATACTTCGATGTTCAATCCGCGCCCACATTATCTCCTGCGGGTACAGGGCATGAGCATGAAAGATGTGGGCATTCTGGATGGTGACCTGGTTGCTGTTCACCGCACTCCGGAGGTTCGTAGTGGTCAGATCATCGTGGCACGCCTCGAAAATGAGGTGACGGTAAAACGTTATCGTCAGGAAGGTCGGGTGGTTTGGTTGTTGCCGGAAAATGCCGATTTTTCACCGATCAAAGTAGATCTGGAAGAAGAGACGATGGTTATCGAAGGCGTCGTGGTCGGGTTGCTGCGCAATGGCATGCCGCTGAATTAGATAACAGAGGGACAACAGAGGAACAACAGAGGAAATAAATGGGGTCAGACTGAGATAAATAGTTCAGTAAATTGAAAGGGTGCAGCCCCTGATTTCTCCTTTATTTATTTCGGTCTGACCTCTTTTTTTTCATCATTTTATTCAAGAAGAATGTCTAAAAGGCATCGGCTCAATCAATTACTGAAAAACCCTCGCATCTGGAAGGCAGGACAGCGCGATGCTGTCTATTCTCGCCAGACTGTGTCAACGGGATCCCCCGATCTGGACCGGGCTTTGTCAGGAGGATGGCCGCTAGGTGTGCTGACTGAGTTGCTGGTCGATCTTTATGGAATAGGCGAATTCCGGTTGTTGATACCGGTGCTTAATGCGCTCAGCAGAGGGACGAAAAAATCAATGGCGTTGATTGCGCCGCCGTATATTCCGTATGCCCCCGCGTTTGTACGCCGAGGGGTGGATATCTCCCGATTGCTGGTCGTGAATTGCCATCGTCGAATTGATGTTTTATGGGCGACAGAGCAAGCATTACGTTCAGGTACTTGCGCTGCGGTATTAGTCTGGTCTGATGGATCTGACGAACGTTTGTTACGCCGGTTGCAGCTTGCAGCAGAAGAGGGGGCCGCGGGAGAGAGATCTGCAAACAAGCGGGGTCCAGGCAACGGGGGTTGCTGGGCCGTATTGTTCAGGCCGTCGCATTTCAGACGTCAGAGATCTCCGGCGGCATTGAGGATTGCCCTGCAGCCGGGTCGTTCATCCGGGATCAGCATGAATATTTTTAAAAATCGTGGCGGCCAGCCACAGAAACTCGAAATCTCTTTACCCGAGTACTAATGAAACAGCACTTATGGATTGCTTTATATTTCAATAATTTAGCAATCGAAGTTATTCCTGGTTCTTTAAATGAGCCGCGGGCCGTTCTGACGGGGCAAAAACATCAGGACCGTGTCCTGATGTGTAACCCGGTCGCCAGCAGACTGGGGGTACGTCCGGGGCTCTCAATAAATGCTGCATTGGCCCTGGTTCCGGAGTTGGAAGTGGTATTCCGGGACATCGACATGGAGACGCAGGCTTTGCAGGAGCTGGCTGGTTGGGCCATTCGTTTTACTCCGGCAGTCAGTATCGATTCGCCCAATGCTTTATTGCTGGATATTCATTCCAGCCTGAAATTCTTCGGTGGCCTGGCGCAGCTGCAAGAACGGCTGATTAACGATCTTGATCGCTGGGGCTACGAAGTGATATTCGCTTGTGCGCCAACGGCCCTGGCCGCTCTTTGGCTTGCACGCACGGGTTCGGAGGCGATCGTCCTGGAGCCTTCCGAATTGTCCGGCAGATTGGCTGCGTTATCCCTGGATTGCCTGCATTGGTCTGGAGCAGTCCTGAATATTCTTCGGGGAATGGGGGTTCGAACTTTAGGCGAGGTCACCCGTTTACCAAGAGGCGGGTTGGCGCAGAGAATCGGTCCGGAAAAATTGCTTGAACTTGATCGCGGCTTTGGCCGGCAGCCTGAACCGCGGGAATTTTATCGGCCTCCAAAGATGTTTCATGCGGCGCAGGAGTTGCCGCTGGAAACAGCAGATTGTCGATTGTTACTGGAATCTTTGAAAAGTTTATTGGGCAGGCTGCGGACGTTTCTGTTGATACATCAGGGCAGTGTTCAGGTGCTGTGGCTGCATCTGTATCACTACAGCGAGCCGGCTACATTGATTCGGATTGGTTTGCTGCGGCCGGCCACGGATACAGCCTATTTACTGGATTTGATCCGGATTCGTTTTGATGGGTTTCCGGTTTTCCGCCCCTGTCGTATCGATTGGGTTGCAAACAGACCTTGTGGCAGAGTCCGGCCGGGAGCCGGCAAGGGATTTGTTCGGAGGCCGGCCGGACTCTGCCGCAGGGGCTGTGGAGCTTATAGAGCAGTTGCGGGCTCGCCTGGGCAGTCGAGCCGTGTACGGTATTCGGCGGGTTTCGGAGCACCGGCCGGAGGCGGCATGGAAAGCAGTCAGCCCAGCTCAAAAAGCCAACCGGTTTGCAGAGAGTTGTCTGGTGGGTGACAGGACGGGTCATCGTCCCTTATGGATGCTTGTGGAGCCGCTGGTACTTGAGACAGCGGGGGACAAGCCGGTTTTTCTGGATATTTTGAATCTCGAAAGCGGTCCGGAACGCATCGAAGCGGGTTGGTGGGATGGTGGGGATATTTGGCGCGATTATTATATAGCCCAAAATCTTCGTGGTATGCGGCTGTGGATTTTCAGGGATTGCCGTGAGTCTCACTGGTATTTGCACGGCCTCTTTGGATAGCAGCGGGCAGGATGATGCGGGCTTACGCTGAACTTCATTGCATCAGTAATTTTACTTTCCTGCGCGGCGCATCTCACCCGGAGGAGCTCGTCAAGCGAGCCGCGGAGCTCGGATATTTTGCCCTGGCACTCACAGATGAATGTTCCGTGGCCGGCATCGTACGTGCCTATGTTGCCGCGCGAGATGAGGCCATTCGACTCATCGTCGGGAGTGAGTTTCGATTGGCCGACGATTTTCGGCTCATTCTTTTGCCAATGGATCGTCAAGGTTATGGTCAGCTGTGTGAGTTGATTACCCGTGGCCGGCGCGCGGCCCGGAAAGGTGAATATCATCTGACACGCGCTGATTTGCAGTCGGGTTTGGATGCCTGCTTTGCGATCTGGATTCCAGGCCATTATTCGGAACATGGACCGGACGCCGATGATGCAGAGTGGATGTCTGCCTGTTTCCCGGGAAGAGCCTGGATGGCGGTGGAGCTGCTTGCGGATGGCAACGATCAGAACCAGTTAATGCAACTTTCCCGGGTCAGTCTTGATACCGGGATACCCATGGTGGCAGCGGGTGATGTGCATATGCATATACGTGGTCGCCGGGCGCTGCAGGACACGCTGACTGCAGTGAGGCTAAAGACTTCCGTGGATCAGGGAGGGTACCGGTTGTATTCGAACGGGGAGCGGCATTTACGCCGTCTGCGTGAGTTGGTGGAAATTTATCCGGCCGCCTTGTTGCAAAACTCGATGGAAATTGCCAGGCGCATCGATTTCTCACTGGATGAATTGCGTTACGAATATCCGCGGGAACTGGTGCCTGCGGGTTACACGCCGGCGAGCTATTTACGCCATCTGACCGGGCTTGGCATACAGCAGCGCTGGCCTGAAGGTGTTCCTGATTCCGTACAACAAACAATCAATCATGAATTGGAGTTGATCGCTGAGCTGAGCTATGAGCCTTACTTTTTAACGGTACACGATATCGTTCGGTTTGCCCGCGGTCGTGAAATTCTCTGCCAGGGACGGGGGTCAGCGGCAAATTCAGCGGTTTGTTTTTGTCTCGGCATTACCGAAGTGGACCCGGCGCGCATGTCGATGTTGGTCGAGCGGTTTATTTCCAGAGAACGCAACGAGCCACCGGATATCGATGTTGATTTCGAGCACGAGCGGCGCGAAGAGGTCATTCAGTATATCTATGGGAAGTACGGCCGACATCGGGCTGCATTGGCGGCAACAGTGATTACTTATCGCCCCCGCAGCGCGATCCGGGATGTGGGTAAGGCACTGGGGCTCGGTGATTTGCAGGTGAATCGTATGGCCCGTTCGATGCATTGGTGGGACGGCAAGCGTATCGAGCCCGAGCGTATTCGCGAAGCCGGTTTGGACCCCGATAGCCCGTTGATTCACCGGCTCATGGTATTGGTGAGTGAGTTGATTGGATTTCCGCGTCACCTGTCGCAACACGTGGGCGGGTTTGTGATTTCAGAGCATTCGCTTGCCCGTTTGGTGCCGGTCGAAAACGCCGCAATGGAAGATCGTACCGTAATCCAGTGGGACAAGAACGATCTGGACGACCTCGGTTTATTAAAAATCGACGTACTTGGGCTGGGGATGCTTTCCGCCATCAAGCGCAGTTTTGAGTTGATTGAGGGTTTCTACGGTAAGCGGCTCAGTATGGCCACGGTCCCGGCGGAAGATTCTGCAGTCTATGACATGATTTGCCGCGCCGATACGATGGGTGTATTTCAGATTGAGTCCCGGGCGCAGATGTCGATGTTGCCCAGATTACGGCCGCGTTGTTTTTACGATTTGGTTATCGAAGTTGCAATTGTTCGTCCAGGGCCGATTCAGGGTGGCATGGTGCATCCATACCTCAGACGCCGGAGCGGGGAGGAGCCGATCAGCTATCCGAGCGAAGCTGTTCGCGAAGTCCTCGAGCGGACACTCGGTGTCCCTATTTTTCAGGAGCAGGTCATGCAGTTGGCCGTCGTGGCGGCAGGCTTCACGCCGGGTGAAGCGGATCAGTTGCGTCGTGCCATGGCGGCATGGAAGCGTCGCGGTGGTCTGGGTCCTTTCGAGGACCGATTGATTTCGGGCATGAGAAGCCGGGGCTACTCGCCGGAGTTCGCGCGGCAGATTTTTAACCAGATCCGGGGTTTTGGTGAATATGGTTTCCCTGAATCGCATTCGGCCAGTTTCGCCCTGTTGGTTTATGTGTCAGCGTGGTTGAAGTATCACGAGCCGGCGGTATTTACCTGTGCGCTTTTGAACAGTCAGCCCATGGGGTTTTACGCGCCTTCCCAGTTGATCCAGTCTGCTCGTCGGCACGGGGTTGAAGTTCTCCCCGTTGATGTTAATCACAGTGATTGGGAGTGTACGCTGGGACGTGCTGCCGGCCTGAATTCGACGCCTGTGTTGAGACTGGGTTTCAGGTTGATCAAGGGTATGTCCGAGGCGGGGAGCCGGCGGATTATGCAGGCGCGTCAGCAGCAGGCTTTCACCAATATTCAGGATCTTTTTTCAAGGGCCGAGGTCGGGAACGGTGATCGTGCGGCATTGGCCGGATCTGATGCACTGAGACCTATTGCCGGGCACAGGTTTCGGGCGCGCTGGGATGTCGCTGGAATAGAAGCCCCGTTGCCATTGTTGCCGGTTACGGGAAGGGCCGAAGGCATACCGTTATTGAAGCAACCAACGGAAGGGCAAAACATCGTTGCGGATTACCATAGCACCAGGCTGACTTTGCGACGGCACCCGATCGCATTATTACGCAAGCGTTTCGAGTCTCGCCGGATTCTGAGTGCCGCCGAGATCATGGAGTGCCCAAATGATGAATTTATCCAGACTGCTGGCCTCGTGATTACGCGACAGCGGCCAGGCAGTGCCCATGGTGTGTTTTTTGTGACCCTTGAGGATGAGACGGGCTATATCAATCTCATTGTTTGGGATAGCGTGGCCATGCGCCAGAGGCGTGTTCTGTTAGATGCGGTATTACTCAGGGTAGCAGGGAAGATTCAGAGGCAGGGCGATGTACTGCACGTCATTGTCACCCAATTGTCAGATTGGAGCGCCTTGTTAGGAGAGCTGAGTACAACGGCGCGAAACTTCAGGTAGCCTGCGGTTGTCTATAGTTAACTAGTCGCCGTCGATCGAATCCGTTTCATCTATTTCATCGAGTTCATGGGCAATGCGCCTTTCCTCAAGAATATCTTCGAGGCGTTTACGGCACGATTGATCTTCAGAGGGTGGGGATGCTTCTCGATCCGCCTCCAGTTCGGCGATTAATTCCTCAACGTCTATCTCAACCGAAGTTTCGCCGACATTGCTGTTCGCTTCACCCGTTTCTACCGTGTCGTCGATGTCCGGCTCAGCGTCGGAATCATCTCCAGGTCAAGATCGATATCGAGATCTTCGTCAGGATTAAAATCCGGCTCGCGATCGAGATCCCCATCTGAATCTGCGTTCAGACCCAGATCTTTATCCAGGTCCGGTTCAACCTCGAAATCCGGTTGTTCTGATTTACAAGCGCCATTCTTTCTTGTGCCCATCGAACGTCTCCTTACACCGGTTTCGATCGATTATGTCGAAACCCGAAGTCTTCGCTGAGCTTATAGATCGGATGATTTTTGTTGGCAATCGCCGCTTTCAAAAAACGTGA
>PVMK01189097.1_pt1 | contig 59738 bp, 50 predicted proteins | sample 1853481 | NCBI WGS metagenome assembly PVMK01 (sample SAMN08533507, study PRJNA380276) | Marine sediment metagenome, whole genome shotgun sequencing project.
TGGGCGACCTGATCAGGTGGGATATTAATGGCATCGGGCAAGTGACCCGCGGCAAACTCCTGTTCGGGCCGGATATCCAATACGGTCACTTCCCCGCTTTGCGTTCTTGCCAATAATTCTTTTGCACTTATTGCTTCAAGTGAATCTCTTTGCGCAAAGTAACTTTGCGTCAGACGATCTACTTCGGCGATATGAATCCTGGCGGTTTGCCTGAGACTGGAGACCAAAGTAACCACATCATTACCTGTCAAACGATAGAAACGTTTCTTTCCTTCCCGGCGTACAACCACCAGGGCCGCCTGTTTCAATACCTGGAAATGCCGTGAAGTGTTGGCCACTGTCAGGCCAACAAGCTGGCTTAGCTCATCGACGCTACGCTCTGCCTGGGCCAGGTAGTCCAGCATATCCAGACGCTGCGGAGATGCCAGTGCCTGGGCGATCAGAGCCAAGTGTTCATTGACCTTTTGTCGAAGTATGGACATTGTAGATTACATTATTCAATTGATTGATTGAATGATTGCATAAATGCAGGTATGATGCAAGCCATATTCAGACCGGGAAATTCCTCATGTCCTCCAGCACCCCTCTCCAGCACGGTATCCGCGCCAATCTTACGCAAATTATTTACCAGTTGTTACAGGTCTTCCTCGTTGGTCTGACCATTGGCATGACACGTACGGTGGTTCCCGGGCTGGCAGAAGCCGAATTCGGCCTGGGTGAGCACCAGTTTTTCCTGTTGACTTCATTCGTGGTGGTATTTGGTGCAGTAAAGTCAATCATGAACCTGTTGGCAGGGCGATTTGCTGATCAATTTGGACGAAAGCGTATTCTGATAGCCGGTTGGTTGGTGGCACTGCCTGTTCCGTTTCTTTTGATGTATGCACCCAATTGGTCCTGGGTGGTATTTGCAACGGCCCTGCTGGGTGTAAACCAGGGTTTGTGCTGGTCGATGACACTTAACAGCAAGCTGGATATGACGCACTTGAGCCAAAAAGGACTGGTCAATGGAATGAATGAATTTTCAGGTTATGCTGCAGTGGCAATTGCGGGCATAACGACAGCGTGGCTGGTCGGCATTTATGGCGCACGACTCGGTTTATTCATGTTCGGAACTGTCGTAATTTTATTGGGACTGGTGTTAGCCGTATTGCTGGTGCGCGAAACCCGTCCATGGGCATTGGCACATGAGTCGCCTGCTGCCAGCCTATCCGGAGATGCGGGTAGCGCCATATCGCATGATGCTTCACTTGGACAATTGTTCCTGTATGCAAGCTGGCAGGATAGTCGCTTACTCGCGCTTAACCAGGCGGGTTTGATCGAAAAGTTTACCGATGCACTGGTTTGGATCATCCTGCCGGTATGGTTCTTATCCCAGGGATTAACACTGGTACAAGGTAGTTCAGTCATCGGTGTATACGCAGTGGTCTGGGGGGCATCACAATTAATTACCGGCCCCGCTTCTGATCACTATGGTCGTAAACCCTCTGATTGTGGGTGGTATGTGGTTGTGCGGTATTGGCGTATTGTTATTACCTGTAACTACGGTTGTATGGGTCTGGACAGTTGAAGCAGCGATGATTGGACTCGGTATGGCGATGCTTTATCCAACACTGGGTGCAGCGGTAGCTGATGTAAGCCCGCCCGCGCAAAGAAGTAGCTTGCTTGGTATCTATCGGTTTTGGCGTGATTTAGGTTATGCGGTGGGAGCCTTACTCATGGGATTGCTGGCACAATGGGCGCAGGTGCTGGAAGCGACGTTTTGGCTGGTCGGGCTGGCGATGCTGGCTTCCGGCCTGGTTGTATTGTTGTGGTTCCCGGGTTCCAGAGAAAAAATGGAACAGGGCCAGTGAAAACCTCACCAGCCCCGATTGCAATAATAAATTTACTACTTATGAAATAGCTTATTCTTCCGGGAAGTCTACCGTCAGGATAACGCCACCACCCTGCTGCATGACTTCGATGGTCTGGCTACGAGGATCGAAATCCAGGTGGTATCCACCGTACGTTTGCGGGTCACGGAACATGATTCTTCCATAAATACCGCTATGCATCATTTCGTGAGCTTCAATAATTCCAACTTCATTGCCGCCTACCATCAGCGGGTAACTGCCAGCCGGTACATTATCGATTTCAACCGAGAATCTGATGTGGTTGGTAGTCATTTCCCATTCGGCCTCGCCTCTGGCGCCACTGATCTGGCCTGTGCTGGTCATGTCCATATCAATCTCGATTGCATCACCATCTTCCACACAATCATCCATGCCATGACCACCACCCATGCCACCCATGCCGCCCATGCCACCCATGTCATTGTCGCAGTCGTACATGTGGTCATTGTCACCATCGTGGCCGTGATACTCTTCCTCAAACGTACCGTCAAAGGATGACAGCACCGCACCAGCTTCGTCGTGAACTCTTATTTGCATGCCACGCGGATCAAAGGTCAATAAAGGTTTGTTGCTTTCCGCCGGGCTGGCAAACTCCAGCTCACCCATTCCAGCAACGACCTCAAACGTACCGCGGTCTTCATCACCAACGTAAAGGTGATAGCTGCCATCGGCCAGACCTTCGGTGTTAACTTCAAATGCACTGTGTCCGGAATACGCCTCGAAGCGTGCATGTCCGCTGCCGGTAATGCCATCCCGGGCAGACAACAGATCAATGCGTTGCTCACCGTACATGGACATCCCGTCCATATTGTCCGAGATTCCACCACTGCAATGCATGTTCTTGATGTCGGTTAAACGCCCGATTTCAAAGGAACCATGACCAACTTCATCAAGGCTGGTATCAAACGTAACTGTCCCGCTATTACAGTCATGGAAGGACATGGTCATCGTACCAATGGACTCGACCGAATCATTACCGGGCTGACCATTTTGCATAAACCCGACGTCATTCGAGTGATACAACTCAAAATTGACATGGTCATCAACGATCTCGCCCATACCCACGTACCAGGCGGACTTCCTGTCATTGCCATAGGTATACCAGTAAGCAACTGCAGCATTTGAGCCGTCGGCTCGCGCAATAACCTGCAAATTGAGACCCTGGCTTTCCTGGTTGACCTGATCCCAGGCACCGGTGAAAGCCCTCGTTACCATCAAACCCGCCGAGAATACATTCATCGTCAGGGCCATTAAGAACAAAGCCGCCAGAGAGCCTCGTATCCATCTATAATTTTTCATCTTTAATCTCCACAAGACCTTGCCGACTTCCGTTTGGCCTTTTGGGTCAAAAAATATCGGGCAATTCCAATCGATAGCTCAGTATACCTAATATTACATATATGTAATATGATCCAGGTCAAACACAAATATGATTTACATCAAGCATCAATATGTTTCAACTCAGGTAAGGCAGACTTTCACAGTCTCAGGTTCGCTCCGGGTGGTTGTTCATTCGCTGCATTTTTTTATTGTCGTCCCTGTATTGATGCTGGAAAAATCAGAAGGGAAAACCACACCACCAACAGCAATAGACTGATATATAATCATTTAATAAGCACTTTGCATAAAACAACTAAGGATTAACCGGCTACATGAACAAATCCATTCTGGCCAGATCCCTACATAAGTGGTTTGGGCTGGTGATCGGCCTGCAGATCCTGATCTGGCTGGCCACCGGCTTGTACATGGTCATCGTCGATCTGGATTTTATCCATGGCGACACACTGGTTAAAAACATCCGGCAAACCATAACCGCCCCGGACTCAGATCTTCTCAACACGCCCATCTTGAGATCCAGGTACCCCGATGCGACCCAAATCGCTCTTAAACCCGTCATGGGAAAAACTCTCTACACCGTCACAACACCTGGCGCCCGTTACCTGCTTGACCCCGAAACCGGCGAGGTCTTATCACCGCTTGATGAGAAAACCGCCAGGGATATAGCCACATTCCACTTCAATGGCGCAGCCCGGATTCTTAATGCCGCCTTGATCACCACCAGTCCACCGATGGAAATTCAAACCCGGCGCCTGCCATTGTGGCGAATTGACTTTGATGACCGGTTTTCGACCAGTTTTTACATCGATCCCCATACCGGCACTCTGGTCACACGCAGACATCAATACTGGCGTATTTTCGATTTCATGTGGATGTTACATATAATGGATTACGACGAGCGCTCGGATGCCCACAACCTACTGCTTAAAACCGCCCAGGTTACCGGCTTGATCTTCGCCATCACCGGCGCATGGCTGCTTTTTTACAGCTTTAGCGGCCGCCGAAAGAAGAGTAGGACCGACGCATGATGGTGTTCCTCAAAAAGCTGCACAAGTGGGTCGGCTTGCTGGTCGGTATTCAAGTACTTTTATGGCTGCTAAGCGGACTGATGTTGAGCTGGCTTGATCCAGCCAAGGTGAGTGGTAATCAATGGGCGCAGGAAAGCTCTCACACACCCCAGACAATCCCCGATGGCAAACTGCTGGAGCCCGGTGACCTGACTGCGGAACAGCTGAACGGCGCCTTGAGCATCAGTTTGAAAGTCAAACGAGGCCTGCCGGTTTACCGGATCAGGCGTTCAGAAAGCACAAACCTGGTTAACGCAATCGATGGCTCAGCAATTGTGACCGATGAGCATGAAGCCGGAAGGCTGGCACAAAAGAATTTTACCGGTGACGGCGAAATCACTTCCATCGAAAGCGGTATTGCACCCGACATTGAAACACGCAACAGCACAGGCGCGTACTGGCGGGTCAATTTTTCGGATAAGGTCCATACATCAATCTATATTTCAGCATCGACAGGGGACATCCTTGAGAGACGCAATAGCTACTGGCGTGTTTTCGATTTCTTCTGGATGTTGCATATCATGGATTACTCCGGCCATGAGAACATCAATAACACACTGATTATCATTGTGGCTTTAGTTGCCATCTGGCTTGGAGTCAGCGGATTTATTTTGCTGTTTGGCAGTTTCAACCGGCATGATTTCTGGTTTCTGAATGCCCTCGGTAAACGCAATACGGCTGTGATTACACTGATCGATCCTGCCCAGAGTGCACCGCGACAGATCAGTCTCAGGAAAGGCAGCAACCTGTTTGTCACACTAGCAACCCACCATATCAATCTGCCATCCCACTGCGGTGGGGGCGGCGAGTGCGGTAAGTGCAGGGTCAAAATTGAAGCCGTAGATTTGCCCGAAGCCAATCCAGTTGAGCTTGGCCTGGTGCCCAAACCTCTGCGCAAAAAGGGCTACAGGCTGGCCTGCCAACAGGAAGTAAAAAACAACATCACCCTGCACCTGCCCAAAGGCACACTGTTGCCCAAAGAAACCTGACTCATGACTCTTGATTTGACCAAGGGCCCGGTTGCCGGGAATCTGCGCCGGCAGGCGACTCCATTCGCCTTGGGCCTGATCGCCATATTCTCCTTTGAAGCCGTTGACCTGTTTTTCATCAGTCAGCTGGGTGATGCGCCACTGGCCGCCATCGGTTTTACCCTGCCGGTCATCTGGCTACTGTACGGTATTGGCATTGGCTTTGAAGCTGGTGCAGCGTCGTGTGTCTCGCGTGCGGTCGGCAAGAATCAACAGGATCTCGCTCGGCGTCTGACAACAGATACTGCCGTATTGGCATCACTGGCGGCATTGGTGCTGTGTTTTATCGGACTCGCAACAATCGAACCGGTATTCAGCCTGTTGGGTGCACCAGAGGATCTGATGCCACAGATCAATGCCTATATGGAGGTCTGGTACTGGGTAGAGCCCCTGGATGCCGCGCTGTGGACCTGCCTGGCATCCATCCGGGCTCGTGGTAATGCCCTGTTGGAAAGCAAGATCATCACGACAGCCGCCCTGCTTAACCTGATCCTCGATCCCCTGTTCATATTTGGCTTGTTTGGTTTCCCACGTCTCGAAATACAGGGTGCCGCCGTCGCTTCCCTGATCTCCGTCCTTATCATGCTGGTTTATACAATCTGGCATTTACACAGCCACCTGAACGTTTTTGCCAGTATTTTTGCCCCTTTCAGGGACATCCTTGATTCGTGGAAACACATGCTGGAAATTGGAATACCTGCCATGGTAACCAACGCCATCATCCCCCTTTCCAGCGCTATCGTAATAGCCATGGTGGCAGGTTATGGTATTGAAGCAGTTGCCGGGTTCGGCATTGCCATGCGCCTGGAACCGATGGCACTGATCCCTTTCTATGCCCTGTCGGCAGTTTCCAGCCCGTTTTTCGGACAAAACTACGGCGCACAACAATGGGATCGCCTACTCGAAGCCCGCAAAATAATCATGCGTTTCAGCCTGGGTTTCGGACTCGCACTGGCGATTATCATGAGCCTGCTCGCAGACCCGCTGGCCTCCCTGTTTACGGACTCGGCTACAATCCGCGCCGTGACGGTAAATTACATCTGGATCGTGTCTTGGAGCTGGGGTGCCTATGGGATAGTGATGTCGGTCAACGCCAGCTTCAACGGCTCCGGACGACCCCTGCCCAGCGTTTTGATTTCAGCAACGCGGGTGATATTCGTGTTTTTACCACTCGCCTTCGCAGGACGTTATCTTTTTGGACTGTACGGATTGTTTGCTGCCAGCACCATAGCCAACCTGACTGTCGGACTAATGGCATTTGTATGGCTGAAACGACATATCACAAGGAGTGCAAAGCAGTAAGCTGACAACGGTTGTAAGCAAGCTATCAGAAGTCAGGATTTTTTTGCTTTTTCACCGATTTTTCCAGTTAGTTCTTTGACATACGTCAATCAGATTCAATTTGTAATGTGTTTAAATCTACACTGACGCTCTGAGAATTCAGGGTTTAAAATCTGATTCTCGACAAACACCTGATGCCACCAGAGCGTGTGAAATCTGGAGGCATGGAAATGAACAAAAAAGTTCTGATAGTCACTCTCGCAAGTTTTCTGATGACCGGTACCAGCACAGCGATTGCCTGCGAATATAAAGCCGGTGAAACCAAGTTCCTCGAATACGCTCAATGCCGGTATGGTGAAGACAACATCCAAACCGTTACGCTGGCCGAAGACTTCGCCTGGGAAGTCTGTATCTATTACCTGGAGGCATTTCGACCGCCCAAGTTGCTGGCAGTTACTCAAGAAAAAGACGGCAAAGAAATGCTCAGTATCAATGACCGCTCAAAAATTGGTAATCCCTGCTATATCACCAAACGACATTGCGACGAGGCACTGAAGGCGTCTGAGCAATACTAAATTCATAAAACGTTAGATACTTGCCCTGACATCGAGCCTGTCGGTGCTCTTGGCTTATAGCTGTGAGCCCTTACAAAGATCCGACCAATCCTGCCAGCCTTTCAGGCAGCGCCAGTCACGGTGCGATTTTCTGCGCAGGCCGGTGAGGTAAGCCAGGGCCAGGAAAGGGTTGGGCGGATATTGGTATTGTGGCACGAGGTTGAAGTCATGGATGACCGGTAGCCAGGTATAGTTCTGCTTGCGTACCAGGACGTTTTTATAAAACAGGTCCAGATCGTGCAGACCTGCAGCCTCGGCCTTTTCGCAGATCAGATGGCCGGCATCCAGCACGCTTTGCGGCAAACCATGATTTTTCTGTGCCAGTTCAACCAGGGAAGGACCATCAATGAACTCTTGCAGGAAGCACAGGCTATATCCGTCATCAAGCCCCAGCACTTTTATGGGCCGGGCCGCGTAAAGCCGCAGTTCATCAACAGCATAAAAAGCCTGGTTCCGGGAAAATTCAAACTCTGCAATATTGAGTCCATATCGTTGTTGATACTTGTGGATAAATTCCTTTCGGTAGATCTTTAGTGCAACAACTTCGCCGTTATATTCTGCCTTGAATGTGACAGATCGACGCCCTTCACCAGCAAGGCTTAGCGGCACCAGGTTTTCCGGCAACTTAAGGTCGTTCATTTCCATGCCGGAGAGGATGGCATAAACACATCAATGGCAGCAAATCATTCGAAAGGAAACGTTATACTGAACTGTCCCCATCAGCAATTGTGTGAAGTCTTATGTTGGAACTATTAAATACCTGGTTGCTGGATAACGGCATTAACGAAAGCCTTGCTTTCTATTTTGCACGTGGTGTCGCCATTGTGGGTGTGTTGTTATTGAGCTTTGTCGCAAACTTCGTGGCAAAACGCTACATTGTATCCGCGCTCACCTATGTAATCTCCAAATCCAAGTCCACCTGGGACGATGCTGTCCTGCGCCAAAGAACCCTGAACCGGATGGCGCACCTTGCCCCGGCGATCGTCATCTATGTGCTCACACCAATCGCGCTACAAGGCCTTGATCCGGCCATCGCCATCATCAGGGATGCTTTGCTGATTTACATGATTGTCATCCTGATGCTGGTGCTGGATTCCCTGCTGAATACGGTTGAGGATATTTACCAGAGCTTCCGCGCATCCAAAGAGATTCCCATCAAGGGCTTTGTCCAGGTCCTGAAACTGGCGCTGTATTTCGTGGCGGCCATCTTTGTTATTTCCATCCTGCTGAACAAAACCCCCGTCTACCTGTTCAGCGGGATCGGCGCGCTAGCTGCAGTGATGATGCTGGTGTTCAGGGATTCTATCCTCGGCTTTGTCGCAGGTATTCAACTGGCGGCCAACAAGATGGTGTCGGTGGGCGACTGGATTGAAATGCCAAAGTACGGTGCTGACGGTGATGTGCTGGAAGTGGCGTTAACCACGGTTAAAGTACAGAACTGGGATAAAACCATTACTACCATCCCGACTTATGCTCTCATCAGCGAATCATTCAAGAACTGGCGCGGCATGTCCGAATCCGGTGGCCGGCGCATCAAACGTTCGGTGAATGTCGACATGAGCAGCATCAGGTTCTGCAATGAGGAAATGCTGGAACGGTTTGGAAAGATCCAGTACATCTCCGAGTATATCGAAACAAAGAAACACGAACTGGAGGCGTTCAACCAGGCAACGAAGGTCGACAATGCAAGTCTCGTCAACGGACGGCGCATGACCAACATCGGCACCTTTCGTGCCTATGTGAAGGCCTACCTGCAACACCATCCGATGATAAATAATGACATGACTTTTTTGATTCGTCAGCTACCGTCAACAGAACATGGCCTGCCCATTGAAATTTATGTGTTCAGTAAAGACCAGGTCTGGGCCAATTATGAAGCCATCCAGGCGGACATTTTCGACCACGTCCTGGCTGTCGTTCCTGAGTTTGATTTACGTGTTTACCAAAACCCGACCGGTGCAGATTTCCGGGTACTGAACCAGGTGACATAAACGGGTTCCTTGATAATAGCAGCGCTTCTGGTATAGTGCGCTCCGTCCTGGCACACATCGGTCTGTGCCGGCCACTCCCGGCACGCACTTTCGCGGCCAGCGGAGATCATCACTGATTTAGCCTGGACCGACCCATGTTGTGAATGAATCACGGCGTTTGGGCAGGGCGATCACGGAGTATATTCAAACATGTTATTTTCAGAACTTGGCCTTTCGGCCGAACTGCTGCGCGCGACAGATAAACAGGGTTACCAGGAAGCAACCCCGATTCAGCAGCAAGCTATACCACTTATTCTTGAAGGCCGCGACCTACTGGCCGGTGCACAAACCGGTACAGGCAAAACTGCGGGTTTCACCCTGCCCCTGCTACAAAGGTTACAGAACTCTGAACCGCAGGGACACAAGCGCCGCGTACGTGCGCTGATCCTGGTCCCAACCCGCGAGCTTGCAGCCCAGGTTGCTGAAAGCGTTCGTGACTACGGACGTTATTTGCCATTCAACTCCACCGTCATATTCGGCGGAGTCAGCATCAACCCGCAAATATCAAAATTACGCAATGGCGTAGATATTGTCATCGCCACACCAGGCCGCCTGCTCGACCATATGCAACGCGGCACCATTCGCCTGGATGCGGTTGAAACACTGGTACTGGACGAGGCCGACCGCATGCTCGACATGGGTTTTATCCGCGATATACGCAAAGTCCTGCAGGTGATGCCTAAGAATCGGCAGAACCTGTTGTTCTCGGCAACGTTTTCGAAGGACATCAAACAACTGGCCAATGAGTTGCTGAACGCACCGATGGAAATCCAGGTTGCAGGTCAAAACACCACGGCCGAGCAAATTTCCCAGGTTGTTCACCCGGTCGACCGCAACCGCAAACGCGAATTGCTTTCACACATGATCGGTGCTGGCAACTGGCGGCAAGTACTGGTATTTACCCGCACCAAGCACCTGGCTAACCGCCTCGCTCAGCAACTGGAACGCGACGGGCTTTCAGCTGCTGCAATCCACGGCAACAAGTCTCAGGGCGCACGCACACGTGCACTGGCCGACTTCAAAAAAGGCGCCATCCGTGTGCTGGTTGCGACCGACATCGCCGCCCGTGGAATCGATATTCAACAACTGCCACACGTGGTTAATTTCGAATTACCCAATGTGCCGGAAGATTATATCCACCGTATTGGCCGTACAGGTCGTGCGGGCTTGGAAGGTGAAGCCGTATCACTGGTTTGTATCGATGAGAAAAAACTGCTGTCGGATATCGAACACCTGTTGAAACAGGACATCAAGAAAATCGTAATTCCGGGTTATGAACCTGACGTGAGCATCAAGGCGGTGCCGATCAGGAACGGTCGCAACAAGCAACCGTCCCGGGGCAGACGTAATAGCAGTGGTCGTAACAACAGGGGCCGTAGCGCGAATGCGCAAGCCCAGCGCAGCAGAAGCCAGGGTCAACGGACGCGGCGCGCAGCTTAATCAACCCAACGCAGGGTGGGCAATTTATTGCCCACCATCTGATGGATTCAGTCAGTGATACAAATTAGGGGTAAAAAATCAGTAACAAATCATTTACTCTACAGTCATGCAAACAGATTCAACACAAGCTGAGATTGAAAAGCTGCTAACAACCACTCCGCCTGCATTTTCCGCTGCCGAAGCTGTCTCTATCGCTGCCAGTAATTATGGAATCAAGGCTCAAGTCCGGCCATTGGTGAGTGATAAGGATCAAAACTTCCGACTGGATGCAGATGACGGCAAGCAGTACGTGCTCAAGATTTCCAATTACGCGGAACAGCTCCAGTTTATTGATTTTCAAAACTGTGCCTTGCTTCATGTTTCAAAGCAGGATCCCACATTTCCTTCGCCCCGGGTTATCCCAACCCTGGAAGGGCAATTACATTGCAGCGCCCGGTGCGATGGCAAGACACACTACGTGCGTGTCTTAAGCTGGTTGGATGGCCTGGTACTGGATGGTGTGAAATCCGAACCGGGATTGATTAACCAGCTCGGTAAACTTCTGGCTCGCCTGGGCCTGGCGCTGAAAGACTTTGAGCACCCCGGCTCCAATCCGCCGTCGGCATGGGACATGAAACGGGCGGCAAGCCTGCAAGATCTGCTGGTCTATGTAGAGGATCCGGAACTCAGGCAACTGGCCAGCCAAACCCTGGAACAGTTTTTGACACGCGTAAAACCGGTACTGGACACACTGCGAACACAGGTAATTTACAACGATATGAACCTGGGCAATGTGCTGATGGATAAGGAACAGCCGGATCGTATCAGCGGACTTATCGATTTTGGCGACATGGTCAAGTCTCCACTGATCATCGATCTTGCCGTAGCCGCTGCTTATCAACTGGGCGTAGGTGATGATCCGCTTGCCGGCGCATTACCCATGATCACCGGCTATCACGCCATACGACCGTTGCAGAAAACAGAAGTGGATTTACTCACGGACCTGATTCGGACGCGTTTGATCACGAGCCTGTTGGTCGGTTCTTACCGTTCGAGTCTATTCCCCGAAAATAGAGATTACCTGTTGATTAGCCAGAATCCGGTTAAACATGCACTGATCGGCCTCGCCGGACTGGATAATGATGCTGCATTTGATCGTATTTGGATGACGCTACAAGGTGAAAGTTCGTGAACGAAATCATGCAGGAACGCCGCGAGCGCTTAATGGGCAAAGCTTATCGCTTGTTTTACGACCAACCGGTTCACATCGTGCGTGGTGAGGGACGGACTCGATATCGCGATGTTTGCCTGCACCTACCTTTTTTTAACTTGCTCCGCTGTGAAGCCAACTTTCGCGAGCATCTCGATGAATCTCTTATCATCACGTATCGGGTCAAAAAACGGATCTATCAGTAGCTGGGAAAATCCCGGGTCCCCGTAACGGTACGCCACGTTCAAACTCTCGAATGCCCGTTCGATATCACCCAGTTGTGCGTATATATCAGCTTGTTGAATGAAATTGTTTTCTTCAATACCGATTTCAGCGAGTGATGCGAAGTTTGTCTCAGCTTCTGCAGTTCGGCCCAGCCGGTGCAATATCACCGCAGATGCCGTCCATCTCATCCAGTTTAGCGGTTCCAGTTGTGCTTCCTTCAGCGCTGTCTCGGTCTCCCCCAGCCAATAATGGCTCATGGCGATGAAATAATGAGGCTTGGTGTAGTGAGGATCCAGCTTTAAAGTTTGATGAAGGACAGAAATGGCTTCTTCATACTGCCGGGCAAAATATAAAACGTGCCCCAGAAAATGATTGGCATACACAGAAACCGGTTCCAACTCGAGCGCCTTCCTTGCCGCAGCAATACTTATTTCGTGATTACTGATATTACAATTGATGCGCGAATACTCGATCAGGACGCGAGCAGCTCCCGGATGCAGTTTCATTGCGAAATTGATGGCTTTTTCTGCTTTACGCCTGTTCAGATAATCAAGTTGCAAAGACAGCCCCAGGGCCAGGTGGCCATCTGCAAGCTCAGGCGCCAGTTTAATGGCTTCTGCTGCTGCAACGTTCATCTGGCCCAGACCTTCTTCATGAGTCACATAACCATTACACAACAGGTCATGCCACGCATACGCCAAACCCGCATAGGCCCTGGCGTACTCGGGATCCAGTTCAATAGCCTGTTGAAAAGCATCTACCGCGTGCCAGACTGTGTCTTTAAGAACACCGCGATTTCGATAATGGAGGCCCAAAAGGTATGCTTGAAAAGCCTGTGCATTCCTGGTTCCACCAATGATTTGGGGATCTTCAGCTTCACCCAGTAATTTGGCTTTCAACGCCCTTACCACAGCTGATGCAATTTCGTCCTGGACCACGAATATGTCATCTAACTCACGGTCAAAAGTTTTCGACCACAGGTGGAACCCGTCATCGGTCTTGACCAGCTGAGCCGTAATCCGGACCCTGGCACCCGCCTTTCTGACCGATCCCTCCAGCACGTGGGTTACATCCAGGGTCCTGCCGATCTCCCGAAGATCTTCATTCCTGTCTTTGAACACAAAAGAAGAGGTACGACCCACGACTTTGAAGCGCTTAACCTGGGCCAGGAAATTGAGTATTTCCTCCGAAATGCCATCGGAGAAATACTCGTTATCAGGGTCATCGCTCAAGTTTATGAACGGTAACACTGCAATCGAATTCTTTTGGACACCATTGGTTGATGACGCAATGTCCTTTCGGCCTTGGGTTTTTACCGCATCAGCGATCAGTCGATAACCGACTCCGGGTATGGTCTGAATGAATTTTGGTTTGTGTGCATCGTCATCCAGAGCGGAACGAAGCAAGGATATCGCACGAGACAGGGCCTCTTCGTTTACCACCAGTCCTTGCCATACAGAATTAAAAAATTGCTCCCGGGAGATTACCTGGCCCTGGTGTCGGGCAAGGAAAACCAACGTCTGCATCAGCCTGTTTTCCAGGTGCCTCTCATCGTTTCCCTGAAAAATAGCATTCCTGCCCGGCTCCACACGCCAGGGTCCCAGTGTAAACCCTGAGTCCAGTTCCGGCGTATGGGCACCGGTCTCAATCATAAGTGCAGGCCATTAGGTATTTGATACGCATAAGCAAAATATAGTCCGTAAGGTTTCGTAAGACAACATATTAGTTTCGTCAGGTGGTGTCAGCGCGAAACCGGTAGCGTAATGGTCGACTCCTTGTCTCGTTAAAGTGAATACCCATAGACCTGGAGCATTTAAAAAATATCCAAGAGGGCCAGGAGAATAACTAATGAATCGATTAAACAAAAACGTGTCAATTTCATCACTGCCATTATTTTTATTACTCACCTGGGCAGTTCAGGCAAACAATCAACTGGATTCACCATCAGCGGCCAATGATCCAATTGCCGATATTACTCAATTGTATGCATTCATGAACCCGGCTTGCAGAGTAAGCGGTGGAACTGGCTGCGAGGCTGCACCGGAAGAATTGATATTGGCACTGACTGTGAACCCGTCCGCAACTGAAACCACCCGATTTTCCGACGGCGTTGTTTACCACATTTACTTTGAGAACGATGTGGGCGTGGCCAGCCAGATAGACTGTTCCATCAGTGCCGGACAAGTGATCACATGCGCAGGCCTGAACGGGCTATCGGTTTCTGCACCGGTTGGTGAAGTTGGCGTTAATGGCGACATTCGCGTGTTTGCCGGTCTAAGAGATGATCCGAGATACATCGACGCAGAGGCATTGGCAAGATTCTCAACAATTGGTGTACAGGCATTCAACGAACCCGGTATAGATACCCTTGCGGGAAGCAACACGCTTGCCATTGTAGTGGGCATTAAATACGCCTCTTTCCCCGCCGGATCCGGTGCTACGGACTCCAATGGTCATAGTGTCAATGTTCAAAAGACCTGGGTCGCGTCCGAGCGGACCAAGCCTGGCATCAACGCCGGCATTACGGGCTCATGGTACAACCCCGCACAAGATGGCCAGGGGTGGGTTATCGAAATGATTTCTACAGGTCAATTCCTGTTCTATTTTTACGGCTATGAAGACGCGGGCGAGCGACTTTGGTTGCTTGGTGTCGCTGCCAACACTGGCGACTCTACGGTCACCGTTGACGTACTCCGATTTAGCGGCGAAGGGTTCGGCGGTAATTTCGACCCAGCGAGCAAGACGAATGAGAGCGTGGGCTCAATGATATTTGATTTCACCGACTGCAATACCGCGACAGTCGATTTTACGCCTTCCGCCAGTGATCTGAGTGCATTTACAATCCCCGCGACCAGGCTCACCGGCATCGCGTCTGTCGATTGCGTCTATTCCAGCGCGGGCCAGGTTGACCGGAGAGGCCGGCCAATGACCAGTCTGTTTATCCCGGAAGAGAAAAGGGATGCTTACAACGCGGCTTCTGATCCAAGTACCTGGGTTTCCCTGTACGGCGCCGACCTTGAGACGGCTTTGACGGGTATTGACAGTACGGACGGCATCTCAGGAAACTCCCATATCCCACCTTCGGAACTCGCACCAATTTTGGCCGATGATCGCCTCAAGGTGGACCTCGAGTGGTCGGCGTGTTTGGGGGTTTGGGGGATGGAATTGTCCGTGCAAATTCCTCAGCCAAACACAAACGATTGTGGCGGACGCATGCTTGACTATGACTATCTTGAAGAATTTCTAAGCATGACGATATCCGGTTTTGATCCTATGTACGATGATTTTGTCACTGCCAATGACGTGCCCTTTCTTACCGAGTTTCCGTTTCTCGCCGCGCCTCATTGATGGGTTAATTTATTCCGAAGCGGTCGCCTTATCGGCGACCGCTGTTTTTCTTGACCGAAGTCAGTTCAATCTGTCCCGGAAGCAGGTAACGTAGAAAAGTAAAAAGTCGTTTTAGGAATGGCCGGATTTTACCGGCAATGAAGAAATGATGAATTATCTGACGCGCTTTCTCAATAAGTGGCGTAATTCAACCGCCATGCCGGCCTGTCTTATCGTGTTTCTGATACCCACCACTGCGATCTTGTCACCCCTTTGGGCTGCGGATTGTACGCCGTTAAGCATAGGTCTCTATACCCAGGCAGACGTTGACAACTTCCAGGACAACCATGGACCTTGTGATCGGGTACTGACTCTCTACATTGAAGGGGCTGATATAAGCAACCTGGATGGTCTTGCAGACCTTATCAACATTGGTAGCAGCCTGAATATAGAAAACAATGACACACTAACCAATGTGGAAGGCCTCTCCAGTCTCGCCGACGTGGGAAGATACCTATGGATTCAAAACAACACTCGATTGACCAGCCTGGATGGTCTCTCTGCCCTCACCAGCGTGGGAGAAACCCTGGCTATTCTCTATAACGACGCATTGAGAAATGTAAACGGTCTGTCTGGTCTCACCAGCGTGGGTGGTACCCTGAGTATTCTCGAGAATACCGTATTAACCAACGTCGATGGTTTTTCTGCGCTCACTAGCGTGGGTGGATCCGAGTCTGCTGACCAAGGATCCCTGTATATAGAAAGCAACGATGCACTGACCAACCTGGATGGTCTGTCTGCCCTTACCAGCGTGGGCGCCTTCCCCGGCACCTTCGGGAACGTGATTATTAACAACAACACTAAATTAACCAGCATTAATGGCCTGTCTGCACTCACCGATATATGGGGTGAATTGATCATTACGAACAATGCCACACTGATCAATGTGGACGGTATGTCCGCGCTTACCCGGGTGTTCGAAGTGACTATTGGAAACAATGCCGCATTAACCAACCTGGATGGTCTGTCAACACTCACCAATTTAAGCCGGTTAGTTATTGTTGAAAACACCGCGCTGACCAGCCTGGATGGTCTGTCCACACTCACCAGTGTGTGGCGTTACCTGGGAATCCAACGCAACATGGCATTAAGCAATGTAGATGGATTGTCCGGCCTTACCTATGTAGGTTCCAATCTGGATGTTCAATACAACGATATATTGGTTCAGTGCGCTGGCCTGTCACACCTCGTCGACCAATGGGATGATGCAGAACCGGGTCCAGGGCCAGATGGCGGCGGAGTTCCGGACGTGGGTGGCGAAGTCTTGCTTGGGGACAATCTCGCTGGCTGTAATTCAATTGAGGAAATCCTGGCAACTGTCGACATTTCAAAGATCAACCCCGGTCTTAATGATGCATGGTATTACCCCGAAACAGATGGTCAAGGATTCTTCATCACGATATTTCCTGACCTCGGCGTGGTATCACTGGCATGGTTCACCTACGATACCGAACTTCCAGCGGATGATGTGCAAGCCAATCTTGGTGATGCTGGTCATCGCTGGTTAACGGCACTTGGTCCGATTGACGGCAACCAGGTGATGATGAACATTGATATTGCTTCCGGTGGTATTTTTGATACCGCCACCGACATCCAGCACACCGATCCGCCCGGCTCGGATGGCACGATAGTGTTAACTTTTGATAGCTGCAACTCGGCCACTGTTGAGTATGACATTCCTTCGATCAACAGGCAGGGAACAGTACCCATACGACGTGTTGCCGATGACAACATCGTGCTATGTGAGGCACTTAACGCAGATTGACAGACGGTTTGCCGCGAAAACACCGGAAATACATATTCCTGGCAGTGATCATAAATGTCTTTCTGTCGTTCGGATCAGTCCTGCACACCATAAGTGCTGAACTTATCCAGCACCTTGGACATTTCATTATCGGTGAGAATATCCTCTTCACCGATCGCCAGAATACGGCCATACACCGTGGCCAGGGTTTCAACCTCAATGGCCAAAGCCAGTGCGCGTGGCAGGTCTTTTTCGAAACAGGTCATGCCGTGATGGGCCATCAGGCAGGCTTTGCGCCCTTCCAGCGCCTTGAGTACAGCCTCTGAAAGTTCTCGGGTGCCAAAAGTGGCATAGTCTGCGCAGCGGATATCTTTCCCCCCGGCGACTGCGACCATGTAATGAAACGCCGGTATACCCTTGCCCAGGCAGGCGAGGGTGGTGCAACTGACCGGATGGGCGTGTAATACGGCATTGGCTTCCGGGCGATGCTGGTAGATGGCCGCATGGAATTGCCATTCGCTCGATGGCTTGCGTATAGCCTGGCAATTACCATCAAAATCCATCCACACGATGTCGTCTGAAGACAATCCAGCGTAGTCCATACCAGAGGGTGTGATCAGCATGCCTTTTTCACTGCGTACACTCAGGTTGCCGGAAGTGCCCTGGTTCAGGCCTCTGGCGTTCATGGCCATGGCCGTGTCGATCAGTTGCTGTCGCAGTACGTCTGTCATGTGCTCTGTCCTTTCTGTTCCGGGTAAAGCCCCAGCAAGCCAGTTTCACTGGCATCGCAGACACCGCGCTCGGTGAAAAGTCCCGTGACCAACCTTGCCGGTGTGACATCAAAGGCATAGTTGCAAGCGCTGACACCATCGGGCGTGATCTGCACCGATTCGACCTGCCCGCTACTGTTTTTGCCGGTGATGTGGGTCACCTCGGTTGCATCCCGTTGCTCGATGGGGATACCTTTTACGCCATCACTCATCTGCCAATCGATGGTTGGCCCCGGCAAGGCTACGTAAAACGGCACGTCGTTATCAAACGCCGCCAATGCTTTCAGATAAGTGCCGATCTTGTTACACACGTCACCATTACGTGCGGTACGATCGGTACCGGTAATACACATATCCACCTGGTCATGCTGCATTAAATGTCCACCGGCATTATCGACGATGACATCATGCGGAATACCATGCGACTTTAACTCCCAGGCGGTCAGCGCAGCACCTTGATTACGTGGCCGGGTTTCATCGACCCACACGTGGACCGGTATGCCATCATCATAAGCCTGGTAGATGGCAGACAGTGCCGTACCCCAATCCACCGTGGCCAGCCAACCCGCATTGCAATGGGTGAGGATGTGAAAAGCCTCCGTGCCAGCGGGTTTTTGCTGCCAAAGGCCACGAATAACACCAAGTGCGTGGCGGCCAATGGCGTAATTGATATCAACATCCTCATCACAGATTTCCGCAGCCAATGCATAGGCTTTCTCCACCCTCTCCCCGGCGAGCGTTACAGACAATACCTCTTGCATCCTGACAAGTGCCCAGCGCAGGTTGACCGCCGTGGGCCTGGTAGCGAGCAAGGTTTCTGCAGCACTTTCAAGATTTTCATCACCCGTATCTTCACGCATCGCCAGGGCCAGTCCATAGGCAGCGGTTGCGCCGATTAATGGCGCGCCACGAACGCGCATGACGCTGATTGCTTCAGCAGCATCCTGCATGCTGCTCAATGTTTTAATCACGAACTCATGTGGCAGACAGGTCTGATCAATAATGTCTGCCGACCAGCCATTTTCATTCAGCCAGATCGAGCGGTAAGGTGTGCCATTAACTTTCATCTGATAACCATACTTTACAAGCGGGAACAAGATCGTAGCATCTGTCGGTAGTAATTCTCTATACTTGCCAGTCCATCTTTGTCAGAGACCGGTTAATCATGCGCGTTTTTGCCCTGCTGTTTGCTACTTTTATGGTCGTTGCCTGCTCTAAAAACGAAGATCCGGCACCGCAAAAAGAAGCTATTGATATAACACACGACTATTTTTCCTTTGCCAATACCGATCAGTTTGTCACTGAACACATCCAATTGGATCTGACGGTTGATTTTGACCTCAAGGAATTACGTGGCCTGGCCAGGCTAAAGATGCGCAGGCTGGATCCCGCTGCAACGAATATCATTCTTGATACGCGTGACCTGCATATTGACGGCATCCTGGTTGCCGGTTCCGAAGGTGATGGTAGCGAAGCAGCATATGAATATGTTCAGGAAGACCCGGTACTGGGTCAAGCGCTGAAAATTACATTACCAGACGGCTTGGAGCAGGAACAGGATCTGCTGGTGAAGATTTTCTATAAAACCGATCCGAGGGCATCTGCCTTGCAATGGCTACCAAAGGAATTGACCGCTGGTGGTAAATATCCATTTATGTTCAGTCAGTCCCAATCCATCCACGCACGTAGCTGGGTACCGCTGCAGGATACGCCATCTGTGCGCATCACCTATGAGGCCACCATCCATACGCCGTCCAACTTACTGGCGGTAATGAGTGCTGACAATGACCCGTTGACACCACGCAGCGGCGAATACCATTTCAATATGCCGCAGCCCATTCCGTCCTATTTGCTGGCGATTGCCGTCGGCAATATCTATTTTGCACCCATCGGTGAAATTACCGGTATCTATGCGGAACCCGAAATGCTGGATGCCTCGACCTTTGAATTTGCCAGCACCCAACAAATGGTAGATACGGCAGAATCAATCTACGGACCTTACCGATGGGGCCGTTACGACCTGCTTATTCTGCCACCGAGCTTCCCGTTCGGAGGTATGGAAAATCCGCGTTTATCATTTATCACACCCAGCATACTCGCCGGTGATCAAAGCCTGGTATCAATGATTGCGCACGAACTCACACACTCCTGGTCCGGCAACCTGGTCAGCAACAAAACCTGGCGTGATATCTGGCTCAACGAAGGCACCACCAGCTACCTGGAGGCACGTTTGATGGAGGTATTGTTTGGTAAAGACCGGGCTGATGAGGAGCGTGTTTTATCCTACCGCGAGCTACTCCTGGGCCTTGAGGAAGTCAGCCCCGAGATGCAGGCACTTGCACCGCTTGAAAGCGTTGACGACCCGGATGAATCGCAGGGCAGTGTACATTATCAGAAGGGACAGTTATTCCTGCAACATATGGAAATTATTTTTGGGCGCGAGACCTTTGACCCATTCCTGTCGGCTTATTTTAATCACTTTGCATTTCAGTCAATTTCCAGCGAACAGTTTCTCGACTACCTGGATCAAAACCTGCTACAAAAGCAACCTGGAAAATTCAGCCGCGAACAGGCAGAAGAATGGCTGTATCAACCCGGCCTGCCATCTGATGCGCCCATACCGCAGTCAGCAACCCTGGAGAAATCTGCACGATTGGCAGGTTCCTGGGCAGCAGGTGAGGTTGATGTAAACGACATCCCGCTTTCCAGCTGGAGCCCCCACGCGATTGTACACTTCATTAACAATCTGCCCGTCGACCTTTCAGAAGCACAGTTAGACGAGCTTGATGACGACTTTGGTTTCAGCCAGACACACAATGCCGAGATTGGCCGTACCTGGTTTATACAGGTTGCATCAAGAAGGCACCTGCCCGCCTACGAGGCAATGGAAGCACATCTGAATCGTCATGGTCGCACCCGCCTGATCTATCCGGTCTACATGGCCCTGGCAAAAAACGGCAGCGATGCTGAACTGGCCCGGACACTGTTTGATGATGCAAAAAACAGGTATCACCCGTTAACTGTTATGGCGATTGAATCGGGGTTTAAAGAGCTGGAATAAGGCCTCTGATCCGGTCCGCAATGATGTATGGAATTTACATTTAATATTTTATTTTATTTTGCCACCAGTGTTGCTAATCTTGATGCTCGCACCGGGCGCGAGTACCTTGCTTGTCCCCCAAGCACGACTTTTGTCACGGACGACTAAATCAAAGTACATGGCGTGTCCGGTGTGAACCACTTAAACTACCCCTCATGAGCTACATATCACACCTGCAATGTATCGGTTGTGGAGCGGAATATCCCGCTGACACCGTCATGAACCTGTGCCCGGTGGATAACCGCCCGGTCGAAATCATCATGGATCTGGAAAGACTGAAAACCGAGCAGCCGAACCTGGCCTGGTATCACCCTGAGCGCAACGATATGTGGCGTTTTGGCGGTCTGCTAGCGCTGGATATCAATGACCCGGAAGATATTCCGCATATTTTCAACCTGGGTGAAGGCCATACACCCTTACTGCAATACCACGATCATGCCCTGGCCCTGGAAACCGGCTTCTCGCTGGCGATAAAGGATGAGGGCAAAGGGCATGCCGGCTTCGGTGCCAACCCCACGCAAAGTTTTAAAGATCGCGGTATGGCGATGACCATATCCATGGCGCACCAGGCGGGCATTCATAAACTCGCAGTCCCGACCCAGGGTAATGCCGGTGATTCCATGTGTGAATATGTGCTGGCAGCAGGTATGGAAGCCGTAGTTTCCATGCCGGATAACACACCCGCACCGATACTTGAACGGGTGGCCGAACTGGCCAGAACTTCGGACCGGTTTAATCTTGAATTGGTCACCGGCACCATCCGTGAAGCCGGAATGCTGCTGAAGGAAAAATGGCTGGATAAAGGCTATTTCAGCGTTGCAACCTTCCAGGAGCCCGGTTGGCGTATCGATGGCAAAAAAACCATGGGGCTGGAAATTGCTGAACCCAAACAACCCGACGACCCATGGGGGCTGCCGGACGTTGTGATTTACCCCACTGGTGGCGGCACCGGTGTCCTGGGTATGTGGAAAGCCTGGAGTGAACTGGAATGCCTGGGTTTGATCGACCACTTCCGTCCTCGGGTAATCTGTGTGCAGGCCGAAGCCACTCAACCGCTGGTGACCGCGTTTGAAAATGGCGCGGAAGATACCACTGCAGCAGAACCCGGCGACACCCTGGCTTACGGCGTCAATGTGCCGGGCGGTGTTGGTCACTTCAGGGTGTTAGAAATTATCCGTGAATCCGGGGGTGCAGCAGTTGCTGTTGCCGAAAAGGACATCCATGAAACCTTGAGCAAGGTCTGGAAAGAAAAGGGCTGGTCGATATGCCCCGAAGGCGCAGCCTGCCTTGCAGCACTGCCACAACTGGTTGAGGACGGCTTGATACAGCCCGGTAACAAGGTGGTGGTATTCAATACCGGTTCCCTGGAAAAATACCTGCCCGACTTGCAGCACTTGCTCTGAAAAACACACAATGACTGATATCCCCTCTTCTGCCAGTGTGCTGATGCGATTGCTGCATTATGCGCGCGCTCACCACAGGAAAATCAGGCTGGCCTCGTTGTGCTCAGTATTGAACAAGCTGTTCGATGTGATGCCGGAAATCCTGATTGGCATGGCCATCGATGTTGTTGTACGCCAGGAAAAATCCTTTCTCGCAGATTTTGGTATTTCCGATCCGTTTCACCAAATGCTCTTCCTGGCTGCGATCACCATCGCGGTGTGGGCGCTTGAATCCCTGTTTCAATTCTTTTTGCAGATTTTGTGGCGCAACCTTTCACAAAGCCTGCAACACGATTTAAGACTCGATGCCTACGGTCATATGCAGAATCTGGACATGGCCTGGTTTGAAGATAGCTCCACCGGAAAGCTGGTGGCAATTCTGAATGATGACGTTAACCAGTTGGAACGGTTTCTCGATGGCGGCGCCAATGCCCTGATACAGGTGGCAACTTCCATCATCGCTGTGGGTGCCGTATTTTTCTATATTTCCCCGCAGATCGCCCTGATGGCTTTCACACCGATTCCGGTTATCGTGCTCGGTGCATTCTGGTTCCAGCGCAGGGCCCAACCCCTGTACGCCAATGTGCGGGAGAAAGTCGGCCTGCTCAGCACCCGCCTTGCCAACAATATTGCCGGCATCGCCACTATCAAGAGTTTCACCCGCGAAAAATACGAACTTGATCAACTCAAGCAGGAAAGCGAGGCCTATGTGGCCGCCAACCAGGGCGCCATTCGCATCAGCTCCGCATTTATTCCGGTCATTCGCATGGCCATACTCGTGGGGCTTTCGTGGCAACCCTGGTCTACGGCGGCAAACTGACACTGGACGGGCAACTCAACGCCGGTGCCTACAGCGTGTTGGTATTCCTGACGCAAAGATTGTTATGGCCACTGACACGCCTGGCAGAGACAGTGGATCTGTTCGAGCGGGCGATGGCTTCCACCCGTCGCATTCTCAACCTGATTGAGGTGCCGATACGCACCCGCAGCGGTTCCACGACATTGCCTGTCAGCCAGGTTCAGGGTGAACTGGTGTTTGAAAACGTGAGCTTTGCCTACTCCAATGGTGCCGAAGTATTGCGTGATATCAACATGCAAATTGCACCTGGTGAGACCATTGCCGTTGTCGGCCAGACCGGTTCCGGCAAAACTACCTTGATGAAATTGTTGCTGCGTTTTTATTCGCCCACCGCCGGTATCATCAGGCTTGACGGCACCGATCTGACCGCACTCAAAATACCCGACCTTCGGGCGGCATTCGGCCTGGTCAGCCAGGACGTTTTCCTGTTTCATGGCAGCGTAGCTGAAAACATTGCCTACGGTCGTCCGGGTGCAGACCAGGCGGAAATTGAAGCAGCAGCAAAAGCGGCCGAGGCGCATGATTTTATTCTGCAACTGCCACAGGGCTACGACACCATAGTGGGTGAACGCGGGCAGAAGTTATCAGGTGGTCAGAGACAACGGGTATCTATTGCACGAGCGGTATTAAAGGATCCACCGGTTTTGATACTGGATGAGGCGACTTCCGCCGTAGACAATGAAACCGAGGCCGCCATTCAACGGTCCATGCAGGTCATCACCCGGGGAAGAACAACACTGGTAGTAGCCCACCGGCTGTCGACCATCGTCAATGCTGATCGAATCTACGTACTTGACCGGGGACGTGTAATCGAGATGGGTAGCCATACCCAACTACTTTCCGACAACGGCCTGTACGCATCCCTCTGGAAAGTTCAGGCCGGAATTGGCTTAGAAGTCTGAGAGCTAATGCTGATGACCGCCAGGGCCGTGGGCATGGCCATGTTTGGTTTCTTCTTCGCTGGCATCGCGAATATCGGTAACTTCCACTGCAAATGTCAGCTGTATGCCCGCCAACGGGTGGTTGGCATCGACATCCACGTTAAAACGACCGACTTTCAGCACTGTCACCTGCACCGGGCCCTGCTTGGTCTGTAATTTCAGGATTTGGCCAACGGATACTTTTCCAATGCCCTTGAGTCGTTTCAGTGGAACCCGCTGAACATTGTTTTCATTGCGTATGCCATAAGCGTTCTCAGGTTCCAGCGTCGCGGTAAATTTATCCTGAATTGCATGCCCTTCCATGGCTTTCTCAAGACCAAGAATGATGTTATTGGCACCATGCAGATAGGTCATTGGATCTTTATCATAAGAAGACTCCATCTCCTCACCATCGGCATTTGTTAGCGTGTAATGAAATGTTACAACCTTGTTCTTTTCAGCAATCATAAATTTCTCAGTATCAGGTTTTGACAAACGGTGCCAGAAGGAACGCATTATACCCCCGGGTTGCTTTTGCAAACAGTAGCTGCACAGTTGCTGTTTGTGCGCTATGGTTTCCGTATGGATAAAGCTCTCTGTTTCAATACCAGCGAATCATTCACAGGGGTATGCGATGCGTAAATGTGGTCTTATATTTCTGCTGACTCTTATAACCAAGACATCAGTGGCTCAAGTACCGGTGCAGATGCCTGTTGATGAAGAGGAAATCATTAATCCCATCGTTGAGAATCCCGTGCAACTTGAAATTAACCAATGGTTGTTACCGTGGAAAGACAGCCGACCACGAGATCCCGACGTTGCGCCCAACGGGGTAATCTGGCTGGTCGGCCAGGGTGGTGATTACGCCGCGCGCTTTGATCCTGCCACAAAAGAATTTACACGCAAGGTATTGCCGCCGGGTACCGGACCACACAACCTCATCATCGATCGCGATGGCACATTGTGGATCGCAGGCAACCGGCAGGCTTTTATCGGCCGTATGAATCCATATACCGGCGAACTGACCCGCATCACCCTGCCCGATGAATCCGCCCGGGACCCGCATACATTGGTTTTCTCCGGCAAAGATGAAATCTGGTTTACGATGCAATGGAGCAATTACGTCGGTCGGCTGAACAAAAAAAGCAGTGAGATCGACCTGGTTCCAATGCAAACCGAACAGGCACGACCTTACGGTATCAGGATAAATTCGAAAGGCCATCCCTGGGTTGCACTGCTGGGCACGAATGGACTGGCTACCATTAACCCCAAAACCATGGAATTGAATGTTGTGTATCTGCCACGTGAAAATGCCCGTCTGCGCAGATTGGCCGTTACACGCGACGATGCCGTCTGGTACACCGATTACGCCGGAGGTTATATCGGCCGCTATGATCCTGAGACCGGTGAATTCACCGAGTGGAAAACCCCCAGTGAAAAATCCGCCCCCTATGCCATGACTGCCGACAACCTGGGCCGTGTATGGTTCGTGGAAAGCGGCCCCCAACCGAACCTGCTAGTAGGTTTTGACCCGCTGTTCGGTACATTCTTCAGCGTTACCACCATTCCGGACGGTGAAGGTGCCATCCGTAACATGGTCTACGACCCGGTCCGCAACAGCCTGTGGTTTGGTACTGACACCAATTACCTGATGCAGGCTGCTTTACCCTGAAAGTGCTTTCTTAGGAAATTTCGTGATTAAGCAACTATGCTTAATTTAATCACGAACATAAAGAAGCGAGCTTTTGTCATTTTTCAAAGAACTTAAACGCCGAAATGTTTTCAGGGTAGGTATTGCCTATATCATTATCGCCTGGCTGGTTGCGCAGGTGCTGCAACTGACTTTCGAGAGCTTTGGCACCCCGGGTTGGGTGATAAAAACAGTACTGGTGCTGCTGGCTGCAGGGCTGCCATTCTCGCTGTTCTTTGCCTGGGCCTTTGAAATGACACCAGAAGGTATCAAGCGCGAACACGAAGTGGATCGTACACAGTCGATTGCCACGCATACCGGCAGGAAGCTTGACTACATAACTATCGGTGTATTGGCACTGTCTCTGACTTATCTTGCCTATGACAAGTTTGTGCTTTCAACCGGGCGAGAGACGGCCGCTATCGAATCTGCTGTCGAAGCAGCAACATCCCAGGCATTGACTGAACAGGCCGCCATCGAAGCTGCTGCTGCACAATCCCGGAAATCCATCGCGGTACTTCCCTTCATCAATATGAGTGACGATGCCAGCAATGAGTTTTTTTCCGATGGCATGTCCGAAGAATTGCTAAACCTGCTGGCCAAGATTCCGGAGTTGCGGGTGACATCGCGATCTTCGGCATTTTCCTATAAGGGCAAGGATTTCAAGATCCCCGATGTTGGTCGAGAGTTGAACGTCGCTTATGTGCTGGAAGGCAGCGTCCGCAAGGTTGGCAACCAGGTACGGATTACAGCGCAGTTGATCAGGGTGGATGGTGATGTCCATTTATGGTCCGAGACCTACGACCGTTCACTGGATAATATTTTTGCCATTCAGGATGAAATTGCCGCCTCGGTCGTGGCGCAATTAAAACTCAAGCTGTTTGCTGGTGTACCAACAGTTCAGGAAACCGACCCCGAAGCCTACGCACTCTTCCTGCAGGCGCGGCACTTGAGCAACCTCTTGACTCCCGAGGGGTGGGAACAAGCCAATGTATTATACCAACAGGCGATTGCTATCGATCCCGATTACGCTAACTCCTGGGCCGGCTTGAGCCGCAATTACGTCAACCTGACCGGATACAACCTTTTACCGCCTGAAGAAGGTATCCGAAAAGCTCATGAAGCTGCCAACCAGGCACTTGCCATCGACCCGAAGAACGCAATGGCCTACAGCAGCCTTGGCTGGATCGCGATGACCTACAACGACGAATTGGTGGTCGCCGCACGGCATTACCAGCGTGCTATGGAACTGGAACCAACCAATCTCTCTGTCATCCGCAACTCCGCCATGTTAGTCATGAGACTCGGCCGTCTGGATGAGGCCATTGCACTTGGGGAATTCGCGACCGCCAATGACCCGGTGAATCCGGTTGCTTTCCTGAATATGAGCGACAGATACATCAGGGCTGAACGTCTGGATGAGGCCATCAAATCAGCGCGTACTGCACTATGGCTTAGTCCGGGCATCGGTGGTGCACGCTATCGCCTCGGCGAGGCATTCCTGCGCAAGGGTCTGCCGGAGCAGGCACTGGCCTTTTTTAGCCTGGAAGAGGACGAAGAATGGCGGGTAAAAGGGACAGCCTTGGCCTCGTATGACCTTGGCCGGCTTACTGAATACGAAAAGGCGTTTGCCGAGTTACGCGAACGCTGGGGTGGGCGGTGGCCAATAGAGATAGCTCACGTTTATGCCTGGATTGGAGAAGCAGACGAGGTTTTTTACTGGCTGGAAAAAGAACTGGAGGTCAATGGCCTTAGTGGCATCATGGTGGACAATTTCTTTACGAGCCTGCACGACGATCCACGTTGGCAACCGCTACTGGAAAAAGGCGGTGTCTCCGCCGACCAACTCGCAGCTATCGAATTCAAGGTAACACTACCCAATTAACGTCGGCGGACGTGAAGCCGGAAATCAAAGAGGGTAGTGGCCGAACTCTTCCACAGCATCCACCATTGCCAGGATATTTTCAGGGGGAACATCGTTCATTACCGTGTGAACGGCACCAATCATACAACCGCCTCCCGGACCAAGCGCCTGCATCACGCGCCGGACTTCCTGCCGTACTTCCTCAACGCTACCGAAAGGCAGAATACGATGTGAGTCTATGCCACCACAAAAAACCATGTTCTTTCCGAATCGCTTTTTGAGCGAAGGCAGGTCGGATATCGACCCGGTCGAGGTTTGAATGGGGTTCAGAATGTCGACACCAATATCGATGAAGTCCCCAATCAAAGGTGCCACGTCACCACAGGAGTGAAAAAGTATTTTGGCTTTGGACCGGGATTTGATGAAGTTGATAAAATCTGCGTGAATCGGTTTGAGAATGTCGCGGTACATTTCCGGTGAAATCATGAGGCTGTTCTGGGTTCCCAGGTCATCACCTATTTTGATGATGTCTACATTGTCGCCAAGCTCTTCCAAAAAGTGGCCCATGAGCTGTTTGCAATGATCCGCGATTTTTTCCAGCATGGCACGTGCAAAATCCGGGTCCATTGCCATGTTAAGCAGGTATGGCTCCATTCCCTGCATCGCGTGGGCCCGTTCAAAAGGAAACAACAGCCAGGGCGTTGCCATGATTGCAAATTGGTTCTCTTCGGCCAGGCGCCTGGCGGTTTCGCGTACATGTGCGATACGGCTTGGGTCACTCATATCGGGCCAGCCCTGGTAAGATTCCAGGTCTTCTATGCTTCGGGCTTCGGCAAGGGGATGGATACCGGGAAACCAGTTTCCGGGTGTTATTTCCATCTGCCCGCTACCCCATGAATCTATACAGTCGCTGTGGGCTTCACGCTCACGGTTTTGCTTGCGTACACTCTCAGGCTCCAGGTCCAGGACACCGCGGACATCACTGTGCAGACGAAACATCGTTTTCTCGTCAATTTCTGCTGTCCCCAACTCCGGCCAGTCGTAAATATAATTATCCGGTGCCTGTATTCCGGCAATGTCCTTGATCCCCTTGTAGGGTCTCATTTTGATACCGGTCGCATTATTGACCCCGACAACCAGGGGCATGCGATCGGGTTGCTCATGATTTATGGCGGTCAGTACACGTTCCCGGGAGGTCATCGTCATTTTCTTAAGACACTCTTCGGAAAGTCATACTCCAGCAATTCACCACCGGTCGAGTACAGATCGGCCCATGACGGGATATCGAAGCCGATCACGGCGAGTGCGCAGGTTGGCATATTGTCGACAGAGGTATTGGCCAGGCTATTCATGTGGTGGGTCATGGTGGGGTTGTGCCCGACAACCATCACCTTTTTGTAGCGATCATCCAGCCCTTCCAGCACATCCTGCATGCTACCAAAATACAAAGCCTCATCCGTCATGATATCCGCTTCATCGTAGCCCAGTTCTTTGGCAATATTCCGCGCAGTCGAAAATGCGCGATTGGCCGGACTTGATACGATGAGATCAGGAGAATGGCCCTGTACAGCCATTCTCCTGCCCATGTCCGGTGCGCTACGGCGACCGCGCTTGTTCAGAGGCCGCTCCCTGTCGGTCAGCGAGGAATTACTCCACGACGACTTCGCATGGCGGACCAGGTAGAGTATTTTTCGTTCGCTATTCATATCAGAGCCAATAATTTCATTATGATTTTCTTTGTTCTTTTATCCAGCGGTGGACTTCATCTTTAAGTATATACAATGGCACCGAACCCAGCGCCAGGATGAAATCGTGGAAACCCCGCAGATCGAATTTTACACCCAGTCGGCTCTCGGCTTCACGGCGCAGCTGCCAGATGGTGTATTCACCCAACTTGTAGCTCAGGGCTTGCGCCGGCCAGGAAATATAGCGATCCACTTCGGTGGTAATCTCGTGAATCGACAGGGCGGTATTATCAGCGAGGTAGTCCTGCGCCTGCTTCCGGCTCCAGCCCTTGGCGTGAATACCTGTATCAATAACCAGCCGGCAGGCTCGCCACATCTCGTAAGTGAGTCGGCCAAAATCCTGGTAAGGCGTCTCGTAGATATCCATTTCAATGCCCAGCTTTTCAGCATACAGGGCCCAGCCCTCACCGTAGGCCGAAATATAATCATTGCGCCTGAAGTCCGGTTGCTCACCCAGCTCCATGGCCAACGCACCCTGCAAGTGGTGGCCGGGAACAGCCTCATGCAGGGTCAAAGCCGGTAATGTATACAAGGTCCGGCTTTCAAGTTTGTAGGTATTTACCCAGTAGTAACCTCCCCGGCGTGCCGACAACGGTGAATCCACGTAGCGACCGCCAGTGTAAAAGGGTGCAATGTTCTCCGGCACAGGCGCTATGCCATAGGGTTGGCGTGGCAATTTACCAAATAGCTGTGGCAGACGGCCGTCAATTTTCTTGGCAATGTAGGATGCTTCTGCCAGCAATTCGTGAGGCGTTTTTGCATAGAACTGGGGATCAGTACGCAAAAACTGGATAAATGCCGCCAGGTCACCGTCAAATTCCAGAGACTTGATGATGGTTTCCATTTCTACACGTATGCGGGCAACCTCTGAGAGGCCAAGCTGATGGATCTCCTCGGCAGTCATATCCACGGTCGCATAAAGCTTGATCTGTTCCTCGTAAAAACGCTTGCCATTCGGCAGACTGCTCGCGCCCAGCGTGGTGCGCGCAGCCGGGAAGTATTCATCTTCAAAAAAATCTGACAGGCGTTGATAAGCTGGCACTACGCCTTCCATAACGGCAGCGCGCGCCTTTGCAAGCAATTCCCGTTTCTCTTCATCTGTAATGATTTTATCCAGATTTAAAAACGGTTTGTAAAATGCGCTGCGTTCCGGCTTTTCTACCAATTGCTTTCTGATCGGTATTTCACGTCCCGCGAGAATCACACGTGGTTGAGTCATGCCGGTGCGCAGGCCTTCGCGCATCAAGGTGATGTACTCATCCATGACGGTCGGAAGTGCCTCCATACGTAAAATATAATCACGGTAGTCCTCAATGGAATTAAAATCGGTTGACTCACCCCAACGGTTCCAGGACAGGTAAAAACCCCCAGTCGCTATTGAACGGGATCAGGTAAGCACGGGTTTCATAATCTGCGAGAAACTGGTGTATCTGCCGGCCGAACATGCGGTAATTGATGCATTCTTCCCGCTCGAGGTTTTCGCAGGAGATGACTGCCAACTCAAGCTTGATCTGCTTCCAGTATTGATAACGCCTGAGCTGATCTTTTTCACTAACATGTGCAATCAGGCTTTTGTCGGCATCGTCACCTGCCAAAGACGGGAATTCATCGACCCGAAAACCCCATTCCTTTTCGTACAAAGCACGAAATGTATCGCTGTCGCTAGCCGCAAAAGCATTGATGGATAGCGCAATAGATAGCAGGGAGACCAATTTATTCATTGCTTGTTACCTTTTGTGTTTCACAGGAAGCCTGTAAATATTTTCAAAGAAACTTCCCACAGATAACACAGATTAAACGCAATCGCAAAACAGTTCACTTGATGGACATACAAACACCCGACAGGATGGCCCTGCCGGGTGCTGATTAAGAGCCAGCTAAAGAGTTAGTGGCTTCGAATCTTGATTGAGCCGTTGACGGTGTCAATATTCAACCTGGCGCTGCCACTACCAATTTTTCCGTTCAGGTCACTGCCGACAAAACCTTTGTCAGTTTCCAGTCCGAAATCACGACCATTGATGCCGCCATTCAGGGTGTCTGCAGTGATTTGCACATCCGAGCTTTCGGGTAGGGAAATCGTGACACGTCCGTTAACCGTTTCGGTTTTAATGCTTTGCTCGCCTTCACACTTGGCAAATGTAGCATTAACACTACCGTTAACCGTGGAAAGGCTGACATCACCCACCAAATCGCTGATATCCAGGTCACCGTTGACGGATTCAGCCGACACGTTGCCGGAAACGCCGGAGACGGTTACATCACCATTCACCGTTTCGATAGAATCGAGCTCAGTGCTACCCGGCACGGTTATTTCATATCTGACCTGCCCACTGTTGCTATTGCGAAACCAGCTATCAGAATCCCCAAGCTCCGTTTCAACTTCAATTTCGTTGGCCGAGTGGGAAATTTCAATTTCAATTTCATCCAGATCCTTTTGATTATCCGCCTTCTTGATTGCGATAATTTCAACACTATTGCCACTGGCGCCAGTAACGGTGATTGAGCCATTTACATTTGAAATACTGAATCGACCGCCATCTTCAAGGGTGAAGGAAAATGTTTCTTCTTCTGTAACGCTGGCAAAAAGGCTGCCGGTTGCCGCCAACGCCACAGCCAAAACGAATAATTTGATTTTCATTACAAGTCTCCTGAATACTATTATTTAGCCATATATATACTGACTTTGATGCAGGCGGTACCAAAGTGGTTTAAACCATCAATTAGATTGTAGAGTAAAGTATCTTTAATTAACCGTGTCAAAAGGAATGGGTGTCAGTGAATCAGGATAAGGACAGGACAGGTCTGAACATCCGGGCAATGGAAGAAAAAGACAAAACCGTGGTCGCCGACATTATCCGCCTGGTGATGACGGAATTCGGGGCAGTTGGCTGTGGTTATTCGATCAATGACTCTGAAGTAGACGATATGTACACTGCTTACGCGCCAGTTGGTTCTGAATTCTATGTGGTGGAGCTTGATGGCCGGGTTTTAGGCTGCGGCGGCTTTGCACCACTGACAGGTGGCGACAGAGTCACATGCGAATTACGCAAAATGTATTTTCGGTCGGAACTGCGGGGCCTGGGGGTAGGTGAAGAATTATTAAATCTTTGCCTTGAAGAAGCTGCCAACGCCGGTTATGAACACTGTTACCTGGAGACCATGGATGGAATGGAACAGGCACGTCGCCTGTACGGCGCACACGGCTTCAAATACCTGGAAGAACCTATGGGAAATACCGGCCACACAAGCTGTGGAACCTGGATGGCCCGAGAGCTATAGAGTTGTCCGCAGAAAACAACTAATCTTTTAGCACAAAGCATTTAATGCACCGGAAATAACGCCACCGGCTTGTTTTCACCCATCATTTGCTGGCGAACCAATGGAATCGGCGGTCCACCATAGCTCAGAAATTCATCATGGAACTCGCGCCAGGCGGTTCTTCCGCCGCGCGTTGCCGTCCAGTCATCACGTAAACGTTTGATCATCAGTTTGCCCATGGTGTAATTCAGATAGGCAGGATCATAGGTGCCGCGTGCGGCCTGCTGGATGGCCGTTCCTTCGCTTTGAAAACCTTCTTCCATGAAAAACCTTTTTGAGTCTTCGACCGACCAGCCTTTTGTATGTAAGCCAATGGTTGAAAGGAACCGGGCATCACGCAGCAGGGCGTTGCTGATCTGACCGATGCGGGCTTCAGGATCTCCATCGCGCAGGCCGGCCTCACTCATCATCTCCTCCGTGTAATGTGCCCAGCCCTCGGCATAAGCGTAACCGACAAAAACTCGGCCATAGAAAAATGATGCCCGGTTAGCGTGCAGGAAATTCAGAAAATGACCGGGCCAGACCTCATGTACAGAGGTAAACAAAAGATCAGCCTCACCGGCAACATAATCGGCCTGAACATCTTCAGGCCAGGCCGGGTTGGGCGGGGAAATATAATAAACCGATGGCTGGTTTTTCTCCCAGGCACCCGGGATATTGATATAGGCAAAATTGGAACGGGCGTACGGTGGCGACTCATTGACCTTCGCCTCCTCCACCCCGGGAATACTGACCAGGTCTTCCTGCACAATGAATTTACGTATCTCCTTCAACTGATCGCGTGCAGCCTCAACCGAGCCGTCATTTGGTTTATTACCGGACATCTTGGCGAAACAATCCTGAAGGCTGGCGCCCGGTGTAAATTCAGCACATGCATCATTCAGGCTTCGCAGGTTACGCGCCATATCTGCCCGACCAATAGCCTCGAGTTCTTCCAGGGAAATATCAACACGCTCGGTATCCCACAGCATTTCCTTAAACAGGTCCGGGCCCAGTGCAAAGTCTTCAGTCGCACCCGGCATATTGGACTTCAACCAGGTGGCCATATCAGCCATGGCCTCAATGGCTTCTGAGTTCGCGACCTTGAACGCATGCTGCAGATCTTCATCTTCAACGGCAGCCCACACAGCCGGCACTTCGTCACGAAAATAGTCGGCGTAACCACCGAAGCCGTCTATGCCCAGTTGCAACCAGGTGCGCGGCATTGGCATGGCGAGATTTTCCCGAATCTGTCCGACCGCTTTCGGTACGTTCTGCAGGTAGCGGGTAAATGCGCGCAAACGCTCTTCGAGCGGGGCGTAGTCCAGTGCGATATACGCACTTGGATCCAAAGAATCACCCATCCAGCCAAAGTAATACTCGGGGCTGCGAAACGGCAGCCCGGCCTTTTCCATCCAGAAAAGGTCCTGATCTACTCTCGAGATAAGGTATTCGCGCTGATACAACTGCTCTGAACTCAGCTGGTCATCGGCAAACGCCATGGCATCAATACGCTGCTGATGCAACCGTGCAATTTCCTTTTCAATCCCGGCACGGCTCCAGTCCGGCAGTTGGCCATCATATTCATGCCGCCCCTGCACCACCGCCCACTGTGGATGGGCTTCTATATGCGCTTCTATCTGCCGGGTAACAAACGTTTCCCAGCTCTCGGTCTCTACCTGTTCTGCTCTGGGCGCGGGCAAAGTGGTGCTTTCTTCAGCTTTTTTGCAAGCCGTCAGGGTTAGCAATGAGAGGAATATCAGCGACAACAGGGTTCGTGTCAGGGACTTGGTCATGTTTGGGATCCGGAAACAAAGAATTTGCTATCTTAGCAGGTGAGGATCGGAAAACCATCATTGCTCTTTTGCAGTGGCAATCCCGGCAGTCATGAACAAAAAGCCCCGGTCGATGCCGGGGCTTTTATCAACATATCAAGCGGGATTACTTCACGCCATGCATCAGTTTGTTGATGGCCGGCGCAAGCACCAGGTATGCGATACCAACGGCCAGGCCGATCCAGAACAACAGCATGTAGACCTCCGAGTACTGGGCCATGGTTGCCGCAACCGGCGCACCATGTTCGCCATTACCACCGCCGGACGCTATCGCAGCAATCAGACCCGCCACGTACTGCGCCATCGCGATAGAAAGGAACCAGCCACCCATGGCCAGGCCCACTTCTTTTTCATCCGCCAGCTTGGTGACCATGCTGAGGCCAATTGGCGACAGGCACAGCTCACCGGTTGTGTGCAGAAAATAGGTCATGGCCAGGAAAATCCAGGGTACCAGTCCGGCAGCATTGGTCAAATTGCCAATCGCAAAAACCAGCAGGTAGAAACCCAGCGCGACCTGGATCAAACCCAGTGCAAACTTGCGTGGAATAGACGGGTTCATTTTCATCAAGTCAAGTTTGGGCCACAACATTGCGAACACGGGTGCCATGATCAATATGTACAGCGGGTTAAGCGACTGGAAAACACCGAAACCACCGGCCTGCCAGGTTTCCATGCTGCCGAACATCGGTGTAACAAACTCCCGCGCGAAGAAATTCAATGAACTGCCGGCTTGTTCAAACAGTGCCCAGAAACAGGCATTGGCGACAAACAGAATAATCATCGCAAGGTATCGGTGTAGCTGAACCTTATTCTTTGACTTGATACCGGCCATGACAAAATAGGCGATCAGACCCAGCATAATGACAATCAGCAAATAGCCAAGAATGGTACTTTCCGATAACAGGAAATAGACTATCCCAGCCAGCACGATCGCCGCGGCACCGACAGCGAAAAACCGCCCCCAGCCTTCCTTGCCTTCTTCTGGCAAGCCAATTTTTCCAAGAGATTTCTTGGCAACTTCGAGGAACAATGTGGACAGGATCATGCCGATGCCTGCAGCAAAGAAACCCCATTTGAGACCCCAGACCGAACCAATCCAGGCAGCCGTAATAAACGGTGCAATCATCGCACCCAGGTTGATACCCATGTAGAAAATGGTAAAACCGGAATCGCGTCTTACATCATCGGGGGCGTACAGTTTTCCGATCATGGTGGAAATGTTGGGTTTGAACAAACCGTTACCTGCAACGATAAGCGACAAGCCAACCAGAAACCAGTTCAGGTCTTCAATCAACAGAACGAACAATCCAGCCGCCATGATGATGGCACCCAATAAAATGGATCGTTGATATCCCAGTATCTTGTCAGCTACATAACCGCCAGCAATACCAGTCGCATACACCAGTGCGGTATAACCACCATACACAAGGCTGGCCTCTGCATTGGCACCCGCACCGAGGTGGGCGAAAAAGGTGGTGGCGACATAAACTGCCAATACCGCCCGCATGCCGTAGTAGGAAAATCGTTCCCACATCTCGATATTGAATAATTGCCACAGGGCCTTGGGGTGGCCCATGAATTCTCCGCCCGGCGGCGCTATAAATGTGGTGTTAGCACCTTCTGTTTGATTGGTCACGTTTGAAGCTCCAAATCTGTTGTGAATAATTGTTTTTGGGTAGCCGCATGCTAGACTGCGGCAAAAAAGTAGGGCCAGCATACCACTGCCTGCGCCCAATCGCCTGCTCTGGGGACGTTTAATCATAGATGCGCACCAAAGAGCCAACTTAAGTGCCATAATTACCCTATAAAATCCTCACTGAACAAGGTCAAAGTAATGGATCAACAAACTGCACAAGCTTTTATCGATGAAATCTGGATGGATTCCATCGTTCCCGAATTGGTTGAATATATAAAGATTCCTAACAAGTCTCCACACTTCGATACCAACTGGTTTGAACACGGTTACATGGAGGAGGCGGTTCAGCAGATTTTCAACTGGTCCAAGGCACAGGACGTCAAGGGTATGACGCTGGAAATTGTCCGGCTTGAAGGACGCACTCCGCTTATATTCATGGAAATCCCTGCACAGGGCGAAACTGATCCCGATGACACCATCCTGATGTACGGCCACCTCGATAAACAACCCGAGATGACCGGCTGGGCCGATGACCTGGGCCCTTGGATACCGGTCATTAAAGACGACAAGCTCTATGGCCGCGGCGGCGCCGATGATGGCTATGCCGCCTATAGCTCGTTGGCCGCCATCATGGCGGTGCAGCAACAGGACCTGCCGCATGCGCGTATCGTGGTTATCATTGAAGCCTGTGAGGAATCCGGCAGTTACGACCTGCCTTTTTATATCGAACACCTAAGGGAGCGCATTGGCAAACCTTCGCTGGTGATCTGTCTTGATTCCGGTGCCGGCAATTATGAACAGCTGTGGTTGACCGTATCATTACGCGGCATGGCCGCCGGTACCCTGCGTGTGGATGTGCTCAACGAAGGTGTGCATTCCGGTTACGCCTCCGGTGTGGTGCCATCAAGCTTCCGTGTCATGCAGCAATTGTTCAGCCGACTTGAAGACCAGGCTACCGGGAAAGTACTGCCTGAGTACCTGTACGCTCCGATTCCCGAGCAACGATTGCAACAGACAAAAGCCATGGCCGAGGCCCTTGGTGATAGCATCTGGCAGGCCTATCCCTTCACGGATGGCGTTGAGCCCATGGCTGAAAACAACGTCGAGCGGCTTTTGAATCGTACCTGGCGACCAGCGCTTTCATATACGGGAATCGAAGGTATCCCGGCGCTGGCAGATGCCGGCAATGTATTACGGCCTTACACGGCTATGAAGCTTTCCATGCGTCTACCTGCGACGGTAGATGGCGAGGCGGCCAGCCAGGCGATAAAAGAGACCCTGGAAGCCAACCCACCTGCCAACGCCAGGGTAAGCTTCGAGACTGATCAGGCGGCATCCGGATGGAACGCACCCGAAATCGCACCGTGGTTGCATGCTTCACTGGAAAAAGGCTCACAGGGCAGTTATGGGCGTGGTGTTATGTATATGGGTGAGGGCGGCACGATTCCGTTCATGGCTATGCTGGGTGATTATTTTCCAGAAGCTCAGTTTATGATTACCGGTGTGCTTGGGCCGCAATCAAATGCTCATGGACCGAATGAGTTTCTGCATATTCCTTTTGCGCGTAAGCTTACTACCTGTGTAGCACAGGTAATTGTGGATCATTGTCGGCGGTAGGTTACGCACAGGATCGAGATCCAATCGAAGCCACTTCTTTCAGGCTCGCACAATTCGGCGGGGATTCTCACGGTTTTAATCTGCGCAGGTCTTTGACTGCATGCAGGGATGATTGCCATTACCCCGCTCAATTTGGAATGTTGCGTGTGAGATTTTGAACATTTCCTGCAACTGCGTGGCAAGGTCGTGTAGAAATTCATCGTCTGCCGGGGGTTCAGGCATCAAAAGGTGCGCGGTTAAAGCAGTTTTTGTAGTGCTGATGGGCCAGATGTGCAGATCGTGCAGGCCTCCAACACCCGGCTGCTCTAACAACCACTTTCGGATTACCTCCGGGTCAATATCACGCGGTACCGCATCAATGGCGAGGTTTAATGAATCGCGTAACAGTCCCCAGGTTGACCAGAAAATGACCGCTGCGATCAACAGGCTACTCAGGGGATCAAACCATTTCAAGCCAAACTTCCAAATCACAAATCCGGATACGACCACACCGAGCGAAACCAGTGCATCGGCAGCCATGTGCAGATATGCACCGCGAATGTTGAGGTCATGGTCTTTTCCGGATACAAAGAACCAGGCGGTGATTGAATTGATCAGGACACCAATGCCCGCCACCATCATGATGGTCTGACCGGCAGGCTCGGACGGTGTGAAGAACCGGTTGACAGCCTCCCAGCTTATCACTGCGACGGCCGCCAGCAACAAAAGACCACTGAACATGGACGCCAGGATGGTGGCGCGTGAGTAACCGTAGGTCCGCCTCCGTGACGGTCTTTTGCCGGCCAGGTAAGTTGCCCCCCATGCCAGCAGCAAACCCAGCACATCACTCAGGTTGTGACCGGCATCTGTTATCAGGGCGAGCGAGTTGGCCATCACTCCGTAGACAACTTCGATCACCACGAAAATTACATTAAGCGCTACCCCGACGGCAAAAGCCCGGCTGTAATCCGGTGCCGCATGTTGGTGATGTTGGTGTGATTCCCGGTTCATTTCCGCGTGATTCAGCTATCAATATTGCTAATGTGCTACATGGTACTTGAACTGGCCACCACATGATTGGATACTGCATTTCTCAGTTCAATTTGATAAACGGATTCCCAATATAATGAGTACTAATTACAAGGTCTGGTTCAACGGCGAAATGCGTGAGTTCGACGACTGCAAAGTACACGTCCAGAGCCATGCACTGCACTACGGATCATCGGTGTTCGAGGGTATTCGAGCTTACAAAACCCCGCAGGGCACTGCCTTTTTTCGTCTTGATGATCATTTGAAACGTTTGTTTTATTCAGCTTCCATTTACAGAATGCCCATCCATTACAGTTTTGATGAAATTCGTGAAGCCTGTCTTGAAGCGGTACGTGTTAGCGGGCTGGAAAGCGCCTACATACGGCCATTGGTCGCGCGGGGCAATTGTGGGCTGGGGTTGATCCCTAAAAACCTGGATATAATCGATGTCTCCGTCCTGGTGGATTCCTGGGGTGCTTACCTCGGGGAAGAAGGCCTTAAAAATGGCATTCGTGCCTGTATTACTTCATGGCAGCGCCTGGCACCCAATACCATTCCGACCGGTGCCAAGGCCGGTGGTAATTACCTGTCCAGCCAACTGATCGGCTTTGAAGCCAAGGACAGAGGCTTTGACGAAGGTATTGCACTTGGGCACGACGGCTTGCTGAGTGAAGGAGCAGGCGAAAACCTGTTTGTCATCAAAGATGGCAGAATACTGACTCCGCCAGCCTCCGCATCCATTCTTGGTGGTATAACCCGGGACACCGTGTTCTCCCTGGTATCCGACCTCGGCATGGAAGTCATTGAGCAAACCCTGTCACGCGAACAACTCTATGGCGCCGATGAAGCATTCTTCACCGGTACTGCAGTCGAAGTCACGCCCATACGCCAGATAGATCACCTCACCATTGGTAACGGTGGCTGCGGCCCGCTTACAAAACGTGTTCAGAACGCTTTTTTCGGGCTATTCAATGGCGAAACCGAGGATAAACGTGGCTGGTTAACTTACGTGTAAGTTAAGGGACATCGACAACTGACAATAATTGTCAGTTATTCGACATATCGCGGCAGTGCGTCACCCACGCATAACCCGTACCAATCCCCTACAAAAACTGTATCTTGTTGTTTTAACAGCATACTCATGCATGATTGATCATATGGCACGATAATTGCTTTATAAAGGGGGCAGATGTTGATTTTAAGTAAGCATCTACTTTCCAGAACCATAGAATTTATGGACAAGGAAGTTTGTCACCACTGCGACGTAGCTGTGCCAACGACAGCGCACGGAAAGACTGCTCCAACGACAGTCATTGAAGGCGTCAGACCCAGGGATAGGGTTGCAGCAGGAATGTTATGAGCTTGGGGGACAAGCAAGGTTGATCATCGAGTCGATGGGGGTTGGCAGAATGATCATTTTAAAGGGGGAACGTGGGCGTTTTGGCGAAAACCAATATGTTTCCACCTTCTGAAAGAGACCCGTGTTTAGCGGGTCTTTTTTTGTCTGGAAGAACTGAAATGCTACAGAAATTAAGCGCCGGAGTAATCTGTAACGATATAACCACCTGATTTCTGGTCGTGCTCCAGCGTAACCAATTTTTGTTCTTCCATTTGCTCCAGCAGTTCGCTGAATGAACGAAAGCCATGATAGCGCTCACTGAAACCGGGCTTGCGTCTTTTTAGCGCTTGTTTAACCATCGAGCCCCAGACCTTTTCTTCGGCATCACGCTCGTTGAACAGGTCATCCAGGGTTTCCAGAACCCATGCAAATGCTTTTTCCTCACGGCGCTGGCGTTTACCCGTTGTAACCGGGGTTTCATCACCATTCTCTTTCTTACCGTTGGTTTTTTTCTTTTTGGGCTTGCGGCGCTCGGCCTGGCGGATGATGTCATCGTAATAGATAAACTCATCGCAGTTGGCAATCAGCAGGTTGGAAGTTGATTCTTTCACACCAACCCCGATCACGATCTTATTGTTCTCACGCAGCTTGGAAACCAGCGGTGAGAAATCCGAATCACCTGATATCACCACGAAGGTATCAACATGCGCCTTGGTGTAACACAGGTCTAACGCATCAACTACCAAACGGATGTCTGCGGAGTTTTTGCCGGACTGGCGTACATGCGGAATCTCGATCAGCTCAAAAGACGCCTCGTGCATATCAGCCTTGAAATCCTTATAGCGATCCCAGTCGCAATAGGCTTTCTTGACCACGATATTGCCTTTGACCAGCAAGCGCTCAAGTACTTCTTCAATATCAAAACGCGCATATTTGGCGTCACGTACACCGAGTGCAATGTTTTCAAAATCGCAATACAGCGCTAGATTTTTGGATCTGTTAGGCATGGAGGGCTAAACCTTGGCTTGGACGATCTATTCTACTTCCAAACGACGGTTCTCAAAAGGGGCTTGTTAAAGTATCTCGTTCTTTTTTTACGAATACCATTCAGTCCCTTGGCATCTCTGGAAATGTTTCACTGAGCATGTATTCGACTGCTGCTTCTATCGCCTTGTCGCTGAGTTCAGCATGCCCGCCCCTGGCAGGCATGCCCAGGTATCCGTTCCTGGCGTGATCAAGCAATATCGTAGACCACAATTGCGAGCGTCCGGACCAGGATTCACGGTCACCTTTGACGGGTGCACCGTCTTTGCCTTCATCGTGGCACGATGCACATGCCTGTTCATAGGTTTCACGACCAAAATCCAGGTAGCATGCTCTCCAGGAGCCTTCCGGGTAGTCCTTGCAGCTCACCTGATCCTCTGTTGGCGTGCCTTCATCGCTATCTGCCAAACAGATGCTCACACATGCTATTGCCGCCATCAAAACCCAATAATTAAACCGGCCCATCTCGCACCTCGCATTGTCATGTATTTATCATATACCCCTGCCGGTTGGTTTCACACTTTCCATTGCTGGCAATGAACTTCTTCTATAAAAACTAAAACTCTTTATTAAGTATTCAAATACATTCCGACCCGCAAACGGTATCCTAAGAGCGAAAAATCCGGATAAATTGTACGTAATAACCCTATGCAACAAACAAGCGACATTGTGACACCTTACTACCGACTTGATCCGGAGGAATTAATTCAGATCATTGAATCTACTGGTTTATTATGCGATGGGCGCCTATTGGCCCTGAATAGTTATGAAAACCGGGTCTACCAGGTCGGTATCGAAGATGCTGAACCGCTGATCACCAAGGTTTACCGGCCCGGTCGCTGGACCGATGAACAAATCCTTGAAGAACATGCCTTTGCGCTCGAAATTGCGGATGCGGAAATACCGCTTATTCCACCGATGGTGATCAACGGGCAAACACTGCATGAACATGACGGCTTTCGTTTTGCCATGTTCGAACGCCGTGGCGGCCATGCGCCGGAACTGGATCAAAAAGATACGCGTATGTGGCTTGGCCGATTCCTGGGGCGTATCCATGCGGTCGCGGCCGACAAACCTTTCCAGACTCGACCTGAACTAACAATTGAAAGTTTTGGTCATAAAGCCGTTAAAGAGTTGCTTGAAGGTCAATGGCTGCCAGCACATCTGGAAACTGCTTTTTCCAGCCTGGCCACCGATTTGCTGACGTCGATTGAAGCCTCATATGAGCGTGCGGGTGAATTCACCAATATCCGCCTGCACGGTGACTGCCACCCCGGCAATATCCTGTGGCGCGACGGCCCTTTATTTGTCGATCTCGATGACTGCCGCAGCGGTCCGGCAGTACAGGATCTGTGGATGCTGCTATCCGGCGAAAGCTATGAAATGGCCGACCAAATGAAAGACGTTCTGGATGGCTACACCCAGTTTCACCATTTTAACCGACGTGAGTTAAACCTGATCGAAGCGTTAAGAACCCTACGCATGCTGCACCATGCCGCCTGGCTGGCAAAACGCTGGCAGGACCCCGCCTTTCCGATTGCCTTCCCGTGGTTCGGTGAGCCCCGTTACTGGGAAGACCTGATACTTGGCCTGCGGGAACAACTTGGGCGTATGCAAGAGCCTCCCCTGCAAATCCCAATGTAAAATTGATCCCGGCTCGGGGGCCGGGATGACGTTGTTATTGGCCGGGATGTCGTAGCCTAATAATGCGGCGGCGTCTCGTTCTGAGGCCCGGCCCCTGGTATCGCCTCGCCAAACTCCTTAATCCGCTCATTCAACAGGATCAATTGCCGCTTAAGCTCCAGGATCTCGCCATCCTGTTTTGCAACGATGGTATTCAGGCTGTCATGTAGTTCATCCTGGAACGCAGCCTGGCTTTCCAACTCCTCGATACGTTTGATCAAGGTCTCTATTGAATCACTCACCATCCGCTTCCGGCATTTTCTCAGGCGGCTCCCATAGCTCAACACGATTACCATCCGGATCCACGATCCAGCCGAAACGGCCAAAATCATGTTCTTCTTTTTCCGGAATCACATCACCACCAGCAGCCCGGACATTGGCCAGAGCGGCATCCAGATCATCCACCACCAGGTTGATCATGAAAGACTGGCGGTCATCGCCAAAATACTCCGTATCCGCAGCAAACGTACTCCAGACTGTAAAGGAGTTAGCCGGCATTGCTTCGGGTGAAAAACTGGTTCCGTGTGTAGTTCCCCAGGCCTCGGTCGACAGGCCCAACGCCTCCTGGTACCACTTTGCAAGCCGCCCCGGATCGGGCGAACGGAAAAACACACCACCTACACCCAGAACTTTACCTTTCGTACCAGCCATTCACTTTGCTCCCGCCTGAAAACCCGTTTTGTACGTTGAATAGTATTGCATGGTACACCACACGATCATAAAAATGCGCCAGTTACAGGTATGACGTTTGGCGCTTGAACATCCACACAACAATGATTAACGTGTGCCGATCATCTGCCCGCACCGTATCGAAAATGGAATCATCATGACAATTCAGCAAGTTTGTATCCTGGCATATTTACTCACAATTTTACCCCTTACCAGTTTCGGAGAAGACAACGTGGACCCCTATCTTTGGCTTGAAGACGTAGAAGGGGAAAAAGCCCTGGAGTGGGCGGAGGCCCGCAACACTGAATCATTGAGTATTCTGCAGAAGTTGCCGGAATACCAGCCCTTGTACGACAAAAACCTGGCTGTTTATGACTCGGAAGATCAAATTGCCTACCCAAAAATCCGGGGTGACTACCTGTATAACTTCTGGCGCGATGCCACCCACGAACGCGGTCTGTGGCGCCGGACAACGGTCGAGGAATACGCCAGGGATGAACCGCAATGGGAAACCCTTATAGATCTGGACGCATTGGCAAATTCCGAAGATGAAAACTGGGTCTGGCATGGCGCTGACTGTCTCCATCCGGATTACAAACGCTGCCTGGTTTCACTGTCGCGTGGCGGTGCGGATGCCGAGGTTACACGTGAATTCGACATCCCGTCCAAACAGTTTGTCGAAGATGGCTTTTATCTACCCGAATCCAAAGGTGGTGCGAGTTTTATTGACCAGGACACAGTGTTTGTCAACACCGATTTTGGTGAAGGTTCGATGACGGCTTCCGGTTACCCGCGTATTACCAAGTTATGGAAACGCGGCACACCTTTATCCGAAGCAAAAGTTCTCTACGAGGGGAAAACGGAGGATATCGGTGTTTTTGCAAATCTCATCCATACGAGCGAAAAGGATTATCCAATGGTGCTTGTTGCACCGACTTTTTTCACCACTGATTTCTACCTGCTGCGCGACGGCGAATTGAAGAAAATTGACATTCCTGCGGATGCAGATATCGAAACCATTTTTCACAATCAGCTGCTCATCAGTTTGAAATCAGATTGGCAACGTGACGGCAAGACCTGGAAACAAGGCATGCTGGTGAGTATAGATATTGATGAATTACTACAGGGCGAAGGCCATGTGAGTGTCGTGATGGAGCCGGACTCACGCTCTGCTATCAGCGGGGTCAGCCGCACCAAAGACATGGTGTTGGTCAATCGCATGGAGGATGTTCGCAACCGCCTGAACGCCTATAGCCTGGGTGATGGCAAGTGGGTCAGCCGCCCGGTTGATGCACCGGCAATGGGCAGGATCAGCGTAACCAGCACGTCGGAGGACAGCAACTTTTTTTACTTTACCTATACAGATTTTCTGACACCGACAACCCTGTACCAGGCCGAAGGTCTGTCCAAGCCGGAAACAGCAAAAGCGCTACCCTCCTTCTTTGATGCAAGCCCCTACAAGGTTGAACAACATTTTGTGAAGTCAAAGGATGGTACCCGCGTACCCTACTTCCTGGTATCCGCTAAAGAAATTGAATTGAATGAAAAAAACCCAACGCTGATTTATGCATATGGTGGTTTTGAAGTTTCGATGCGACCCAGTTATTCACCAACCATTGGCATGGATTGGCTGGAAAAGGGTGGCGTCTACGTGCTCGCCAATATCAGGGGCGGCGGGGAGTACGGCCCGGCCTGGCACAGGATCGCACAACGCGAAAACCGGCAACGCTCATACGATGACTTTTACGCAGTCGCGGAAGATGTCATCAGCAGGAAGATTACATCGCCCCGCCACCTTGGCATACGCGGTGGCAGTGGTGGTGGACTGTTGGTTGGTATGTTGTTCACCCAGCGTCCTGAATTGTTCAATGCGGTGGTCTGCCAGGTTCCCCTTCTGGATATGAAACGTTTTAACAAGTTATTGGCTGGTGCAAGTTGGGTAGAGGAATACGGCGACCCGGACAAGCCTGAGGACTGGGCCTGGCTGCAGAACTACTCTCCCTATCACAATCTCGATGTAAACAAGACCTATCCGCGGGTATTTTTTACCACCTCGACACGCGACGACCGTGTACATCCAGCACATGCGCGCAAGATGGTGGCAAAAATGAATGCGATGGATAAACCCAATCTCTATTACGAAAACACAGAAGGCGGACATGGCGGTGCGGCCAATAACCGTCAACAGGCCAGGGTCCAGGCGCTGATTTATACCTACCTGATCAACGAGCTGAAGTAGGGACAGAAACCTGTTGGTGCTGGCCGGTTGCGTTTTCCACCTGCTGACCCCACTTCGCTATACAGCAGACACAGGAAAATTATTATGAGCCAGATGGATACCAGCCCCGAAATTAGTATGGATGCCACGGCATTAACACGTGAGGAAGTCTATACCGACAGTCGCGTTGGCACGATCCGCAAAATGACACCGGTCACGATTGATGGTGAAGTGGACGCTAGCCGTCCAGTACAGTTTGTCGGTTCTACGCAAATCATGACCCCGGGTGGCGCTTTGCCGCTATCATTTGAGATAGAAACCGATACGCTGGAAGGCGCAGTTGCCGGGTTTGGTGATGCCGCCAAGCTGGCCGTAGAAAAAACCATGGAAGAACTGAAGGAAATGCAACGTCAACAGGCATCTCAGATCGTTGTTCCAGGCAGGGAAGGCACTAAGATACAAATGCCCTGATTTAAACCACACCGCAATATGCGGGGCGGTCAAAATTCAATTAAACTGTTACCGGTATGCAATTGGATACCGGTAACATTATGTTCAACCCTTTCACCTTTTCCGGCCTCTGCTGGATCTTTTTTGCCACATTGATGGCCGTCTCGGTTTCGACATTCGCAAAGGATGACCTGATCTGGAACACGCTGGACCCTGAAAATACCGTTTACCTGCAAATGCAGGAAGGCACAGTGGTGATTGAACTTAACCCGGCATTTGCCCCAAAAACCGTCAAGCGGTTCAAGGAATTGCTTGCAGAACAGTTTTACCGGGGCATGAGTTTTTACCGTGTCATCGATGGTTTCGTGGCCCAGGGTGGGGACGAAAGCGACATTGACGGCAGCCAGACCGCAAAAACACTGAAGGCCGAATTCGAAATCAACTGGCCACTGAAACCTGAAGACAAGGAAGAAGCGAAAGACTGGGTACCGATGTCATGGACACCGGTTCAAACAGACGATATGTTCGCACCATACACAGGATTTATAGACGGTTTTCCTGCAGCACGTGATGAGAAAAAAGCCGGTAAGGCCTGGCTGACCCACTGCCCCGGCACCGTCGCCATGGCACGAAATGACGATCCCGATAGCGGCATAACCGATTTTTATATCGTCATCGGTCAGGCCCCCCGCTACCTTGACCGCAACCTGACCATATTCGGCCGGGTGGTATGGGGCATGGATGTGGTCCAGCGTATCAAACGCGGCCCCACCCTCAAAAACGGCATTATTGAAGAGGATCTTGACCGCACATGGATCAAGCGGATGCGCCTGGTATCCTCACTTGAAGAAAGCGAACGACTGGATGTCTGGTTGGCCGATACCAACAGCGATGGATTCAAAAAAATACTGAATGACCGCCGCAAGCGTAACAACAAGTTTTTCCATCACAAACCACCCAAGGTACTGGATATTTGCCAGGTTCCGGTCCCGGCACGACTGGAGAAACAATCCGTTTTGCGCCACTAAGTAAGAATTGAATCTGCATTGAGAATTGATCATGAAAACTAAAATTCACCTGTTTCTACTCATTTTCATCCTGTTACTCCCGCTGGGTGCGATTGCCACAGAAGACTATTACCCGCCTTATGGAAGCTGGCAGAGAACCACACCACAAGCTGCCGGGCTGGATGCGGCGAAACTCGCGAAGGCCGTTAACTTTGCCCAAAGCAAGGCAGTCGTCGAACCAAAGGATCTCGCACAGGCCATTACGGATTCATTCTCACCCCGCGAGCCTGATTTCCGCATCCTTGGCCCGACCAGGGCCCGTGAAGGCAGTGCAGGTCTGGTCATACGAAAAGGTTATATCGTTGCAGAATGGGGCGATATCAAACGCGTCGACATGACCTTCAGCGCGGTTAAAAGCTACCTGTCCACCATCATGGCACTGGCACTACGTGACGGGCTGGTAAACGATATCCACGCACCGGTTTCACGCTGGCTGCGCGATGGGGAATTTGCCTCAGAACATAATCGCAATATCACCTGGCATCACCTGATGAACCAGACCTCCGACTGGCAGGGAACCCTGTGGGGCGTCCCTGACTGGGCCGACCGTCCGGAAGGCAAAGACCGGTCTAAATGGCCCAACCGTGAACTGCACCAACCGGGCAGCTATTTCAAATACAACGATGTACGTATCAACCTCGCGGCCTATTCTCTACTGCAAGTATGGCGGCAACCGTTGCCCGTAGTGCTTAAACGCGAAGTCATGGACCCCATCGGTGCATCCACAACCTGGCGCTGGCACGGCTATGAAAACTCGTGGGTGACACTGGATGGCCAAAAAATGCAGTCGGTATCCGGCGGTGGTCATTTTGGCGGCGGCCTGTTTATCAGTGCGCTGGATCACGCCCGGATGGGCCTGTTATTTCTGCGCAATGGCCATTGGCAGGGTTCGCAAATCGTGCCGACAAAATGGATCGATGCCATGCGGCAGCCCACACCCGTACAACCTGATTACGGTTATATGTGGTGGTTGAATACCGACCAGAAACGTATCCCGGCAGCACCGGCCAGTGCTTTCTGGGCGGCCGGTTTTGGCGGTAACTACATTTACGTGGATCAGGAAAATGACTTGTTGATCGTATTGCGCTGGATACCCGCGTTGGAGGAAGTGGTTGAAGCCGTGATGTCTGCTATTGAAGACTGAACCAGGTCCAGGGTCACGGTGCCTGAATTCAGTCGTTCTGGCCGGTTACAATCTGATACAGCGCGTTCAGTAATGCAATGGCATCCATACTCGGCATATAGGTCATCTTGCTGAAATCCACCAGCGTATCGCCATAACCCGTCAACGAGGCTTCACTACCAAACGCATTACGCACCAATACGATGGCCTCTTTTTTGACCGACCGTTCATTCTTCCCGTAACCTTTCAAAGCATTCATTACCCGTTCCGGCGACATTGCCAGGCGGAAAACAAATGGCTGTGATTTCAAGCTAACTATGGTGCCGATCTGTCGGCGATTGTGAACTAATGTTACGTAACGATGCCCCGCTTTGTGGTAGCGGATCTCGGTGCCAAGGTACCAGACCGATTTCAAAAATACATTTTCAAGGAAAGAACTGATCAATTCGCTGGATTCAATATTATTCTCTTGAATCCGCCGTACTATCCATTCCCGAGGCCGCTCATGGCTTCTGATATTGGTCATTTTTGCCAGTTCCATCACTTTCAGAACCGGCTGTAATTCCTTGCTGTCTATCTGGCCGTCATCATTTTCATCCAGCAGGCTGAAAAGCGTATCGAAATAGGCCGAAATTGCATTTTTGACCAGCTCCCTGTCAGGTGAGCGATCAAACAGGCTGCTGGCTTCGGGTAAAGCGTCAAGAAACTCCCAGCTCTGCAAGCTGGTGATTGCACCCACCGAAGGGTCCCTAATGAAATACTGGAATAACTCCGGCCATGCAATTTGCATACTGACCAGCGCAAACAGAATCTTGCATTCTCCCTCGGTGGTTTCTCGGTTGGAATTATGCCCGTGAATACGCTCCAGCAGATTCGTGTAATTAACCACCCGCTTGATACTGCGTGGATTGCGCCCGACCGTGAAACGCGTTATGTCGAGGAAGAATTGCCGGCTTTCAGGATCACAATCACCGTTTTGGATACAAGGAAGCCCGGATTTACCCAGAAGGTCGATGATATATTCATCAAGCTTGTAAGAGGTAGTTGGCACAACAAAGGGCAGTTGGATCATCTTGTCATAAAAGGCCTTGCCACTGGTTTTCTGCAGATCAATGCCCAGTTTTTCAACCATACCCCTTTGCACAACTTCGTAATCCAGCGCCATTACAAATACACAACCCGACACATCGATAAAATTCTTGATGGCTTCCAGCAATTCAAGTGCCATGGCCGGACGAATCCGATCAAGATCGTCTACAAACACGACCACGCGGCATGCATCGCCGCTTTCTGTCCATAAGGATACGAGTCTTTCAAACTCGCTTCTGAAACTCAGCATCTGGCCGGATATATCGATATAGGATTTGTCGTCCTGATTATTGCCGCTCCTGCCTTGAGAGAGCTGCCGGATCTGTTCCATGACAATGATCAGTTTGTGGTTCGCGGCTTTAAGCCGTGCTTCTAACTCCGTCGCATCTATTCCCTGTTCTTTCTCCAGCGCCTGCCCCAGTTTCTGGGTCAGTGCATACAGGCATGCCACAACCATATTGTCATCCTGGTGGAACTGCGAATATGGCCAGCTATCCAGGTTGATGGTTTTACACAGGCTGGGATCCAGCAGGCCGGACTGCTGCCCGTCCACGCTGCCACGCAACATATTCATCAGGCTGGTCCGCCCGATACCCCAATCACCCTGGATACCGATGGTCATCGGCGACTCACAATCGTGGATAAAATCGCGTAATGCTTCCGCATATGGAAGTAGATTTAATGTATCGGCTTTTCGTGCCTCATCGCCTTCACCGAGGTTTGAGGTAAACCTTAAAGGTGCTTCACGCAATGTGACATCGTTCATGGATTAGTCCCTATGCTGACTTCTACTCACTAAGCATAGCTTAACTGACTGAGAATTCTCCGTCGCCCCGGATTGGCTTGGGACCTCTTCACATTGTCGTGATTGTTGATAATTGGTGCCATTCGATCCGCAGTGGGGTCTCAATTGGCAAATTTGCTGGGGTTAAATATCCCCGAATTGCAGTTTTGCCAGCTTGGCGTACAGCTCACTGCTTTGCATGAGTTCTTTATGGTTTCCGACAGCCACAATGCGCCCGCCATCCACCACAACGATACGGTCTACTTTTTTGACGGTTGCAAGGCGATGGGCGATAACCAGCGTGGTGCGGTCTTTCATCAGGCCTTCTAACGCCATCTGCACCAGACGCTCGCTTTCAGCATCAAGTGAACTGGTGGCTTCATCCAGTAGCAGGATGGGCGGATCTTTCAGGATTGCGCGGGCTATTGCTACACGCTGGCGCTGGCCGCCGGATAAGCGTGTGCCGCGCTCACCCAGGAAGGTATCGTAGCCATCCGGAAGTGCGCTGATAAATTCATCTGCAGCTGCTGCGACTGCCGCCTGTTCAACTGCGTGGTCATCGGCCCCGGGTTTGCCGTAGCGGATATTTTCGCGTGCGCTGTCACCAAACAAAACCGTTTCCTGGGGCACCAGGCCAATCTGTTGTCGTAAGGCGGTGGGCGATAACTGCGCTATGTCTATTCCGTCGATTTCGATGTGGCCTGATTGCGGATCGTAAAATCGTAACAACATCTGGAAGCTGGTGCTTTTGCCGGCACCTGATGGGCCGACGATAGCGACCGTTTCGCCAGGTTCGATATCCAGTGAGAAATCTTCCAATGCAGGCGTATCCGGTCGGGAAGGATAGTGAAACTTGAGATTCCTGAAAGATATACGTCCACTGACACGTGCAGGCAATTCCGCAGGTTTTTCCGGGGCGCGGATGGCGGGCCTGGCAATCAGCAATTCTGCTAACCGCTCCATGGCCCCGGCGCCACGCTGCACCTCACCCCAGACTTCGCTAAGGCCGGCAGCCGCCGAACCGACAAATATTGAGTACATCAGAAACTGCGCCAGTTCACCGCCGCTCATTGAGCCTGCCAGCACCGCACGTGATCCTGCCCACAGAATGATAGTGATTGATCCAAACACAAGGGTAATTCCGAGTGCCGTCAGAAATGCGCGTGTGCGAACACGCCGGATGGCGGCCTTGAAGCTATCTGCTACTGCCTCGCTGTATCGTTCGCTCTGGATGGGTTCCAGTGTAAAAGCCTGCACTGTCTGTATGGCATTGAGCGTTTCATCCGCCAGGCCGCTGGTATCGGCCACCCGATCCTGCGTGGTGCGGGACTGTCGCCGAATGCGGCGACCGACGATGATCATTGGCGCGATGATCACGGGTATTCCCATCAGGATATACATTGTTAACTGAACGCTGGTCAGTGCCAGCATCACCAGCCCGCCAATCAGGTTGATCGTGGTCCGCAAGGCGATTGAGAGACTGACACCGGATACGCTTTGCACCAGCGTGGTGTCTGCGGTCAAGCGTGACAGCACTTCGCCGGTACGTGTGGTTTCAAAAAAGGTGGGGTCCATACGGATGACCCGGTCATAGACTGCTGTGCGAATATCGGCAACCACCCGTTCACCCAGCCAGGAAACCAGGTAATAACGAAGTGCTGCAAAGCCTCCAAACACGGCTGCTGCTGCAAAAAACCAGCCGAAATAGCGGTTGATCGTACCCACATCATTGGCAGCGAAACCATTATCAATCAGATACCGCATCGCCACCGGCAAAGCCAGCAAGGCGGTAGATGCAACCAGCAACGCGGCAAACGCCGCAAACAAAGTACCACGATAAGCAAGAATAAATGGAACCAGCGATTTTAGCGGTTTGAGTGAGCTGCCCTTGGGGCGCTCGGTAGTATTTTTTTCAGCCATCTAAAGCAGATGGGGTTGATCGAGTCAGATTAAAGGCAAGTGTGTATAAGAGAATCCAGCTTCGCCGGTCGCGATAGCAACCAGCCACAACCGGCAAAACCGTTCTCTCCCACGGCTTAACCACCGGTAAACCGGCGGGCACCACTACGAATCACTCAGTCAAACCTGCGATCCCTACTTTGATCTTGTCGCGCCAAATCTGCGGGCCGATCTTGTGCACGGATTCACCATTTACATCTACCGCAACGGTCACCGGCATATCCTTCACCTCAAACTCGTAAATCGCCTCCATGCCCATCTCCGGGAAACCCAGCACCTTTGCAGATTTGATTGCTTTGGAGACCAGGTAGGCCGCGCCGCCTACAGCCATCAGGTATACGGCCTTGTTGTCGCGAATGGCTTCTATCGCTGCCTGACCACGTTCGGCTTTGCCGATCATTCCCATCAGGCCGGTTTCCTCCAGCATGGTGCGGGTAAACTTGTCCATGCGGGTGGCCGTAGTGGGGCCGGCGGGGCCAACCACCTCGTCACGTACCGGATCGACCGGGCCGACGTAGTAAATGAAACGCCCTTTGAGATCCACGGGCAGTTCTTCGCCCGCGGCCATCATGTCCACCATCCTCTTGTGTGCCGCATCACGACCGGTGAGCATTTTGCCGTTTAGCAGCAGTGTGTCACCGGGCTTCCATTGGCTGATCTCTTCGCGGGTTACTGTATCCAGGTTGACCTGCCGGACATTGGCGCCCGTGTCGCGGGTGACTTCGGGCCAGTCATCCATGCTCGGAGCCTCGAAACTGGCAGGACCGGACCCGTCGAGGGTGAAATGTGTGTGGCGGGTAGCTGCGCAGTTGGGAATAATAGCGACCGCCTTGTTGGCTGCATGGGTTGGGAAGTCTTTCACCTTGACGTCAAGTACCGTGGTCAGGCCACCCAAGCCCTGGGCACCGATGCCCAGCTGGTTGACCTTGTCGAACAACTCCAGACGGAGTTCTTCAGCGCGGTTCCCGGCGCCTTTTTCTCTCAACTCCTGAATATTGATAGGTTCCAGCAATGCTTCCTTGGCCATTATCATGGCTTTCTCAGCGGTACCACCGAGGCCGATCCCCAGCATACCCGGCGGACACCAACCGGCACCCATGGTGGGTACCATTTTCAATACCCAGTCCACCACGGAATCGGATGGGTTGAGCATGGCAAACTTGGATTTGGCTTCAGAGCCGCCGCCCTTGGCCGCCACGTGCACTTCCAGCTTGTCACCGGGAACAATCTGGTAGTGGACTACACAAGGCGTGTTGTCACCGGTATTCCTGCGTGAACCGTCAGGATCATCCATGATCGAGGCACGGAGTTTGTTATCCGGATTCATATAGGCGCGGCGGACGCCTTCATTGACCATATCGGTCACGCTCAGGTCGCCCTGCCACTGGATGTCCATACCCACGTTCAGGAACACGGTAACAATGCCGGTATCCTGGCAGATGGGCCGGTGGCCCTCGGCACACATACGTGAATTGATCAGTATCTGGGCTATGGCGTCTTTGGCCGCAGGGTTAGCTTCTTTCTCGTAGGCATCGTTTAATGCCTGGATGAAGTCAACCGGGTGATAGTAGGAGATGTACTGAAGTGCATCGGCTACGCTTTCGATTAGATCGTTTTGATGGATTACTGTTGCCACGGTGAAAGGTCTCCTGTTTGAACTTGAAAGAACCGTTTATGACAGTTCTTCAATGGTTTTCTCGCGCATGATGAATTTCTGGATCTTACCGGTTACCGTCATTGGAAACTCATCTACGATAATAATGTGCTTGGGTACTTTGTAATAGGCAATCTGTTCATTGCAATAGTTCCGGATTTCTTCAGCATCGAGAGACTCACCCTCGCGTAATTTGATCCAGGCAACCACCGCTTCACCGAATCTTTCATCCGGTACGCCGAAAACAGCCACTTCCTGAATTTTCGGATGCTGAAACATGTATTCCTCGATCTCGCGTGGATAAACGTTCTCCCCGCCACGGATAATCATGTCCTTGACCCGTCCGACGATATCGCAATAACCCTCATCATCGATGACCGCCAGGTCGCCGGTATGGAGCCAGCCAGCAGCATCGATGGATTCATCCGTTTGCTCTTTGTCACCCCAGTAACCCCGCATGACACTGTAACCACGGGTACAAAGCTCACCTGAAGTACCCCTCGGCACCACTGCACCCTGCTCGTCGATAATCTTGACCTGCACATGCGGATGGATACGCCCTACCGTTGCTACCCGCTTTTCCAACGGGTCGTCTGTGGCGCTCTGAAAACTGACCGGACTGGTTTCGGTCATGCCGTAAGCGATGGTAACTTCGCCCATGTTCATTTCGCTGATCACCTTGCGCATGACTTCAATCGGGCAGGGCGCTCCAGCCATGATGCCGGTGCGCAGTTTGCTCAAATCAAAGGTTTTGAAATCAGGGTGTTCCAGTACTGCGATGAACATCGTGGGTACACCGTGCAGGGCGGTACAGTGTTCCTCGCTAACCGCTTCGAGCACGGCGAGCGGTTCAAAAGCCTCTGATGGAAAAACCATGGATGCGCCATGTGTTACACAGGCCAATACACCCAGCACCATCCCGAAACAGTGGTAAAGCGGTACCGGGATACACAGGCAATCCTGGCTGGTAAGCGCCATCGCCTGACCTGAAAAGTATCCATTGTTCAGCACATTGAAGTGCGTCAACGTAGCGCCCTTGGGCAAGCCAGTGGTACCGCTGGTGAACTGGATGTTAATGGCATCATCAGGCTGACTGGCTAACGCGCGGGCAAGCAACTGCCCGGCCGCATCTTCCGGTGCCATACCGGCAACATCACCAAAACGGATCATGCCGGCTACGGGTTTTTCGCTGATCACAATCAGCGACCGAAGGTCCGGTAATTCGGGTAGATTCAATGGCCCGTTGTCAGACTTTTCGATGCCCGGCGCGATATCGTTCAACATACCAATGTAATCACTGCTCTTGAACTCACTGGCCAGGATCAGCACCTTGCAAGCCACCTTTGTCAGCGTATAACTGAGCTCTGCCTTGCGGTAAGCGGGGTTAATATTGACCAGGATCAGACCGGCCTTGGCCGTGGCGAACTGTGTTATCAACCATTCGATATTATTTGGCGACCAGATACCAACACGATCACCAGGCTGTAAGTCCAGTGCCAGCAATCCGGCGGCGAACGCATCGACTGCTTCACCCAGCTCCCGATACGACCAGCGGATATCCTGGTGACGAACAACGACGGCTTGTTTGTCACCCCATTGTTCAACTGCCTGGTCAAAGGCATCGCCAATGGTCTGTAAGATAAGCGGCTGATCACTACTGCCACAGACATAGCTGGCGGATTTACTCATGGATATGTCCTTTCAATGTTTCAAGGACGATGGTCAGACCCTGAATGAGGTATCTGCACGGGCTGTACTGGCCTGGTTCGGCGGGTAATTTTCCCATTTGTCATCGTAGTATTGTTGTCTGAAATCACCGGCGGATGCCTTGTTAAAGGTCAAGTATAGATTGCGCCGCTGGCTATCGCTGGTATTGGCAGGCGAGCCATGCGGAACATAGCTGTCGAAGATAATAATGTCGCCCGGTTGCGCCTCCAGCAACATGAATTCATCCTCGGGCTGGTAGGGAGGATCATCCATTGTCAGTGGCTTCCATTCCTCGGTCATCAGGCTCTTGTCATAGTTACCGGAGCACATGAAACTGATAGCAGCATTATCCTTTCTGTTTTCATCAATAACGATGGCGATGGTAATAAAGAAGTCGGTATAGGTATTCCAGCCTGCGGCCTGATCCTGGTGCAGTTTGTCCGGTCGACAGCCTGATAATTTGTAATTGGCCTTTTCCTTGAACAAAACAGGGGGCTCACCGAATAATTCTTCCATGGCAGACAATGTGGGTTTATTCAGCAGGAGTTCGGTTGCTTCCGGATTGTGGTCGCCGAGAAGGTATTCCGCCCTCACCAGCAAATCTTCGTCTGATATAGGGCTTTTTTCATAATACTTGGCCTCTGAACCCTCGGCGGGTGATTTCCTGCTCAATTCATCAAGCCACAGTGAAAGTTTGCTGATAGAGCTGGCATCAAAAAAACCTGGCAACACGATGAATCCACGCTCATGGAATTGCTTGATCTGCTGTTCGGACAAGGTTGGCATGTCAGCTCCTATTCATATGAATTGAATGGCTGGTAATTATCGCAGAAATCACAACAAACCGTTTTGATTGAGATCAAAATATCAATGAGTGTTACGATTCGAATATGAAACCATTAAGATCCGATACCACCACCGCTGGCCCACTGGCAGCAGCCTCCCGCTCCCTGTGGCGCGCCACCGGTATGCGCGGCAGCGACTTTGGCAAACCCATCATCGCCATCGCCAATTCCTACACCCAGTTTGTGCCGGGTCACATTCACCTGCAGAATGTCGGCAGCCTGGTGGCCAATGAAATAGCGGCAGCAGGCGGCATATCCAAGGAATTCCATACCATCGCCATAGATGATGGCATCGCCATGGGTCACGACGGTATGTTGTATTCACTGCCAAGCCGGGACCTGATTGCCGACAGCGTTGAATACATGGCCAATGCCCATTGCGCCGATGCACTTGTATGTATTTCCAACTGTGACAAGATCACTCCCGGAATGTTGATGGCTGCCCTGCGACTCAATATTCCTGCAGTCTTTGTTTCAGGCGGACCGATGGAAGCCGGGCGCATGCAAAATGAGGGTGCCCCGGTACAACGCGTGGACCTGGTGGATGCATTTACAAGTGCGGCTAACCCGGATGCGTTTGCAGATTACAGCGTTGATGATGTGGAAGAAAGCGCCTGTCCGACCTGCGGCAGCTGCTCTGGCATGTTCACTGCCAACTCCATGAACTGCCTGGTTGAAGCCCTGGGTCTGTCACTACCGGGTAACGGTTCATTACTGGCCACACACCGCGACCGCGCTGCGCTGTTTCTCGAGGCGGGTCGATTAATCGTTGAGCTGGCCAACCGTTATTACCGCGATGACGATGACTCGGCACTGCCAAGGTCCATCGCAAACTTTGACGCCTTTTGCAATGCGATGACAGTCGATATCGCAATGGGTGGTTCTACCAATACCATATTGCACCTGCTTGCCGCCGCCCAGGAGGCCGAAGTAGATTTTGACCTGTCACATATCGATGCCCTGTCAAAACGCGTCCCCCATCTGTGCAAGGTTTCACCCTCAACCCATGACTATTTTATGGAGGACGTTCACCGCGCAGGTGGCATGATGTCGATCATGGGCGTACTGGACAAAGGTGGCCTGATGAACCGCGATGTATATATGGTACACAGTGCCAACCTGGGCGAGGCACTGGAGAAATGGGATATCGGCAGGAGTAATGAAGACGATGCCAAACGGCTTTACTCTGCCGCACCCGGTGGCGTGCGTACTACCAAGGCTTTCAGCCAGGACAACCGCTGGGAACTGGATCTGGACCGCAGTGGCGGTTGTATCCACGATCTGGATCACGCCTACAGTGCCGAGGGTGGTCTTGCGGTCCTTTACGGCAATATTGCTGAAAAAGGCTGTATCGTAAAAACTGCAGCGGTTGCTGAAAGCATGTATCAGTTTAGCGGCCAGGCCCGGGTTTTTGATGAAATGGAAGTTGCCCAGGAAGCCATCCTTGCCGGTGAGATCAAGGCCGGCGACATCGTTGTAATCCGCTATGAAGGACCGCAGGGTGGCCCCGGAATGCAGGAGATGTTGACGCCCACCACTGCGATCAAATCCGTAGGACTGGGAGAATCCTGCGCGCTGATCACCGATGGGCGTTTTTCCGGTGCGACCGGCGGCCTGTCCATTGGACACGTATCGCCCGAGGCTGCCACTGGCGGATTGATTGCCCTGGTGGAAGAAGGCGACACCATCGCAATTGATATACCGAAACGCAGCATCGAGTTGCAGGTTGACCCCGAGACACTGGTCACTCGACGAGCTGCCATGGAAAGCAAAGGTTCCGACGATGCCTACCGGCCTGTGGCACCGCGCCGACGGCGGGTAAGCAATGCCTTGCGTGCTTATGCGGTATTTGCCAGCAGCGCCGACAAGGGCGGGATTCGAGATCTGAGCAAAGTAGAGGGCGCCTGAGAGCATTCTTGTTAACAGTCAGAGGATAAATTCCCATGTCGCGCCTTGATAAAGCACTCAACATAGAAGACCTGCGGAAAATGGCCCGCAGAAAGTTACCGAAGCCGTTATTCAACTATATCGATGGCGGATCTGATGATGAATCCAATGTGCTTGGCAACGCGCGTGCGTATGACGCCGTCAAACTGGTACCTGAATACCTGATCGATGTTGCCAATATCAACCTTACGACAAAGGTGCTCGGTCGCGAGATTGCAATGCCGCTGTTCCTGGGCCCGACCGGGATGACACGTTTATTCCATCATGACGGTGAAACCGCCGTATCAAAAGCTGCAGCTGCAGCCGGCACCTACTACTCGTTGTCCACGGTTGGCGCGACCACCATTGAAGACGTGGCCGCCGCATGTGACGGCCCCAAGTGTTTCCAGATCTACGTAATGAAAGACCGAGGACTGACACGTGAATTTATCCAGCGATGTAAAGATGCAAATTACGACTCGTTGATGCTGACAGTGGATATACCTGTGGCCAGCAACAGGGAGCGTGAGTTGCGCTACGGCTTCACCATGCCACCGAAACTCAATCTTGCCGGGATCATCGGTTTTGCAGCCAGGCCGGGCTGGGTTTATCGTTCACTAACCCACCCGAAAGCAACGCTGGCCAACGTGGCCCACAAGATTCCGGAAGGCAGCTCACAAAGCACATCGCTGATGGAGTACATCGCAAAACAGTTTGATCCCTCGGTAACCTGGGCTGACCTGGAGTGGATGATCTCAGAATGGGATGGGCCGTTTGCCATCAAGGGAATACTGTCACCTTCCGATGCCCGGAAAGCTGTTGATGCAGGTATCACTGCCATCTCGGTCTCAAACCATGGCGGACGCCAACTCGATGGTACTTTGTCGGCTTTTGAAGCGCTCGGGCCAATCGTTGACGAAGTGGGTGGAGAATGTGAAATCATCTGCGACGGCGGTATCCGGCGCGGCACCCATGTATTGAAAGCACTGGCGCGTGGCGCCACCGCCTGCTCGATCGGCCGGCCTTACCTATTTGGCTTGGCAGCGGGTGGCCAGGCCGGTGTGGCGAAGGCGCTGGAATTGCTGCGCGCTGAAATTGAAAGGGATATGGGGTTGATAGGTTGCCGGAGCATTAGCGAGATTAGCGGCAAGCACATCACCTGAATT
>PVMK01138807.1_pt1 | contig 59727 bp, 52 predicted proteins | sample 1853481 | NCBI WGS metagenome assembly PVMK01 (sample SAMN08533507, study PRJNA380276) | Marine sediment metagenome, whole genome shotgun sequencing project.
GGGCTTTCCAGAGTGCCATCCTGGTATCGGCCGAAAAAGGTGCGGTTGCCAATCTGCATTACACCCAGGTCGCGGTAGCCGGTAAATTCTTGATAGAATCGAGAACACCGGTAACAGTGAATGCAGCGATTCATTTCGTGCTGGACCGGGGGCCCAGGTTCTGATCCCGATAGGTCCGCTTCATCCCGAGATATCTTCTTATCCCGTGCCCGCCCGAAACCGTCATGTCTTGGAGCAGACAGTGGCCCCCTTCATCGCAAACCGGGCAATCATGGGGGTGGTGAAGCATGAGCCATTCAATCACGTATTGACGAAAATCCACTGCCTCTTCGTCGGTGGTCGATACTACCATGCCATCCTTAGCATCGATCATGCAGCTCATCTGAACGCCCTTGAAGGAGCCTTCCAAAAACTTCACGGCGCAGACCCGGCAGGCGCCCACAGATCCCAGAGCGGGATGGTAGCAGAAGCGCGGAATCATGATGCCCAGTCTTTCCGCGGCCTCAATCACCTTTGTTCCCGCTGGAACTTCTATTTCCCGATCATCGATAACAAGTTTAGGCATGCTAGTAGTATGAGTTAAAGATGAAGTAACCGTAGGGCCGGTCACCGTACCGGCCAAGGATAATGAATCGAATACAACACTCTAATGGCGGGCACAGAGGCCCGCCCTACTGGCACCATTTTGATTACATGGTCAACAAATTTTAGACACTTTAGACATTGAGGCTTTACTTAAAAGGACACTTCTTCTGCCTAATATGCTCCCTGACCTCATCTTCAAAATAGGTAATGAGGCTCTCCACCGGTGATGTGGCTCCGGGAGCAAAAGCACAGTAAGAACTCCACAAGTGCTTGCTCATCTGTTGAAGCATTGGGATGAACTCTTCCCTTCCCTCCCCTTCTTCCAACCGCAGTAGCAGGTCGCGAATGTATGGCAATCCTTCCCGGCAAGGCGTACACCAGCCACAGGATTCTCTGGCAAAAAACTCCGTCAAGTTCAAAGTGGCCCCGACAAGGCACGTTTTCTGGTCGAAGACCATGATTGCGCCGGTTCCTAGTCTATGTCCAACTTCCCGCATTGGATCAAAATCCATTTCAATGTCATAGAATTCTTTGGGTAAGTAACGGGTAGAGGCGCCACCCGGCAAACAAGCCTTGTATTCGGAACCTGCCGGCATGCCGCCGGCATGAACTTCAATGATTTCACTCAGCCGCACTCCCATTGGCAGCTCGAAGCAACCCGGCTTATTGACCCTCCCGCTTACACAGAATAGCTTGGTCCCGGCACCGGTATCGGTCTTTGCCAGGTTCTTGTACCACTCAACTCCGTTTCTGATGATATGCGGTATGTTTGCCAGGGTTTCCACGTTCTGAAGTACGGTGGGCATTCCCCAAAGACCCTTTTCCGTAGGATAGGGAGGTGGTTGCTGCGGGTTTGGCCTTTTGCCCATCAGAGCGTTCAACTGAGCCGTGACCTCCCCGCAGATGTACCTGCCACCGCTTCGGTGGACAACAATGTCCATACTATAGTTGCTGCCCAGAATGTTCCTTCCCAGAAAGCCTGCCTCTTTGGCTATCTTTATCTCCCTTTCAAGAATTCTTGCCGCACTCTCGTATTCAGGGCGAATGAAAATAATGCCCTTCTCCGCCAGCGCTCCATAACCGTCTATGATCATCCCTTCGATGATCATATGAGGATCCGTGTGGATCAGTACGCGATCCTTGAAGGTTCCCGGCTCCATTTCGTCGGCGTTACACACGAGGTATCTCGGAAAAGGTGCATCCTCCGCTACCGTCCTCAGCTTCATGCCCGCTGGAAAGGCGGCTCCTCCTCGGCCCAAAAGTACGGCATCAATGAGGACTTCCTGCAGGTCTTTGTATGAGTAGTTTTGCAGCACATCAGCCAATGCCTGGTAACCCCCGCTCTGCTGGTATTCTTCCAGCGTGGCAATCCTGTCTGGTTTGCGATTTTGAAAAAGTACCTGGGGGTAAGTCATAAAGAATGCCTAAAATGAACTAGAATGTCTAAAATGAAAAAATCTGAATTCTTAAATCTGCAATCCGCAATCTAAAATCCCAAGCACCAAATCTCAGGGTGTCAGGTGTCGGGTGTCAGCAGTAAACGGTAAATCGTTATCGAGAATCGTTTATCTCAAATTCCTTAATTCCTCAATTCGAAATTCGAAATTCGAAATTACTTCTCGATGCGTTAACCTTGTGCTCTCAAGTTATCCAGAATCTCGTCCAGCTTCTCACCTGTCAGTGGTCCATACACCTTTTTATTGATCAGAATAGCTGGTGATCTATCGCAGTAACCAATGCAGCAAACCGGCAGGAGGGTGAATAACCCGTCCGAAGTGGTTTCTCCCATCTGAACTCCAAGCTTGTTGCACAGGTGATCTCGGATTGATTCATAACCATCCATCCAGCAGATAACACTGTCGCAAACGTGGATCACATACTTTCCAACTGGCTCACGGTAAACGAAGGTGTAGAAAGTAGCCAGTTCTTCCACCTCCAGGGGAGACATATCCAGAAGTTGAGCCACCTCCTCAACAGCCTCATCACTCAAATAGCCGAACTGATCCTGGATAGCGAACATGATATCCACTACCAGCTCCCGGGGATGGTCAACGCTGGCGATGTGTTCCGTTAGCGATTCTTTGAGTTCTGCTGATAGCATCGTAGTCAATGGCCTAGTGGCGGGCACAGAGGCCCGCCCTACGGTTACTGAAATGCCTAAAATTATTCCATCTGATTTATAGAGCCACCATCCTCATCCGCATTCCGAAATCCCAAATCCCAAGCACCAAATTACAAATAAATCTCAAATTCCAATATCCAATGACCCAAACATATTTGGGATTCTTTTTCGAAGATGGTGTTGGGGTTTGGAATTTCGAATTTTGGTCATTGTGATTTGTTTGTTATTTGTTATTTGTTATTTGGAAATTCTGGATATTCCGTTACTCCCGTTTTTCTGGCCACCCTAAATTACTTAGATGCAACTGACCACGGACAACGGACTACTGACATCTCTCCTTCACCTGTCTATATCCGGCAGAATATAATCAATAGAACCTACGATGGCTATAAGGTCAGCAATGGTTTCGCCCACGGCCATCATTGGCATTACCTGCACATTGGCAAATCCTGGCGCCCGTATTCTTGTTCGGTACGAGTACCCGAGCCCGTCGCTCACCACATAGTAGCCCTGCTCCCCCCGGGGTATTTCGCACGATACGTATGCCTCACCCCTGGGAATCTTGGCTCCACGGGTCACGTTGATGAAATGATGGATCAGGCTCTCAATGTCTTTTAGCATGTCCTCTCGTTTAGGGATCACGTAGCGATAGTCATCGCTAACGTGCCGACCAGAAGGCATTTGTTCTGCAGCCTGCTCAATGATCCTCAAACTCTGGCGCATTTCCTCAACCCGCACCAGATAGCGAGCATAGCAATCACCTTCAGTGGCAGTCGGAACCTCAAAGTCAAAATTCTCATAGCCGGAGTAAGGGAACTTCTTCCGCACGTCCCACTCCAGGCCGCAAGCGCGTAGGTTTGGACCACTTACGCCCCAATCGATGGAATCTTCCAAAGAAATGCGACCAACGCCCTGAGTCCGGACTTTGAAGATGGGGTTTTTCGTTATCAGTGCCTCGTATTCTTTGAGAGCCTTGGGGAATATCTTGACAAAAGCATTGACCGCTTCTTTCCAACCTTCCGGCAAGTCAGCGGCAACACCTCCCAAGCGAAACCAGGAAGGATGTAATCGACCTCCTGTGATGAGTTCAACAATATCAAGAATCATCTCCCGTTCACGGAAGGTATAGAAATTAGGAGTCATGGCCCCCACATCGTGGGCCATGGTGGCAAAGAAGACGAGATGGTTACTCAGCCGGAAGAACTCGCTGAGCATGACCCGAATAACCTGGGCCCGCTCTGGAACTTCTATGCCCGCCAGAGTCTCCACGGCCAGAACGTAGGGAAGGTTATTGGCTGCACCGGCCAGGTAGTCAACCCGGTCAGTGTATGGAATAAACTGGTTCCAGGTTTGTCGCTCGCCAATTTTCTCCGCCGCTCGATGATGATAGCCGATGTCCATGTCGAGTTCGGTGATCTCCTCACCGTCGAGGGAGACGATATAGCGCATCAAACCGTGGGTACTTACATGGTGGGGACCAATGTTAAGTATAAGCTCGTGTTCCCTGCCGTCTCTTTTAACAAAGACACCCCCATCCAACGGTTGGAGTCTTTGTGCATCGGCAAGGGTATAGGGGTCCATCTCCGTGGCTCGGCCGGGGTAACCTTTCCTTAAAGGGTGGCCCTCCCAGTCGTACGGCATTATGATCCGCTGCAGGTTCGGGTGGCTTTCAAAGTGGACCCCGAACATGTCGAATACTTCCCGCTCGTACCAGTTTGCGGACGGCCAGATATCGGTCACACTTTGAGTTACAGGGGCATCGCCTTGTAGGCCCACCTTCAGACGCAATCTGGATGCGGGCTCAAATGACAGCAGATGATAAACGAGGGTGTAATCCGGGTACTCCTGATGATTCCTGCGGGCGGATTCATCAATCGCGGTCAGATCATCTAACCGTTGGAATCTAGGAGTTGCCTCAGTTTTCAGAAAACGCAGAACGTCTTTGAATCGGTTTTGCCCCACCTCAAGAGTAAGCATGTCAGAGGTGTGCTCTGTCTGCTGCACGCTGTCCCCAAAACGGGCTCGGAGACCTGTGGCCAGGTTCTCATCACCCTCACTCAATTCGATTCGCCTTGGTGGTGGGGTCCACATTAGGTCGGAGCGGCTATCCCAGAATCCAGGCGGCACCACAGAAGTGCCCCGTTTGGCGGTTCCCTGCATGCCCGGTCCCCGTGAATCTCGAGACTTTGTCTCACCATCCACGAGGATGGGTTTCTGGGTTCCCTGGCTCCCTCCCGCAAGGTGGAAAATGGAACGCGTTGGTCGTTCTTCAGCGACTATCTTTTCTTGTAAAAGGACAAGGCCTTGCAGTACAGCCTCAGGCCTCGGTGGACAGCCCGGGATGTAGATATCCACTGGCAATATCTGGTCCACTCCCTGCACCACACTGTAGGCGTCGTACATGCCCCCACTATTGGCACAGGATCCCATGGAGATGACCCATTTGGGCTCGGCCATCTGTTCATAGAGCCGCAAGACCACTGGTGCGATTTTTTTGAAAACGGTACCCGAGATGATCAAGAGATCCGCCTGCCGCGGTGATGGCCGGAGTACTTCCGCCCCAAATCGAGCCATATCGTATCGGGCGGTGAGGGCCGTTGCTTCCTCAACGAAACAGCAGGAGAGTCCAAAGAACATGGGCCAAAGACTATACTTTCTGGCCCAGTTGATCAGCCCGTCAGCTCCGCTAAAAATTCGGTTGTTTAATCCTTTTTCGACGTTGGCCCCCACTCGAGTCCCCCCTTCTTCCAAATGTAGAGAAGGCCAAGGAGTAAAACAAAGATGAAGAAAGATATTTGCAGCCAACCGGCCCAGCCCAAGCTGTCGTAAGAAATTGCCCAGGAAAATATGTAGGCAGCTTCCACATCAAAGATGAGAAAGAAGATGGCCACGAGGAAAAATGGAACAGGGTATCGGAGGCGGGCCGAGCCTGTGGGAATTATCCCACTTTCGTAAGGTCTCAGTTTTTCGGGATTGCTTTTCTTTTCCCCTAGCCAGGATGCAAAAAAAAGCAGCAATGCCACCAGGCCCAGCACCATAAGGCCGTAAATAACCAAGCTGAAAAGACCCGGCTCCCAAGGCGACAGTGTAAGTCCATTAAGGATTGGTTGCACGCGTCCTCCAGAGTGTCACACCAAGAGTTTTTCCCTTTTGAGGACAACGGATCAGAAATAGTGCTGATGCTCGAGGGCCATAGAAAGCCCTGCTTGCAGAAATCGCAATGAAATTCATGATAATTGAGAGTGTTGGGGAGTGCAAGTCCTTTCCTCAACACAATCAGACAGATGTGTGGATCTTATACTGCCCCTACTTCAGGCTAATAAGAACCGGTTCTTCGCTCTCAGTCAAGCGCTTCACCGTTGAGCGCAAAGCGCAGAGCGTCGAGTCTAAACCAAACGAAACGCATCTTAAAAGAAGATTACCTTGCGCCTTGTGCCTTTCGCCTTGTGCCTTTTAGTTATCTACTTGAAATCGTTGTTGATTGTGTTAGAATTTATCGATTGGGGATAATGAAGATCCGTGGAGTGCGATTTTGATTGTTCATACACTTCCTATTGGTTTACAATCTTTCAAGTTTTAGTGGCCGATACGGAGATCGGCCCTACGAGATTTGTACCAATGAGTATAAGAAAAAGGAAGAATATCCGCCTACCCCGACCAGTTTATGAGGAAGCTGGGCAGGTCTTCTCAATTACGATTTGTACAGCTAACCGTCAGGATATTTTCCATAACCACAACTTGGCAACGCAGCTTATCGACACCCTGGGTTCCGACTTCATTGCAGAGCGGACTGACATTCTTGCTTACTGCCTTATGCCTGACCATATTCACCTTTTAATTGCGCCCAAGAGCGGCAACCTTATAGACATCATAAGTGCCTGGAAAAAGTTTACTGGCAATCTCTTGCGTAAAAGTGAATTTGAAGGTCCTTTTTGGCAAAGGGGCTTTTACGATCATGCCTTACGAACAGAAGAGGACTTGGCAAAAACCGCTGAATATATGGTCATGAACCCAGTGAGGTCTGGGTTAGTTGTGGATTGGGAAGAATATCGATTCTCATGGCACAAATGGATGTAGGGCGGATCTCCGTACCCGCCTAGACGGTATAATGTTTATCTTGGCCGATACTGAGATCGGCCCTACTTTAGACATTTTAGACATTTCTTAAAGGTGGAACTGTTATGGCTTTGACCGGGGCTTGGAATGCCGAATTCATTGATGAGCAGTACCGACAGTGGAAGTCTGATCCCAGCAAGGTTTCCCGAGATTGGCAGTTTTTCTTCCAAGGTTTCGAGTTGGCCTCCGCCAGAGAGTCCGAGGTTGTTCTGGTCTGTGATGAGGACCAGGTCTCACGACAATCGCAGGTGGAGGCACTGACCCATCGGCATCGTGATCTCGGCCACCTGCTGGCCTGCCTGGATCCGCTTGCGGCCTGCCCAACTGATCATCCTCTCCTGAATCCTGCAGCCTTCAATCTTACAGACGACGATCTGGAGCGGGAGTTCTATACCCAGCTTTTCCCGGGCAAAAACCTGGTGGTCCTGAGTGAGATACTTAAGGCTCTCAAAGAAACCTACTGTCGCTCAGTCGGGGTGGAGTACATGCACCTGCAAGATCCCGCTGAGCGCCAGTGGTTGCAAGAGCGCATGGAACCAAGCCGCAATCGACCTGTGTTGTCCAGGGAAGAGAAAGCCCGGATTCTCAACAAACTTTACCAGACCTCCCTGTTTGAGCAGTTCCTGCATAAGAAATATTTGGGACAGACACGCTTTTCCCTGGAAGGGGCGGAAGCGCTCATTCCCATGTTGGACTCGCTGGTTGGACATGTAGCTGCACAGGGATGTCGAGAAATTATTTTGGGGATGGCCCATCGGGGCCGGCTTAATGTTCAGGTCAATGTCCTCGAAAAATCTCACGAGGAGATCTTTTGCGAGTTTGAGAGCAATTACGATCCCGATACCATATTTGGTGCTGGAGATGTCAAATACCACATTGGCTTTCTGGCCGATATCACCACAGCCAACGACCGCTCAGTACGGGTGTTCCTCGTCAACAACCCCAGCCACCTGGAATCGGTAAATCCAGTGGTCGAAGGCTTTGCCCGCGCCCGTCAGGATATGATTGGGAGAAGCGATGGACACAGGCTAGTGCAACCGCTTCTCATCCACGGTGACGCCGCTTTCGCCGGTCAGGGTGTTGTCGCCGAGACTTTAAATATGTCCCAGTTGGAAGGATACAGCACTGGAGGCACTGTTCACATTATTATTAACAATCAGATTGGCTATACCACGCTGCCTGAAGATGCCCGCTCCACGCGTTACTCCACTGACGTTGCCAAGATGCTCATGGTTCCTATCTTTCACGTCCACGGAGAGAACCCGGAAAGCGTGATTCACGTTACCAAACTTGCCTGCGATTACCGCCTGGAATTCGGCAAGGATGTGGTCATCGATCTGGTTTGCTACCGGCGCTATGGACACAGTGAGGGGGATGAGCCCTATTTTACTCAACCGCAGATGTACGAGCGCATCAGAGAAAGACCGCCTTTATATAAAATCTATGGCGCCCAACTGCTTGCTGAAAATATTGTTAGCGAGGATGAGATCAAAGACATTGTCTCTGGAATTAATGAGTGTCTGGAGGCGTCCTTTACCACCACGCGAGAAAAACAGTGCGTCCTTCCCAGGGTTGACTATTATGAAAACTGGGACGACATACATGGAGAGTATTCCCATAAAGTGTTGAAAACAGGAGTGTCAGCGAAACAACTTCGCTCACTTGCCCGCAAGTTGAATACAGTACCGAAAGATTTCTCACTTCACCCCAAACTGGCAACCCTTCTGAAAAAACGGCTGGAAGCAGTGGAGAACGGCGCGGGAATCGATTGGGCTAACGGAGAAGTTCTTGCTTTTGCTTCTCTGGTAACGGAAGCCATACCCGTTCGCTTGAGTGGCCAGGACAGTCGCAGAGGCACCTTCAGCCAGAGACACAGCTCTCTGGTAGATACGAAAACAGGTGATACATTCGTACCTCTTAATTCTCTAGGCAAAGGGCAAGCACCGTTCTCTGCTTATGACAGTTTACTTTCCGAAGCTGGTGTCGTCGGCTTCGAGTATGGGTATTCCCTCGCCCAATCTGAAGGGCTGACTATCTGGGAGGCTCAGTTCGGTGACTTCGTCAATAACGCCCAGGGAGTAATCGATCTGTACATATCCAGTGGTCAATCCAAATGGCAGCGGTTGAGCGGTCTCGTCCTGCTGCTCCCCCACGGTTTCGAAGGCATGGGACCGGAGCACTCAAGCGCCAAATTGGAGCGTTTTCTTCAGCTGTGTGCCGAGGAAAACATCCAGGTTTGTAATCCCACCACTCCAGCCCAGTATTTCCACCTGCTGCGACGTCAGGTAAAGCGTGATTTTCGCAAGCCCCTTGTGGTTATGACGCCCAAGAGCCTGCTGCGCCATCCCCTTGCAGTCTCTCGCCTCTCGGATATGACCTCAGGTTCCTTCCTAGAAGTCATTGATGATGAAGGCAACAAGAAAACTTCCCGCCGCATCCTCTTTTGTAGTGGCAAGATTTACTACGAACTTTTTCAGAGACGTCAGGATCTGAAAGCAACCGATATTGGTATCATACGACTAGAGCAATTTTACCCCTTCCCGGAACAGCAACTTGAAAAAGTTGTCGCTCAGTACAATCGGGCCAATGAGTGGTGTTGGGTGCAAGAGGAACCGGAAAACATGGGCGGTTGGAATTTTGTCCGCTCACGTATTGCCTCTCTGGTCCAAAAGCACATCAAGTATATAGGCAGAGAAGCGGCAGCGAGCCCGGCTACCGGCTTTCACAACATTTACAAAAGCGAGCAAGCGGCCATTCTTGAGGAGGCAGTGGCTAAGAAGCAGTAGGCAGCTAGCAGCTGGCAGTGGGCAGAGAGGAACGACACGGCGAGACGGAGATTAGAGGTCGGAGGTCAGAGGTCAGATAACCTTACCCTTGCGCCTTGTGCCCTGCGCCTTGAGCCATCGGCGCCATGAGCTATGCGCTTTGCTGCGGATTAATTTTAGGCATTTTAGAACACTTTAGCTCATTTTAGACACTTTAGACATTAAGGCCGGTACAGTGACCGGCCCTACGAAATCCAACTAAACAGGTTATTTGTAGGGCGGGTCACCGTACCCGCCAAAAAGCCATCATTAAGCACAAACACACCCAGGAGTAACCATGAAACTGGAGATTAAGGTCCCTAGCGTGGGAGAATCGGTGTCGGAAGCGACCCTGGCTCAGTGGTACAAAAAGGACGGCGATCTGGTTCGCAAAGATGAACCACTTTTCGTCCTGGAAACCGACAAGGTCACCCTCGAGATCGAGGCAGAAGCTGATGGAGTCTTAAGTATACGTGTATCTGAGGGTGAAACGGTGGCGATCGGAACGGTTGTCGGCACTATAGATACGGCGGCAGCTCCTGAAGTGGTCGAAAAACCCGTTCCTGAGGAAGTGACGGAAATTGCCCCAGCCGCTCCACCTCCACCTCCTGAACCACCACCTATTGAGCCAGCTGTAGAGATTCCGCTGGCAGCCAAGCCGGTCTTGGCCCCATCAGTCCGGAGACTTGTGGCTGAAAAGAACCTTGATGTTTCCAAAATCGCCGGCACTGGACCAGGAGGCAGAATAACCAAAGGTGACGTGATTCTTTATCTGGAGCATGCCGTGCCCGCAGCACCCCCTGCAGTTGCGGTCACGCAGCCGACTCAGCCCCATGAGGTTACTCCCCGCCCAGATGAGCAAATAACGCGGAAGCCTATGAGCCGGATCAGGCAGCGGATCGCCACCCGTCTGTTGGAGGCTAAGCAGAACACGGCCATGCTCACAACCTTCAACGAAATTGACATGGCCAGGGTCAAAGAAATTCGCGCTCATTACCAGGATGCGTTCCAGAAGAAATACGGGGTCAGACTGGGTTTCATGTCCTTCTTCATTAAAGCCTGTGTGGAAGCGTTGATGGAATTTCCAGAATTAAACGGTTCCATCGAGGGGAAAGATATCGTCTATCACAACTACTATCACATAGGTGTGGCCATTGGTGGTGAGCGTGGTCTGGTGGTGCCGGTGATACGCCATGCAGACAAGCTCAGCTTCGCCCAACTAGAACAGGACATTATCGATTACGTCAACAAGATCCAGGAAAACAAACTCGAACTTGCCGATCTCGAAGGCGGCACTTTTACCATCACCAATGGCGGTGTTTTTGGTTCTCTTCTGAGCACTCCTATTCTGAATATGCCTCAGAGTGGTATCTTGGGCATGCATAAGATAGAAGATCGCCCCATGGTGTTGGATGGAAAAGTTGTGGTGCGGCCCATGATGTACGTGGCCTTAACTTACGATCACCGTATTGTGGACGGGCGCCAGGCAGTGACTTTTTTGGTGCGCATCAAAGAATTCATTGAAGACCCGGAACGGATCATGATGGAAGTCTAGAGGATTTGTCCGTTGTCATGTTGTCGCGTAGTCCGTTGCGAGAGAGCATGCGCATGGAGCGTATAAAATCTAAATCGGATTACTCTTAGCAAACGCTATGCTAGCCTACTGCGCTACTGCGCTCTATGCGTGCAGATTTTAGTTCATTTTAGACACTTTAGACATTTTAGTTCATTCTAGTAACCGTAGATCAGGGTTTTAACCTCACAATGAGATAGGATCAAAAGATGGCAAAGAAAAAGAATTACGACTTGGTTATCATTGGATCTGGGCCTGGTGGATACGTAGCGGCAGTGCGCGCCGCCCAGCTCGACATGAAGGTGGCCTGCATCGAGAAGGAGCCCCGCCTGGGTGGGGTGTGTCTGAATGTGGGCTGCATTCCAAGCAAAGCGCTCCTTGACTCTAGTGAGTACTACCACCTTGCCAAAGATCACTTTGCAACCCATGGGATCAAGATCGGCAGGGTGAGCCTTGATTTGGCCGCCATGATGGCGAGAAAAGAGCAGGTAGTTGAGGAACTGACCGATAATGTGCGCAAACTTTTGGAGGGTAACAAGGTTGACATTATCCACGGTACCGCTCGCTTGGCCAGTGAGGATCAGGTGGAGGTCTTTAAAAAACCCGGCTCCCGCCGCAAAAGTGATCGCCAAACCATCCAGGCAAAGTCCATCCTGCTGGCCACTGGTAGCGATCCCATCTCAGTGCCCGGGCTGGAATTTGACGGCGATCGTATTGTCAGTTCCACCGAAGTCCTTACCCTCGACTCTGTCCCCAAACACCTTGGTATTGTGGGCGCTGGCTACATCGGGCTGGAGTTAGGATCCGTGTGGATGCGTTTGGGCTCCAAGGTGACGGTAATCGAGATGCTACCTCAAATAGCCACCACCTTAGATGGGCAGGTTGCACGCGGTCTGGAGCGCATCCTTGCCAAACAAGGTCTGACCTTTCGTTTACAGACAAAGGTTTTAGGGGCAAAAGTGGCTGGCAAAAAGGTCCAGGTGAAGCTGGAAAGTAATGGCAAGAAAGAGACCATGAACTGCGACCGTTTATTGGTTGCAGTGGGTCGCCGTCCTCTTACTCGCGGCCTCGGTCTGGAAGAGATAGGGGTGGAATTGGATCCCCGCACCGGTCATGTATTAGTGGATGAACAGTACAAGACCAATGTCCAGTCCATTTATGCCATTGGCGATCTCATACCTGGCCCGGCTTTGGCCCACACGGCCTCTACTGAGGGAATCGCTGCGGTTGAAAACATGGCCGGTCTGCCTGGCGAGGTCAACTATGATGCTATTCCATCGATAATCTACACCTGGCCAGAGGTGGCAAGTGTTGGGCTTACTGAAGAACAGGTAAAGGCGCGCGATATTCCCTATTGTGTTGGTACGTATCCATTTGCCGGTGCCGGCAGGGCGCGATGCATGGGTGAAAAGGATGGATTTGTCAAGATACTCGCCCACGCCAAGACCGATCGAATTCTGGGGGTACATATCCTGGGCCCGCGCGCTTCGGACATGATCGCAGAATGCGTTTTGGCGGTGGAGTTCGGCGCTAGCTCAGAAGATATTGCCCGGACTGTCCACGGTCATCCTACCTTTTCCGAGGCGCTGCAGGAGGCGGCCATGGCGGTAAGGAAATGTTCTATTTATGCTTCCTAACTGTCCGGGCATGGGGCAAATGCGTTCTTGAATGACCCGTCAAGAGCGTGGTTAACGGAGGTTGCGAGAACCAATGAAAAGGAGTTACCTATTCATGCTTGTCGTGACAGTAATCTTGATGGCATGTTCGACAAATCAGAACATGAAACCGGGAGTGACTGACGGCGAGCTTTCACCCTGTCCCGAGTCTCCCAACTGTGTTTCGTCCATCAGCAAAAACAAGTCTCACTATGTGGAGCCATTGAGCTACAAGGGTTCGCTCGAGGAGGCAAGAGAAAAGCTTATCTCGGTAATTAATTCAATGAAGCGTGCTGAGATTGTCACGGCTGAAACCAATTACCTACATGCAACTTTTACATCCGCCCTTTTTCGCTTTGTAGATGATGTGGAATTTTCATTCGATGATCAAAAAAAGATCATAAATGTGCGGTCGGCATCGAGGACCGGGTATTCAGATTTGGGAGTAAATCGTAAGAGGATTGAGGAAATTCGGAAAAGATTTATGACTTCTTAAATGGGCCCAAAAACCCGCCCTACCTATCCGGCCGGGGGGGCCCAAAAAGCTATCTCCGGTGCTTTGCCTGATACAAGCCAGGAATGGTGTTTCTCAAGCTCTTCCATCCTTCCTTTAAGGTAGTGTGCCCGAACACGCATCTCTCCGTCCTCGGGATCAGCTCTGAGGGCGGCCTCCGCATCTCGCAAAAGTACCCTGAGCTCGAGATACTCCCGCTCTACGTGTTGGACTTCCTTGCGAAACTTATGAATCCGTTTTAGCAGCCAGTCCGGATCCGTTAAATCAATATCTAATGACATTACCATCTCCTCAAATGTCTAGCCCGGTAGGGCGGGCCTCCGTGCCCGCCTAAAGGCCATCATAACATATCTATCTGTAGGAGCGATCCCATTTTGCTGACCCTTTTTTCTGCAATTGACTCAGATAAGCCAGTTGGTTACCATTCAAAGGCTCATTAGGTGCTGTAAAATCAAATCTTTGCAAGATACGGATCAAGCGGTTTGACTAGATATCCCGCCCGGAGCTGGACTTTGTCTCGTCCGGCATGACGATTAATGCTCTTCGTGACCTCTCAATCGCCTCTCAGCGCACGCGTTAGGGAAAAATACTTATGATAACAGCCATAATCTTTGACTTCGGGCGAGTGATTTCAGTCCAGAAACCGCTCTCTCTCTTTCGGAACTACGAGGATGAACTAGGGCTGGAGCCAGGTACGATTAACTCCATCATGTTCGACAGCGAGGCGTGGCAGGAGGCATTGGTCGGCCGCAAAACAGTAGAACAATTTTGGTACGAGATCGGTCCTGAACTTGGGCTGAACAGCGAAGATGAAGTCGACGCATTTCGTCATCGATACCATGCTGAGGAAACAATCAATGAGGGAATCCTGGAGCTAATCCACCGACTTCATGGCAACTACAAACTAGCCGTACTCTCCAACTCACCACCAGGCCTTGCCCAATGGCTGGCCGAATGGAATGTGCTCCACCCTTTTGACGTGGTATTTTGCTCCGGGGATGAGGGAATAGCCAAACCTGATACCAAAGCCTTTGAGTTGACCCTGGAACGGTTGGGGGTCGAGCCCGATGAAGCGGTGTTCGTTGACGATACCAGAGAGCACGTGGAGGCGGCCCGAAAGCTGGGACTGCAGGGGATACTTTTTACAACTGCCGAAGAATTGGAGGAAGAGCTAGATCTTCTACTGCGCAAAAACCCCTGATTGCAACCGGGAGGTTGCTCTTACATTACAGGAGGAAAAATGACAACAGTCGTTGAAAATGACCGCATTCAAATAAACAGGCTTGAATTAGGTCCTTTCGGAACCAATTCATATATTCTTATTTGCCAAAAAACAAATGAGAGTGTAGTGGTCGATGCCCCGGGTGAAGCAGGAATGGTTGTGGAGAAATTGAAGGAAACTCAGCCAAAATACATCTTGATGACCCATGATCATTTTGATCATATCGGTGGACTGGTTGAGCTAAGATCGGCCCTGAAGGTCCCCGTTGCTGCTCACCTTGCAGATGCTAATGATTTGCCCCTCGAACCCGACTTACTCCTCAATGATGGGGATGAGATTCTTATTGGAGCTATCAAACTAAGGGTGCTACACACGCCGGGACACACGCCGGGTGGTCTATGCTTTCTCACAGACAAGTATCTCATTGCAGGGGATACCTTATTTCCCGGAGGTCCAGGCAAAACACAATCACCCGATGACTTTCGTCAAATTGTTGAATCAATCACTCAAAAGCTCTTTGAACTACCGGAGGACACCCAGGTGTATCCTGGACATGGTGAGGCTACCACAATAAAGGAAGCAAAGCAGCAGTACGAGGTTTTTTCCACCCGGCCGCACGACCCCAACCTTTGCGGGGATGTTGTTTGGGACAAATCGCAAAGCGCCTAGCGCATGGCGCAGAGCGTATATCCAAAAACTGCAAAGTTATTTTAAATCCCATTAAGCAAATGCTAGTCGTTGAACTTACCAGAATGATGTTTGTCTAGCCGTTTTTCCAAACGCTATGCGCTATGCGCTATGCGCTATGCGAGCTTACCAGCTGATTTCCACTCTATGAAACCCTTCAGCGAATTCGAAATCCTCCCCTTCAGCCATATCCCTGCACCGCTCTTTCAGCCAACCTTCAGGGTTGGGGCTAGGGAAACCTTGTATCTGGCTTTCATGGCAGCGAAGGGCCGAGATCTTGAGATCAAAGGTATCGGTGATATCGGAACGATAGTTTATGTCTTCAGCCGCCCAGAACCATATCTCATCCACATTATGGGGCTCCAGACCTTCCTCTAACAAATCAGGATAGGCAAGATGATCCCGGGAATAGGGGAAAACCGCATCCAGGGCAACCTGGCCGGCAACACGATGGTCGCGATGCCATAGATAGCGACGATAAGGATCCGAGGTCACAACAATCTTCGGCTGATAAATCCTTATCATGCGAACTAGCTCTTTGCGGAACTCTGGCGTATCCTCCAAACCCTGATCCGGATATCCCAGAAATACTACTTCTTTAACTCCCAGGACTTTCGCCGCAGCCTTTTGCTCCTTTTTGCGGATTTCAGCCAATTTCTCTGGTTTCATACTGCGGTCACTAGTACCTTTGTCACCGCTAGTGCAAACAATGTAGACTACTTGTTTTCCTTCTTGCGTCCAACGTGCCACCGTACCTGCCACGCCAAACTCGGCATCATCAGGGTGGGCTGTTATAACCAATACATCAACTGCTGTATTCACATTGAAACTCCTTATCAATCGAATCTTACCCGCAACAGCAGGTCTCAAAACGATCTTGCCTGAGCACTGCCGCGTATTCGTCGATCATGGCGGAGGCCACATTTGCCCAACTAAACCTGAGAACTGAGGCCCGAACCTCATCGGCCGATAGTCCGTTGGAGCCTGAGATAAATGTTTCTATACCGTTTGCCAGTAAGCGGGGAGAGCCATTGTTCACCACATGTCCTGTCTCTCCCTCTCTGAGGATACTCTCCATAGCGCCCACCCGAGTTGCCACCACCGGCGTACCAGAAGCCAGGGACTCCAGCGCTACCAGACCAAAGCTTTCATAATGGGATGGTACGACCAAGACGTCGGCGGCACTGTAGTATGGTGGCAGCATACTTTGTTCTATCCTTCCCACAAAATTAACGGAGTCTTGAATGGACAAACCCCGGGATAATCCCTGTAGACGTTGAGACTCCGGTGCGTTATTTCCATCGCCACCGACAATTACCAAACGAAGCCGCTGATGGTGCTTGAGGCGGGCCATGGCCTCCAGCAACCTGTCTATTCCCTTTAGTGGTGCAAATCTGCCGACAAACAACACAACCGATTCATCTTGAGCAAAACCTAACTGTTTTCGGGCCGCAATTTTGTCTAATGGGCGAAAAAGATTCAAGTTTACGCCACAGGGTACAACGCCAATCGTCTCAGGGCATGCCCCATAATGTTGGACCAAATGGCCTCTTTCTTTATCCGTGGCGACAAGTATTCGGTCGCACTTTCTTGCCAAATTCTTCTCAATGGCCGTGCGAAGTTCGGGTTCTTTCTCAGAACCGACTGTACTGTTCTTTACCGCACCAACAGTGTGGAACATGAAGACATGAGGAACTTCCCAGCGTTCCTGCGCCCAGCCCCCTACCCTACCTGACAGCCAGTAGTGACTGTGTATGAGATCATAATCAACAGACTCACGGTCTCTAAATTTCTCTAGCTCTTTGAAAAAGTCATCCAGATGACCATAAAGAGCCAATTTATTCATATGCCCGTTGTTTCCGGCTTTGAGATGAATAAGCCTTACGTTATCGTACAAATGAGCTATCTGCTTTTGTCCGGAGCCGTTCAGACGGGTATAAATGTCGACCAAATGACCGCGGTTTCCCAATTCCTGAGCAGTCTCTCTGATATAAACACTCATACCACCCGTATTCTTCGTCCCCAGCTCGCCTATAGGGCTTGAATGTACGCTTAACATTGCGATTCGCAACTTTTCTATTTCCAAGTGAGCCACCTCTCGAATTCTAGCTAGTGTCAATCCAGAAAATCCGTTTCCCCTCCCTTGGCGGCCTCTGGCTCCGCTTCCAGCCCGTAGGGCTTACAGGCCGGAGGGTAGAGCCTACGCCTCGGCTTCCAGCTCGTAGAGCCTCCAGCTCGGAGATAGAGGAGGGGAATAGCAAATCGTACAGCTCAGAGAGCTTAGCGCAGAGCGTCGAAATTTTTTTCGCTATGCGCTTGGCGCTGTGCGCTATGCGTTTCTTCACCCAAGTTTAACTTGGCATCTATACAAAAGAACAGGTCTGCCACCCAAACGATGTTTATATTCTTCTGTGCCTTTTAGAAAATCGTACTTCTTTTTTCCCCTTCGAATACTTTCTTTTATGCTTAACACTTTGCTGAGCAAACCTACACTGAGCGAACTGAATCTGCCATCATAACCATTGTTGTAAAGATATACAGTAGAATTATAATCAAAGCACATCACCGCGGCTGCAGGTGTGTCATCAAGGTCTAAGAAATATAGTTTTAAGAGTTTTTCTCGCGCCATTGCCTCTGCCAGTGATCGAAAATACGTATTCATCTGGCCGGTCATGAAGGCCGCCTTGTCTGATCGGCTCAATCCGAACAGTGCCAGGAAAGTCTCCAGCTCATCCATCACCTCTTTGAAACCCTCCACAACCCGATAATTAACCTCGGCAGCTTCATGCAACCTCCTCAGTTTTCGCCTTATTTCATGTCGTTGCTTTCCGGCTAACATCCCCAAAAAATCATCCCAGGTAGCTGGCAGGTCCAATTCAAAAGTAACATCCTCCGGGTCGCAAGCAACCTCGCATTGGACGTTTTCAGCCACCCTGATAAATTTGTTGAGCAGCTTGGAATCAGCCCTTACAGTGTTAAGGTCCAGTCTACTGATACCTTCCTGCCTGAGGTGTTTTAGGAGAGCCTCGAAAAACCCCTCTTCTTTACCAGGGGCAACGATGAAATCCTGGTAATCGCAAACGTCAGGGTCACCGATGAAGCGTGCTTCTTCTCCTTGCACCATAAGGGGTGCAATACCGATGATTTTGTTTTTGTCTCTAACAGCGGAGAGGTAGGGAGTGGATCCGTTATTGAATACACTCCACCACACCTTCATCCAGCCGGGTAAAACAAAAAGGCAATCCCATTCTAGCGGACTGTGCTGATCCAGCCAGTAAGAGGAAAGACTATCGAAGGTTTCTTGAGTAACGGTATATGCCATGGTCACGATTAAAATTTTGGAGTACTGGAGCACTACAGTCACTAAAAATTCCAAATAACAAATCACAAATCCCAAACAAATAACAATGACCAAAATTCAAAATTCCAAAAAGGCCCTTGTGTTTGAATATTGGAATTTGGGATTTACTTGGAATTTGGTGCTTGGAATTTGTTATTTTGCAATGCTCCACTACTCCTTAGAGAATTCACTTCCTGTGTGCTCGAATTATCTACAATATGATCTTCTTCCCGGTACGGGCTGCCTCTGCCAGTCCATCCAGCACCCGCATATTGCGAATACTCTCCTCCGGGGGCAGGGTCAGTTCCGTCTTTCCCAAAACCGCATCGGCGAAATGTTCCACCATGAGTAGATACTCATCGGCACCCGGCGTCACATGTTTTTGCCCCACCTCCTGGTCTTTACCGCGCACGGTGAAAACTGCATCTTTTTCCCATGGGATAAAAGCGTCGTGAGGCAATTCAATGGCCCCTTCGCTCCCCACCACGGAGTATGTTTGCTGCATTGACGAAATGAAACTGGCTTCCAAAGTAGCAAGTCCATTTTCAGGAAATCGTAGCGATGCTACCAAGTGCATATCGACGCCGCCTGGATGATACACAGCCTGTGCTTGCAGTTCAGTCGGCTCTGTTCCCATGTACCAGCGAGCCACACTGACACTGTAGCAGCCCACATCCAGCAGAGCGCCTCCACCCATTTCTCGTTTTAAGCGCGCATTGTTACCGCTTGCCAACAATTGGTCGTCCATCTTGTAACAAAAGGCAGATCGCACCAAAGAAACTGTCCCGATTTCACCTTTGGTAATCGTCTCCTTAATGCTCTGGCTTCTGGGATGAAAGCGATACATCATCCCTTCCATCAACAGTAAACCCGCAGCCGCAGCCGCATCTACCATTTCTTGAGCCTCACACTCGTCACAGGCGAGAGGTTTTTCGCACAAAACATGTTTTCCTGCTTGCAGTGCTCTCAATGTCCACGGGTGGTGGAGGTGATTGGGTAGTGGGATATAGACAGCGTCAACATCCTGATCAGCCAACAGATCATCATAGTTGTCGTAGACATGATTAATGTTGTTTTCGGTTACCGTTTGCCTGGCATTCTTCGGTGACCGGGTGGCAAATCCATGAACCATACCGTTTCGAGATTTTTGTATGGCCGGGATAACACACACTCGGGCAATCTCGGCATTTCCCAACACACCCCACTTTATTTGCTCAGTCATTCAGTACCTCTACCGTACCACCCTTGGCCGCTGACCTCGCCGCCGCTTCTAAAATCCCGACCACCCGCACCGAGTCGTCGAGTGGCGCTACTATCGGCTCTCCTGTCAGCAAATGATCTGCCAGGTTACGGTGAAAAAGATAGTGTTCCCGCTCGGGTAAAGCAAGTTTCTGGGCCACAATCTGTCCAGAATGGTGCCGGTGATAGAGAGTCAAGTCCGGCACCATTTCAGTAGCAGGGATGTCGTGCTCATGGAAATAAACAATAGGGTCAGTTTCGTAAGAGGTCACATCTCGCCAGTGGCCGACAATAGCACCCTTTGTTCCGAGCAAATACCATTTTGGCTTGCGCACAGCGGCAATATCGGAATGGATGAATTCCGCCTCCAGACCCCCGGCAAATCTCATCTGTATTCTCTCCTGGTCCGCGTTAGTGACGTCATGCCAAACTCGATTATGGCGAGTGGAGACAACTGTGCTCACCGGGCCCGGCATCAGGCTTACCACCCAATCCAAGTAATGAGCGCCCCAATCATACGTGGTGCCTCCTGAGATTGCATCATGGGAATGCCAGTAACCACAGGGGTGGTTGAAGCCGCCAACAAAAGTTTCCAGGTAAAACAATTCGCCAATCAGGCCGTCGGCCAAAGCCTGTTTGATCGCCAAGTAGTCCACATCCCAACGTCGATTCTGATGACAACTTAAATGGACCCTCTGTTTTTCAGCCATCTCCACCATGGCGGCTGTCTCTTTCCCATTAAGTGCCAAGGGCTTCTCACAGACTACGTGTTTGCCTGCCGCCATCATTTTCAAAGACAAATCGGCATGGGTATTGGGCGGCGTGGCCACTATGACCACATCGACTTCAGGATCCCTTGCCAAACCGTCAGCCGAATCATAAGTCTTCACCTCGGGAAAATCCTGTTGTGCCTGCCTGAGCCGTTCCTTATCGAGATCGCAGGCTGCACGTAGGATCAAACCAGGTGTGGCCTCGATGCCCAGGCCGTGAGGCTGACCCACAGACTGAGCGTAGCCCAACAGCCCAACCCCCAGGGTTCGATCACTGATGGGCTGCCCAGATAATTGGCGCAATAAACGGTAGAAAATTTGCTGGATACGAGGATGATCATAGGCTTGCAGGGTTGTACAGGCAACTTGTCCTTCCCCTGCAGATCTATGGACGAGTACAGGGCTATGCTGGTAACGCCAGTCAGCATAGAGAACCGTCTCTGTGTCTTCGATCGTCTTGTCCAGGGGTTGGTGACACCCCTTGAGATAAATGGCCTCTGGCAGGCGAATTGCCAAGGGATGATCTTTATTTCTAAAGAGAACACGCAACTCGGCCTCAGGTCCCAGAGGACTTGGCTGGGCCCCGAATAACTGTGGCAAGGGTTTATCCGAAAGTTTGACCAATCCCAGCCATCCACCACCTCCGTGTACGAACTTTGTCAGTTGCTCGTTGTCACCTGCAAAGGCAGCCGTGTTTTCAGTGACAACAACATCATAGGGGCTAAGATCCTTCACCATCTGGGGCTCGATATTCAACTTGAGGTGCCCAATATTCTGCAAATAGGACAACAAAGGCTGCAGAGATGAATCGTCTCTGTCGGCGACGAAAAGTATTGCTGCAGGGGGATGGACAATCATCTTTCATATATCCTTTGAGCGTAGGCGATTTCGGATTGTAGAATTCGGATTATGCTCCTTGCCCCATGTTCTATGCGCTATGCGCTTTTCCTACTGACTACTGGCTCCTGACTACTTCCCTAAGATTTCAATCTCCAGCGGGAAGCGTCCTCCGTATCCTCCACCAATATGTCCGCCCGCTCGAGGCTGTTCCGAATGGCATCGGCCTCTTGCCATTGCTGGTTTTGTCGGAATTTCTCCCTCAGCTTGAGCAGATCTTCAACAAGAGGGGCAAGACAATCTGCCCTGTCCTTTGGAGAAGCCTCCAATCTCATCCCCAAGAGCACAATAAGATCCCGGAGCACTTCCCTGGCTTGGGAGATAAACTCCTCATGCTCTAGCTCCTGTGTGGCCTTCCAGATGGTTCGATCCAGCTCAAGAAGAGCGTTGGTGGTTTCTTTTGCATCGTCTTGTTCGAGACCAGCGCGAAAGGCCGTTTCGATGGCATGAATTCTGTTCCAGAAGGACTCCTCTTTTATCTCAGGGACCTCCTCCGAAACCGTCTGCTCCCGAACCACCGGTTGCCAATCTTTGCCGAGATCTTCACCTCGGAGAATATCAAGAGAAAATCGATCTCCCTTTGCAAAGACGATCTCACTTCCCCGGCGTCGCAGGGTCACCCTGCCGAGCCCCTTGATTACAGCCTCGTTTTTATCGAGATCAATAAGGCAGGCCGTGTGTTCGTCTAAACCAAAGATGGAGACATCTTCCGGTAGGAGCGACTCAAGCTTTTCAAAGCGCGACTCACCCATGAAACAGAACCGCGTGTCATGGGTCCCACCTTCGGCATTGTTCCAATGGGGTATCACCACAAGATTAAAACCAAAGTGCTCAAGAATATTCATCCCCTCCACCCAATGCAAATCTTCTCCCACCTTATAAATTTCATATACGGGAAGGGTGAAGCGTCCCACCGTCAGAGCCGCGGCACTTGCAGCCACCAGGCAACCCTCCATCTTCCACTCGCTTGATAAAAATCTCTGGAATGGGTGTTTCCTGCCATTGGCGCACTGCGTAGCTGGGACTCCCAGGTCCGATTAGAAAAAAATTCGCTTCCCGCATGGCGTGAAAGGCCTGCTCGGCCTCCAATGGCGTACACCTCTCTTTGGACTTGAAGGAAACGATGGACATGTCTTGTTGTACATGCTGGCGGAAGTACTCTGTGGCTCTTTCGGAGAGCTGGTCCACGTTGAGCTGAAAGCCTGCCGGTGTATCAAAAAATATGGCTTGCGGTGGCCCGGCCAATCCAGCCAGCAGTTCCTTATGGACCTCAACCATGGTAGCAGTGAGCTCACCCGAACCCATGAGAGCTATGACGCCCTTCTTCGTTGACATATAAGCACCCTAATTCTGGGTTTCAGTGTTCAGATTTCGGCTTCTATGTTTCTTTTCCTGACACCTGACACCTGACACCTGAATCCTCAACATTGACACCCGACACCTTAGTCGATGAGTAGCTTGCTTTGTAAGCTAAGACACACTATGTGGACTTGTCAATATTATTAGGAAATGTGGCTGAAGATGTGACCCCGATGTTCAAATGCTGAAACAAGCGAGCACAAAGGAGTATGGGGCAGAGGCGACCCCTCATTTATCCAGGAAGGACGGCCATATCCGTGGTCCGCCGGAGGCGGATTCATGAAATATCCGGGCTAGTGGGGTCGAGGCTAACAATTATCACTCGGGAAATGAATATTCCAAAGGATTGGAACTTAAGAGCAGAGCGGTTTCGTTTGATTCGGCAGTCTCAGTGCCTTGTTGTCGTCTAACATAGTTACCGTGAACCCAACCATCCGCGTTCTCATTAGTCGATATTCGTAGCCACACTCCTCTTGTTTCTTTTACTGTAATGACCTCTCCTCTACGTAAGACACCAACAATTTGATGATTTATGCCCGGCTTTTTTCGCAGGCGTAACCGCTGAGACGTCACAACAGCTTTGTTTGATTCTTTCAACTTTGTTGGGGAAGAATCATCAGGAGCAGGCGAGAGTTTGCTTCTCGCTTCCTTAAGAGACACATCATTTTCTAATTGGTAACTCCTAATTTTTTTATTTTTTTCAACTAACTCATCCAGTATCAATTTAGTTGCATACCTATTTATGAACGTTTCTTTCTGCAGAATGGATATTGCACTCGTTATAACCGGAGAACAGAGTACTACTGACCCCAAGACCGCAAAGAAAACGCCAGGAGCCAAGTTGGCAGTTCTAAATCTCCATCCTTTCAGGTCTGAAAATATATCAAATGGTTGGTTCGCGCCTATCGTAAGAAGACGATAGCCGAGATAGATGCACAGTATTCCTCCCAGCGAAATAAACAAGACCTCAAACACCTCGAGCGAACTTATAATTTCCATAGGACCACACCTCAGAAGTATGTGAAAATATCTTGCGGTGCCCCAGAAATATGCGAGACCTCCGGTCAGTCTCAATCACTATTCGGAAACTAACCATCTGATAGATTGAAGTCAACTTCATCCGTAAAGAAATAGGGGGCGATCGTGGAATTTGTGATTTGGGGGCACATCTTCCCACGCCCCTATCGGCTCATCGCTCCCAGCCATTGTAATAATCTAGAAAGAATTACGACTAAGCCACAAACTGCTCTTTGAGTTACCGGGCTGAAATGGTGTTGGCTAGAAGGAGGGATGGTTGACATGAGCTCACCCGGTATTATGTTTGAGATGACCATGGTGGCTCCCGCTCGAGCTTTGATCGTGGTTCGGTAAAGTCCCCCATGTCACGCTTCTTGTTATTAATTTAGCGGCAGAACGAATAAATCGCGCAGGAGAAGAACGCAATGCCATCTATGCTTAAAGGGCTGTTTAGCCTACCCACTGCTCGCCTGTCTCGACGGATAGTGTTTTGGGTCTTTGTAAGTGTTGTGGTAATCGAAGCCATTATTCTCATTCCTTCATACAATAGACGCGAACAAGAACTCCTATCCCAGTTGAGAGAAGTTTCCTCTGCAAAGATATCTGTAATTATGCAAATGACCGGAGCAGAAGCGTCTGCGCTAGAACTTCTGGACCAAATAAGGCAACTCAAGCTTGATCCAATCATTCTGGGCGGGGCGCTGCACCACTCTGATGGAAAAAAGGTTGGGATGTTTGGTGAGCAACCTGAGCTTTCCTTTTCTGAGGGCAATAGTGGGGGTGCGATTTATCTTCAAAGCCAAAATAGTTTCCGCTACGATGCAGCTTGGTCAGCGGCTGAGCTGCAGAGAGATTACACTCTGATCCTTCGTCATGATGGATCCCCCGTGATGCTTGAGTTACATGCCTTTGTTCTACGAATTGCTGGTTTAGTCTTGATAATTTCGCTTTTCGTCACGGCGGGGGCGTGGATAGCGTTGCGCCCAATTGTGGTTGCTCCCATTATCCGGCTAAGAAATGACTTAACTAGCGCAGGTGAAGCAATCAGCAAAGACCGAGAAACTCCTGAATTCTCCTCAGCCTCAATTCAACGCCAGGATGAGTTGGGAGAAGTCATAGCAGCCTTCAACCATATGTACCAACAAATTTCAGATGCTATTGGCGAACGTAAAAAGGCAGAAGAAGCGCTGCAAACAAGTTTGAGTCAAGTTAAATCCTATTCGCAAGCACTTAAGGACGAATTAGAGAAAGGCCGGGAGATGCAGACAAACTTTCTGCCCGGCCAACTGCTGCACAAGCCCGGCTGGGAAATCGTTGCTTACTTCAAACCGGCACACCAAGTGGCAGGTGACTTCTACGACGTCTTCGAGCTCCCCGGTGGCTACGTTGGTTTGGTCATCGCTGATGTTTGCGATAAAGGAGTGGGTGCGGCACTTTTTATGGCTTTATTCCGTAGCTTGATTAGGATATTTTCGGGTCAAACCTCGCTGGATGGATTGGTTTGCTCATACAGCCAAGCTTCTGCCAACGCACTCAGTCTGGCTTCGGATGGACAGGTGGCAGAATCCTCCCACCTCGACGCCCTCAAAGCTGTTGGGCTCACTAATAATTACATCGCCCAAAATCACGGCGAACTGGCTATGTTTGCCACCCTCTTTTTCGGCGTGCTGGATCCATCCACTGGCTTGTTGAGCTATATAAGTGGCGGACACGAGCCCCTATTAATCGTCGACTCCTCTGGCGGCGTAAGGGAGCGTCTCAACCCTACTGGGCCCGCTGTGGGCATAACACCCGACACCGAGTTCAAGATTGAGCAGATCCCGCTTAGAACCGGGTGACATCCTGCTGGGTTACACCGACGGCGTGCTGGAGGCCCTCGCTGCGGGCGGCGAGTTTTTTACTCGGAAACGATTGCTGTCAATGCTGGAGCAGAGTACTTCGTCTGCCACCCTATTACTAGACCAAATCGTAGCGAGTGTATTGTCTCACATAGGTGAAGCCGACCAGCATGATGACATTACCGTGCTAGCCGTGCGCAGAGACCCCAAAACCGATGGCGGGACAAAAAAGGTAAAGACGCAGGCATGAGGAAAAACTTCTATTTTGTGCCTGGAGTCACGGCAGGGACGGAACAGCAATAGAAGCCCATAGTATCGGAATTAGAGCAAGAGAAGCGGTCGTATTGAGCTTTTAGCCTGTCCTGCCAACCAGTAGTGTCAAAAGGGCTCGCTGGACGATCAGCACTTCCAATTCATCGCGGCCGATCTTGGAGACAGCAATCCGGAAGGCTTCGTCCATGTCGGCAGCCGGAATCATGTGGAGCTGGCGAACCACCTCAGGTGTCTCGGTTCCAACAATGATGACGTGGTTCTTTTCCAAGACTTTGGCCATGACAAAAGCCCGTTGGGCCCCGGGTGGGTAGCCGGTGCGCCGCAGTTCAGCCAGCAGAGAGGACATATCGATACCGCTTCGCATGGTTTCCAAGAAACGCCGCTCACCCTCCCCCTGGCCCGCCCCTTCCGGAGTAGAAGCGGGGATGATAAAAACGGACCCATCTTTTACTACTGAGGTGGGGGCAAAAAAGAGTTGACTGGCAGCCCGGCTCGCCTGATAGAGGTTCATATCTTTGGGGAAGCCAACCCCAGCTACCACCACATCATATTCTTGCTGGATGGGGACTTCATACAGCCCTTTGGCAGCCTTGACTAACTCCTCAAACGTATCTTCTGGCGTCCCGGCTAAGATGGCCACTGGTCGTTTATGGTCGTCCTGGACCACGTTCAGGATGAAGTCCAGGCCCGCGCGCCGGGCCGCTTCGGTAACCGCTTGGTGAAAGATGTTGCCCTCTATCTTGCCCAGCCGCGTCCCCGGGTGATCAACCATCTGGGGACCGTGGGTGTGGGCGATCATGGGTTCCCCGGCCGCACCTATGGCGACAGTCTTGGGACCTCCTGAATAACCGGCGTACTGGTGGGGCTCAACAATCCCGGTGGCAATCAGCAGATCCGCTTGGTAGGCAACGCTATTTACTGAAAGGGGAATTCCACTTTCCGTGATGCCCAGGTCCTCAAGTCCGGCCAGGTTGAACGGTTCATGGTCCAGCACCCGGTAGCGGTCAACAATCGACTGCCCGAGCTTGATGACCTTTTCCTGCGGCGTGCTTGGCCGGTGCAGGCCAGTACCGCAGAGCAGGGTAATGTCCTCATCACCCACACCAGCAGCATGCAACTCGGCCAGGAGGGCGGGAACCAGAAGATGCTCCGGAGTGTTCCGGGTAATATCAGTGAAGACAATACAGACGGTATCGCCCTGTTTAGCCAGTTCACGCAAAGGTGGGGAGTTGATGGGATCAGCCAGGGCTTTGTCAATGGCTTTCTCTACGTCGGCTAGCGGCTCCACTGGGCGGGAGGCTGAGTAGGTGCCACGCATATTTGCCGGCAGCTCAAAGTCTAGATATGTCTTGCTGAAAGGTACGCGGTACATCCTTGTTTCACCTCCCCAATCCTTATAACCCACAGAATTTAGATACACAAATGTATAAGAAGAACAAAGGGGGATTTATCTTTGCCTGTTGCCCTATACGCAGAGCGCCACAAGATTTCCTTGGTCAATGGACTAACCTGCTTTATTATTATCGAAGTAACACTATGGAAGACAGGAAAGATTTATCATGTCCAAGTTTCCACTAGCCATGGCTTTTCTTGCTGCGCTCTTGTTTGGGGCGGCAACACCAGCAAGCAAAAAATTATTGCAGACACTGCCCACTTTTCAGCTGGCAGGGCTGCTCTACTTGGGCGCAGCCCTCGGGGTTATCCCGCTGATAGTCAAGGAGAGGAAGTTTTCTTGGCCGTGGAAGTTGGATCGCAAGACGGCCCTTCGCCTCCTGGGGGCCATTAGTTTGGGTGGTGTCGTCGGACCGGTTCTTTTACTCTTCGGCCTCAAACTCGCGTCATCTGCTTCGGTGTCCCTTTGGCTCAATCTGGAACTCATTGCCACCGTTCTTTTCGGATATCTTGTTTTTCGCGATAAGCTGAGCACCCACGCCTGGGTGGCCACCGTGGGAACACTGGCAGCAGCAACGCTCTTGTCCATATCCGAGGGCTACGCCGGCGTGCAAGCAGGTCTCCTGGTTACCTTGGCCTGTTTTTGCTGGGGCTTGGATAACCACTTTACCGCTTTGATCACTGGTATCACCCCTGCACAGACCACCTTTTGGAAGGGGCTGGTTGCAGGTATTATCAACCTGGTTATCGGCTTACAAATGGATGCGTACACTGCCACAGTCTCTTTGACTGCCGCGGCTCTTTTCGTTGGTGTTTTCTCCTATGGCATAAGCCTCTTACTCTACATCACCTCAGCCCAAAAACTTGGTGCCACTCGAAGTCAGATCATCTTCTCCAGTGCGCCATTTTTTGGGGTCATCTTGGCCGCAACTTTTCTCAGAGAATCTATTTCGTTGGCTCAAATTATCGCCATTTTGGTTATTGTAATCTCCTTGGTGTTTCTCTTCTTTGAACAACACTTGCATGCGCATCGACATGAAGATACTGCGCATGTGCACTGGCATAGGCATGACGATGGCCATCACGATCATTTGTTCCCGGGAACGCCGCACGCCACATACCACAGCCACCGGCACGAACACAAAGCAATGACCCATACTCATCCACACTGGCCTGACCCTGATCATAGACACAATCACAATGACGATTGAAGATTGAAAAAAGCTAGAAAGCATGAAATTCCGAAATTCGAAATCCCTAAATCCCCAATTCCGTCTTCTACCTATTACAACAAATGACAGCGAAGCGTACTGACCTAATGACGCCGCAGGCATATGACTAATGTCCTTCCCTATGCTCTATGCCTTCTGAAATCTGCAATCTCAAATCTGAAATCTACAATCTGAAATACCCTTGACTATATCAGTGAAGATGGTAATAATCTTCTAAGCGTGGGTAGAAGCCCATCTACTAAAAGGGTCTTGATTCGTTAGTGGGTCACGAAGGCTTATTTGAACTCTGAAGGGTGAGGGAACGATAAGCTTGTGTGACCTTTTTTGTTGAGTTGAACATTACAGAACAACGGTTGAGGTTTTAACCATGCATATATCTGAAGGAGTACTATCTGCACCTGTGCTTGTTACTGGAGCGGCCCTCACGGTAGCCGGTGTAGCGGTGGGGCTAAAGAAGATGGATTATGAGAAGATTCCCCAGGTGGCGGTATTGACCTCGGCTTTTTTTGTGGTCTCCCTCATCCGGGTGCCTGTCGGCCCTTCCGCTGTGCATCTGGTATTAAACGGCTTGTTGGGACTCATTCTCGGTTGGGCAGCGTTTCCGGCTATTCTCGTAGGGGTTGCTCTCCAGGGGTTGCTCTTCCAGTTTGGCGGCTTGACCACTCTGGGCGTCAATACCTTTATCATGGCCATGCCTGCCATCCTCTGCTACTACCTCTTTGGCCGGGGCATCGCCCACAAACACTCAGGTGTGGCTATGGCCTTAGCTTTTGCCTGCGGCTTCTTTGCTATCTTGCTTAGTTCTCTATTGTTGGCGCTCTGTCTGATATTCACCGGCGAATCGTTTCTCCAGGCAGCTAAGGTTCTTGTGCTGGCGCATCTTCCTGTGATGGTTCTCGAGGGAGTAGTAGTAGCTTTCTGCCTGGCTTTTCTCATGAAGGTCAAACCCGAGCTCCTTGGAGCAACTCATGCTACAGGATAGTAAGCCCCATCTAAGCTGGGGAGCTACCCTAACCGTATTGGCTCTCGGCATAGTCGTGGCTTTGCCGATGGTGTCTCAAGTCTGGGCCCATAAGGTTAACGTTTTCGCCTGGGTTGAGGGGGACACGGTTTTCGTGGAAGGCTATTTCCCCGGCGGGAAAAAGTCACAAGACTCATTGGTGGAGGTATTCAATCCTGCTGGCACCAAACTCTTGGAAGGCAGAACAAACAAAAAGGGTGAGTTCTCTTTTAAGATCCCGGAGCGGACCGATTTAAAGATAGTCCTAACCGCCAGCATGGGACACAAGAACGATTTCATTGTTCCAGCAAGCGATTTTGGAGAAGTGGAATCATCGCCATCCAGTCCGGCACAGTCGTTCGCAGAGAGTGCAAAGGACTCAATCGCACACCCCGCTGACCTGAGCCAGCTGGAAGGAATGATCGACAAAGCTCTGGACCGGAAGCTTGCCCCGGTGATCAAGCTCATCCGCGACACCCGCAAAGAGGGCCCCACTATCGCGGAAATCGTGGGCGGGATAGGATATATTTTCGGCCTTTTTGGATTGTTTATGTATTTCAAGAGTAGGAACAAAAAAAGGAGTCAGGAGTCAGGAGTCAGGAGACAGGAGGGGTAAATTTTCCTTGTGTGTCTTGCTCCTGGATTCTGAATTCTGACTCCTGGCTTCCAAGCCTTGCGCCTTGAGCCCTGTGCCTTACGCCAAAACCGCTGTTTAAAGCTCGAGCTACTAAATAGATGTGGTTTTTTAATAACTAGAATCGGAACAATAAATTGCATATCGACAACTTCGCCACGGGAGACTCCCTTCTTCACCGTCTTGACCCTCGAGTCAAGATAGTAGTCGCCGCCCTGTTCTCAGTGGTGGTGGCAGTGGCGGACAGGTACGGTTGCCTGGCAACGGCTGTTTGCCTTTCCCTTACTCTCCTGTTTCTAGCCCGCCTTTCCTTAAAAGAGGTTTTTTTGCGGCTTCTGGTAGTAAACGCTTTTATTGTTTTCCTCTGGCTCTTTCTGCCCTTCACCTATGGCGGGGAAAAGCTCTTCAGCATCGGTCCTCTGGATGCTACCCGGGAAGGGGTTATCTACGCCCTGCTCATTACTGTCAAATCTAACACCATCGTTCTCGCCCTGATTGCACTCCTGGCCACCTCACCGGTCATTACCTTGGGTCATGCCTTGAGCCACCTCTATGTTCCAGACAAGCTGATTCATCTGCTATTCTTCACGGTCAGGTACCTCCAAGTGCTTCATTTGGAATATGATCGGTTGCGTGACGCCATGAGGATTCGAGCCTTCAAACCTGGCACGAATGTGCACACGTATAGAAGTTTCGCTTACCTGCTTGGCATGCTGCTCATCAAAAGCTTCGATCGAGCTGACCGCATCCGTAAGGCCATGCTCTGCCGCGGATTTCATGGAAAATACTATCTCCTTAGCCACTTTGAATTGCAGAGAGTGGACATGATCATGTTGGTGATCATGATGCTTCTTGTAAGTGGCATGGCGTCATTGCAATGGATAATTCTGAAGTAATCATAAGGTTCAAAGGGCTCTCCTACACCTACCATGATAACCAGTCCCATCGGCCGGTGCTGGATGATCTCAATTTGCAGATCAGTCGTGGTGAACGGGTTGGTCTGATTGGCGCCAACGGCAGTGGAAAGACCACCCTCTTTCACCTGCTGATGGGTCTGCTCCGCCCGACTGCGGGAGCAATAGAAGTGTTCGGCGCAGAGCGCCGAAAGGAGAAAGACTTCAGAGAGGTGAGGGAGAAAATCGGGCTGCTGTTCCAGGATTCCGACGACCAGCTTTTCTGCCCCACGGTAGCGGAAGACGTGGCTTTCGGTCCGCTGAATCTTGGCAAGAGTCAAGAGGAGGCTTTGGCGATCACTCGGGAGGTGCTGGAACGTTTGGGACTGGAAGGATTTGAGGACCGTTTGACCTACAAGTTGTCGGGAGGAGAAAAAAGGCTGATTTCCCTCGCAACTGTTTTAGCCATGAAACCCGAGGTACTCATTCTGGACGAGCCCAGTACAGGGCTTGACGAAGACACGGTTGAGCGGCTCACTGAAATACTGAGAAGTTCCGATTTAACCTACCTTATTGCCTCCCATAATAGCGATTTTCTCTCCAAGACCACCGACATTGTCTACCGCCTAGCGCGGGGTAAGTTGGTTAGCCTGGTCAGTTAAATGTGTAAAAACTTGCATTCCACCTCGGGCTGGCGGTACTGTAGCATCCACTTCACTATGTGGCGAGACTTACCCTACTCATTGTTCTGGAAACGGAAAAGCATCCTCCCCCAGTGAACCAGATTTTACAACTCTCAAACAACCAAGCGATATTTGGGTTCTGGTATTGACAACCACTCTAATAGATGTACATTTCATTGAAGAAAAAGCGAAAGGTTGAGATTAACGAATCCGGCAGAAGAGCAGCGGTCCGTCCGAGTGCCATTTACCAACCTACGACCCCTGAGAATCATTGAAACCCTGAGCAGGTAATATTGCTATGCCCTCTATGGGCTTGCAAAGCAAGATATGAGAGGAGGTCGAAATGAATATGAACAAAAGAAGAAAGACTATGACCTGGCTAATATCGATTTTTGTCTGTCTGATCTTGGCCTGCTTGCTAGCCAGTTACACTGCCATGGCTCAGCCCGCAGCCCAAATCGCCAATAAAGAAGTATCGAAGGAAGGCGAAGCTGCAGGGAAGTCGATAAAAGCAAAAACCCTGCCCGCTGGTCCAGTTGACGAATTTGACCGTGGTACCCCCCACAGCAGTGTTAAGGGATTCTTTAAGGCTGCGCGTGGCGGGGATTATGAACGGGCAGCTCAATATTTAGACCTTCGCAATCTGCCAAGATGGATCGATAAAAACCAGGGACCCGAGCTTGCACGGCAGCTAAAAATTGCCCTCGATCGAACACTCTGGGTAGACCTTGAACAGGTAAGTGGTGACCCAAAAGGTAATCTTGAAGATGGTCTACCCTCGCGGCGCGAAACACTAGGCGGTATCAAAACTCCGGAAAAGACTGTCGATATTTCGCTGCAGCGTATTCCACGAGAAGACGGCGTGCTCATCTGGAAGTTCTCCAACAGGACGGTGGCGGAGATACCCCAACTATATAAGCATTTCGGCTACGGACCCTTTGAGGAAATGCTATCGAACGTGTTTCCTGATTTTACCCTTTTTGGATGGCAATTGTGGCAGTGGGCTCTCTTCCTGATTGCTGTTCCCCTGACATATCTGGCTGCACTCGTGCCAACGTGGATTGTCGGACGACTGGTGCGTGGCAGAGAAACCGAGATGAGCCGCAAATTCTCACTGTGGATCACAGGTCCCATGCGGATTGTCTTGTGGGTCCTGTTTATCAGGGCTGTCGCCGCGTATATAGGTGCGTCCGGGGCTGGCGGTTTTATTTTCCACGCTAGACTCGTGTTGGCCATAGCCCTTACATGGGCTGCAATCCGGCTTGTCGATCTTCTCTTAGACTTGTGGGCTGAACGTCTGCAAAAGAAAGGTGAAGAATCGGCAGCAGTACTGGTGCAGCCGGTGAGGAAGATCGCAAAGGGGGTAGTTGTTCTGTTCGCCGCATTACTGTGGCTGGATAATATCGGTTTCAATGTAAGTACACTCCTGGCAGGTCTTGGCGTAGGTGGTATTGCGGTGGCTTTGGCGGCCCAGGATACACTGAAGAATTTTTTCGGCAGTGTGATGATTCTTTTGGACAAACCCTTCAGCGTTGGCCAACGCGTCACGGTAAAAGGCCATGACGGAACGGTGGAGGAAATCGGCCTGCGGTCAACCAGAATTCGCCTGCTTACCGGTCATCAGACAACGGTACCGAACGAGCAAATGGCCAATCTCGACATAGAAAACATCGGCCGTCGGCCCCACATTCGGCGGCTTACCAACATCACTATTACCTATGATACGCCACCGGAGAAAATTGAAAAGGCCGTCAACATCATCGAAACGATTCTTGATAACCACGAAGGGATGAAACCGGATTTCCCTCCGAGGGTGTATTTCAACGAATTCAACAATGACTCATTGAACATACTGGTGCTCTACTGGTATCATCCGCCAGACTATTGGAGCTTCCTGGCGTTCAGTCAGGGGGTAAATCTACAAATCATGCGAGAGTTTGAAAAAGAGGGAATCCAGTTTGCTTTCCCAACCAGCACGACTTATTTGACCCAGGATGACGATCAGCCACTGCACATCAGCCTTGCTAGCACTCATGAGTTACCCGTGGGTGAGTAGCAAACGAGACATCCTCTGTTTGGAGTTCGTTTAAAGGTGGAGGCCGTAATGAAGGTCAACCGCTTAGCGGTAGTTATCTGTGTTGTCTCTATGCTTTTGACCGCAAAGAATGTCATGGCAGATGAGATTCGACTCAAAAACGGAGATCTTATCACGGGCACCGTGAAAAGAATGGAAGATAAGGTGTTGATCTTCAAAACGCCTTATGCTGGAGAAATGTCTATTAAATGGGATGAAATCACAGCTGTGACAACTGATTCACCCATTGAGATGGTGCTTGATGACGATACTTCATTTCTGGGAACCATGGAACCCGCACCAGAGGGGCAAATAGAACTACAGCTAGAGGACGAGACTGTTGAAAGGCTCGCCATCGATCTCAGCGAAGTTAAAGCTATCAATCCCACCCCGCTAGAGAGTGGTCTCAAGATTAAGGCCCGCCTGAACATTGGGGTTAACGTCAAAACAGGAAATACTGACACCGAAGAGTATGATGTGGATGGTAAAGTTTCTCTCAGGTCTGAAAAGAACAGACTCATCCTTTACGGGGAGTACGAACTGGACAAAGCCGACGGTGACAAGACATCTGAAAGTTCTAAAGGCTTTGGTAAATATGACCGCTTCCTCACCAAGAAGTTTTACATCTATGGCTCTACTTTTTTTGAAACCGACGTGAACAAGGATCTCGATTTGCGCCTCATCCCCAGCGTGGGGCCAGGATATCAATTTTATGAAACGGAGTTGACAAATCTGTCAGTAGAGCTTGGGCCAGCTTACGTCATCGAAAGATTTGACGAAAGTGAAGATGACGAATACATGGCTGGTCTGTGGAGGATAAATTTCGATCACTATTTGTTCGAAAAGATTTTTCAATTTTTCCATTTTGATCAGGGGACGCTTAGTTTTGAAGACACGAGTGATATAATCATTCTCAGCAGAACAGGAATACGAATGCATTTGTATAAATACTTCAACCTGACTGCCCAGTGGAATTGGGATTGGGACAACACTCCTGCTCCGGGAGACGATAGATCTGACCACGAATATATCTTATCAGTGGGAGTCCAGTATTAGCCCGGATATTTCAAGGGATTAGGACCGGTGTAGGTATGCAACATTAGGGTATACCTTTTAAAGAAATTTGACCCGATCAGATCCTCTGTTTATGTTTAGTTCGACCACTCTTAGGCAATTTCGCGGCAGAGTGAGCATGGGGTTAGATCCATGGGTCATAGACGACTTGTCCTACTTACCTTCGTTTTTTTCTTTTTGAACGGCTTTACCAATCTGCCCGTAAACTCTCCCTCTGTTGAACCAAAATCTAAAGAACTCTTCAGTGGAGAACCCTTCATTTACAGAATTGAACCCGATGCAAGAGGTGGCGAGGCCTACAAGCTTGTGTATATTGTACCTGTTCCCATTGAGGTTTTTTGGAAGTTTAAGACGGATTTCCATGGCGATTTTGTCGAGACAAATAAGTACGTGAAAGAACAGAAAGTCATTCGGCAGGAACAAAATTTGGTTATAATAGAGAACAGGTTGTCAAATAAACCTGGATCGAAATTTAGATGGCGAAACATACTCTATCCGAATAGATATCGTTTGGATTTTGTCCTGGAAAACCCTGAACAGTGCGGCCAAAGATTCCATTACGGTCATTTCCAACTCGAACCCCTCGGCTCTTACACCAAAGTTTCCCATGCCGCTTATTTTGATTTTTTCGGCGCTTCCCTCTGGGCGCAGTATCCTTGGGAAGGTGGCATGTATGCATTCCTGGATTACCTTGCCAGGTGGGAGCAGGAGACCATACTTAAGGTAAGAGATGACTATGAGTAGAAGGAGTCAGGAGACAGGAGACAGAATTCAGGTGTCAGGTGTCAGGGAAGAAAAAGAAAAACTGAAACCTGTCGAAGATCCCGTCTGAAGCGAAGCTGCAGCGGGGAACACTGAAACCTGAAACCTCCACAAAAGCTCGCAATCTTTACTGGCAAAGCTATGCAACTCTGACCCCCGCAATGGGGGATCTTGGACTGGTTCAAGGGACTAGGTTTCCGCGATTGTAATGGCTATAAATAGTCTGTGGTAATATCCCTCCCCCTTGGGCGACTAAAGCAAGAGCTTTAACTCTGAGGTTTAATTTATGGCCGGAGTTTTTAAGATATACGGCAAATCAATAATTTTCACCATAGTATTGCTCCTGAGCAGCAGTTTTCTCCATGGGAGCGTGAATGGAGGTGATTGGGAACTGGTAAAAGAAGATGGCGGTAATGATATTGTCGTCTACTATCGCACCCTTGAGTCAGGTAATGTAGAATTCAGAGGCATAACTCATTTACGTACATCTTTGAGTAGTTTTATTGCCCTGCTAAAAGATTTTGAAACGCTGCCCGAATGGGCATATCGTACTGACAAAGTAGTAACATTAAAGCAAAACAGCAACACAGAGGCCTATGTCTACACCATTCATCCCATGCCATGGCCATTTATGCCCCGTGACTCCGTTTTGCTCTCACACATTGACCAGAATCCGCAAACATTCGTTGTCACTGTCAAAGGGCGCGCGGTACCGGATTATATTCCTCTCAATGATGACTACGTCCGAATTAGCAGTGGAGAATCATTTTGGCAATTGACGCCGATAGGGGAAGACACCATTGAGGTAGTCTTTCAGGGATATGGTGAGCCGGGCGGAAGTCTTTCAGAGTCTGTTTTTGCCTCTGCTATCTTCCGTTCACTGGTCAAAATGTATTTGTGGAAGTTGCCTTACAAGACTTTAAAACGTATGCAGCATCACATACAGAATGAGAAATACCAGAAGAAAAGATTCAACTTCATCCAAGAACCTCCACAAAGAGTGATGTCTCAGGTCTCAAACCAAAAGAAGAGAATCTAGAATCCAGAAGTCAGAATCCAGGAGCCAGTAGCTAGGTTTCAGGTGTCAGGTGTCAGCAGTAAACGGCAAATCGTTATCGAGAATTTTTTATCTCAAATTCCTCAATTCCGGAATCCGCAATCCACAATCTACAATCCCTTTTCTTCCTTGACATCCACAATGTGGCTTTGCTATTCTAACGTCTATCTAAAATTATCCTAATTATTTTAGTTATTTATAACTAGTCATTGTCCTCCAGTCCGATAGGACAGTCCACCAGCCAATTTGATTGAAGATTTTTCTTTTCTCAGCCGGTGCAAATCTTGCCTTGAGGGGTAAGATAGGATATTTTTAAGTACCTCACAAACCTCAAACTATAAGCATCATACCTTCCCATCTGATCTATTCAGGGAGCCTTTTGTAAGGTGGACCGGAGAACTTTCCTAAAGATTGCCGGGGTGAGTGGTTTATCCTTCGCCGCCAGCTGCACCTCCCAACCAGAAAAAACCTTGTACTCCCTCGTTCAGGCTCCGGATGACATGGTAACCGGCAAGGCTACTTGGTATGCTTCCACCTGCAGGGAGTGCCCAGCCGGCTGTGGCGTCTTGGCCAAAAACAGAGAGGGCAGGACCATCAAGGTTGAGGGCAACCCTCTCCATCCCATCAACCGGGGTCGGCTGTGCATGCGGGGTCAGGCAGCTCTGCAGGGAATCTACAATCCAGACAGAATCAAAACTCCCTTATTGAAAGAAGCGGGGAAATGGCGCCCCGTAACCTATGCTGAAGCAGAAGCCATCCTGCAGGCCAAGGCTGAAGCAGCGATGAGGAACGGGAACGGTAGAGTCCGGATGCTTACTGAGGTTGTGGGGGAAAGCCTCCTGAACCTCGCAAGACAGTCCTTGGAAAACTGGGACTCCAAAGGGCCAGTAATCTTTGAACCTTTCGGATATGAGGCCTTGAAGGAGGCAAATTCCCAAGTCTTCGGGCTCGACGGACTTCCATCGTATAAGATGGACGAGGCTGACTTTCTCATATCGTTTGGTGCTGACTTCTTGGAAACATGGCTGTCGCCCGTTGAGTACGCCAGAAGATTTAAAGACATGCACGGACTGAGGTGGCAGAATAAGTCTCTGTATTTTCACGTAAGCCCTTATCAATCCCTTACTGGCGCCAATGCAGATTTCTGGTTCTCCTGCAATCCCGACTCCGAATATTTTATCGCTCTCGGACTTTTGCGGGAAGGCATACGTCATGGCAATGGCAGATCTCTGCCAGACAAGCTTCGCACTGCCATTGAGACAGTCTCTTCGCCTTACACCAGGGAAAAAGTCTTCGAGCTCTCTAGTTTACCACCCGAACTCTTCGACAAGCTTTACATTCATCTGCAACTGGCACGAAAACCTCTTATCCTTGGTACCGGCACCAGCGCAACAGGGGCCAATTGCCTGCAGGCCAACATAGCCGTCAATCTTCTCAATCTGGTTTTTGATCCTGACCTCGAACGTATCGACTTCTCCAACCGGCACCGGGTGGAGACAGCTGATAGAAGATCCACAGTCTTAGAATTCTTCACGGAATTGAAAAGTGGTGCAGCAAACCTGCTCCTGTTGAACAACGTCAATCCCGCTTTTGCTTTGCCCCCGGGAAGTGGAGTGAGAGAGGCCCTGGAGCGGGATTCTTTGTTTGTGGTAAGTTTCAGCAGCTTCATGGATGAGACTACCGAGTTGGCCGATCTGATCTTGCCGGTCTGTCTGCCACTGGAGGCCTGGGATGAGTATGGCGGGAAAGCTGGGATTGTTTCAACTCTGCAGCCAACCATGGGCAGCTTGACCGGGGCACCAAACATTGGAGATGTGTTGCTGCGTGCCTCCTTTGGACCACAGCGACCAGTCAAGAACTTCCAGGCTTACCTCTTTGCCCAACTCACCCTCAAAGATGTTATTCAGGGCAAGAGAGACTGGCTCCAGGCTTTGCAGAAGGGAGGGCTCTTTCAATCAGAAAATCAAGAACGTCCATTACGAGTCACCCCTTCCAATACATTTCAGTCTACCATTACCACCCCTCCTACTCCCAAAGAGAACCACCTTGTCTTCTTTGCTGTCCCTTCCATCCGCTTCTTCGACGGCAGGGGTGCCAACAGGCCCTGGCTTTGTGAGGTCCCAGATACGTTAACTCAGGTTGCCTGGCAGACTCCGGTCTTGATGCATCCCGAAACGCTGGCTGCAAGAGGTCTGAAGCAGGGCGATATTGTCCAAGTAGAATCCCGCTGGGGCCAACTACAGATGCCCGTCTACGAAACGGTTGGCGTTCATTCTAAGGCTGCCGTGGCGGCTATCGGTCAGGGTCATAGCGCCTACGGGCGTTATGCAAGTGGTAGAGGACTCAATCCGATTGAGCTCCTTTCTCCAGAATTGGAGCCGAATTCAGGAGGCCCCTTTTTCACCGCAGGACCCGTTGCTCTCAAGAAGACCGGCCGTTCAATAAAGCTGGCGCACACGGATGGAAGTCGAACTCAACACGGGAGAAAAATTGCCCTCTCGGTTCAATTAAAAGACCTTGCCCACCCTGAACATCACGAAGGGCACGGGCTGGGCATGTGGGAGTTTCCTTTTACCCTCCCACTGCCTGAGGGCTATGATCGGGAAAGGGATTTTTATCCTCCTCATGAACACAAAGACTATCGCTGGGCAATGGTGGTGGATCTGGACAGGTGCATCGGCTGCGGCGCCTGTTCTGTGGCATGCTATGCTGAAAACAGTCTGGGCATTGTGGGGGAGAAAAGGGTTATCGAAGGCAGAGAAATGGCCTGGCTTCAGATTCAGCGCTATGAGAATCCGGCACGTCGCGAAAAAATTACCTTCCTCCCCATGCTTTGCCAGCACTGCTGCAATGCTCCCTGTGAGTCGGTCTGTCCGGTGTACGCCCCGCATCATTCAAAGGAAGGCTTGAATAACCAGATTTACAATCGCTGTATCGGCACTCGCTTTTGCTCTCAGAATTGTCCCTACAAGGTGCGAAGATTCAACTGGTTCGTGTGGCAGTGGCCGGAGCCGCTCAATCTGCAGCTGAACCCCGACGTCACCGTGCGCACCAAAGGGGTCATGGAAAAATGCTCGTTCTGTATCCAGAGGATTAAGGACGCTCACAATAATGCGAAAAATGAGGGCAGAAAAATACTGGACGGTGAGATTCAACCGGCCTGTCTGCAGACCTGCCCCACCGGGGCTTTCACCTTTGGAAGCCTCATGGACAAGGAAAGCGAAGTAAGGAAGAAAGTCGAGGACCAGAGAGCTTACCAGGTGATGGGATATCTGAACACCAAACCGGCAGTGATCTACTTGAAGAAGGTGGTACAGGATATATGAGTGAGTCGCCTCAACTGACATACGGTGAGATCGACCGCACTGTACTTGACACTCTGCGTCCCCCCACCGGCGCCTATTGGCTGGTCATAATGGTGCTTATCTTGGGGGTGCTCCTGGGAGTTGCTTGCTGGGTTTACCAGATTTTTGTCGGCATCGGCGCGGGCGGCCAGAACATCCCCGTTGCCTGGGGTACCTATCTCATTAATTTTGTCTTCTGGGTAGGTATTGCCCATTCTGGAACTCTCATCTCTGCTATTCTCTACCTGTTCAGGGCCGGCTGGCGCAATCCCATTGCCAGGGCAGCAGAGACCATGACTGTCTTCGCCGTCTCCATCGCAGGCCTTTTTCCTTTCATTCATCTGGGACGTATCTGGGTAGTGTACTACATGCTGCCCTATCCCAATCAGCGATATCTCTGGCCCAATTTCCAGTCTCCCCTGGTCTTCGACGTGGTGGCCATCAGCACCTATCTAACCGTGAGCAGTCTGTTCTGGTACACAGGCATGATCCCAGACCTGGCCGCAGTGAGAGACAAGGCTACCGGAGTTCGCAAGAAGATCTTTACCATCCTCTCCCTCGGCTGGACCGGCAAACATGAGCAGTGGAGACACTATACCAGGGGTTACCTCTTTTTTGCTGCTCTGGCAACCCCGCTGGTGGTTTCAGTGCACAGTGTGGTCTCCTGGGACTTTGCTCTCAGTGTTGTTCCAGGCTGGCACAGCACCATCTTCGCTCCTTACTTTGTCGCCGGCGCCATCCACTCCGGACTGGCCATGGTCTTGACCCTGATGATCCCCTTGAGGAAGATCTTCCGCTACGAAAGAATCCTCACCATGAAGATTCTGGAAGCCGTTGCCAAGACCATTATCTTCACCGGCCTCATTGTGGGATACGCCTACGCCATTGAGTACTTCTTGGCCTGGTACAGTCACAACACCGTCGAGATGGAAGCTTTCCGCTGGAGAGCCTTAGGTGATTACAGCCTTGAATTCTGGATCATGGTTGTGTGCAACAGTATGGTTCCCCTGCTCTTTTTCTTCAAAAGAATACGAACGAGCATCCCCTGGCTGTTTGGCATAGCCATTCTGATAAACGTAGGCATGTGGTACGAGCGTTTCGTCATCATCAGCGGCAGCGTGGCTCACGGTTTCATCCCGCACGCCTGGGGACTGTATCGACCGTCCGCTATTGAGTTCGGCATCATGCTTGGCAGTTTTTCGCTCTTTTTCCTTCTCTTTCTATTATTTGTGAAACACCTGCCTTCCATTTCCATGACGGAGATGAAGGAGACCCTGGATCATGGAGGGGACCATGGCGACTGACATTAGTGTCATCGGGCTCTTTCCTGATGAACAAAAGACCGCTGCTGTAATAGAGGACATATCCGGGTATCCGTGGCAGATTGACCGGGTTCACAGCCCTTTTCCTAGTCACAAGATTTTTGACGCTTTGAAGCTCAAGAAGAGTCCGGTAGGGTGGTTTACCCTTGTCGGCGGCATACTCGGGTTTTTCATTGGCTTCGGCCTGGCCATCTACACCGCCCTTGAATGGAAACTGATTGTCTGGGGCAAACCAATAGTCGCTTGGATTCCTTTTGTGATCGTCGGCTTTGAATGCACCATTCTGTTTTCAGTATTCGCCAATGTCTTGGGTCTCATTGTTTTAGGCAATTTACCCGATTACAAGGGTTTAGAAAAATATGATTCCCGCTGTTCCGCAGATCACTTTGGAATTGTCGTCTCCTGTGAGCAGGAAGATCGAGAAAAGGTGGTCGATTTTTTCAAAAACCAAGGAGGCGAAGTCACTATATTTGAGTAAGCAGAGGACCGAATTTCGAATTGCGGATTGCGGATTGCGAAATTTAGATTATTACGTCGCGATTTCAACGACTTCTACGATTTCTACGTCTTGAACGATTTCTACGATTTAGGCATTTTAGTTCATTTTAGACACTTTAGACATTTTAGGCATTTTTCTTATGAGTACCTCCATGAATAAGAGAGCACCTTCAAAACTCGTTTTGTTTTTGTTTGCTGTGCTTATACTAGTGGGGTTCGGCACCTTTTTTGTCCAACTTGGAGGTGAGCACCCAGAGCGGGGTTGGCAAGCCTATCACCTCAATTTCCTCCTTTGGTCCGCTATTGCCCAGGGAGGGCTGTTGTTTTCCATGGTGATGCATCTCGTTGGGGCCAGGTGGAGCCAGTCCATGCAGAGTCTGGCTGAATCCTTTGCCGCTTTTTTCCCTCTGTCATTTATTCTTTTTATCCTGCTATTTATGGGAAGAGAGTATCTCTTCCCCTGGTTGCACTACGAACATGGCAAAGAGTTATGGCTCAACATACCCTTCCTCTTTTCCAGAGATCTGATTGGTCTCCTCCTCCTGTACGGACTAGGGCTAGCTTATCTGTACTATGCTTTGCGCCTCAAGTTGGATCCGGAACAACGACAGGGACCACTGAGAAGTTTTCTCCTTCGAGGTAAAACAGGCAGTAACGAGGAGGTCGCGGCCTATAAGAAGAAAATGACGGTTTTGAGCGTGCTCTATATTTTGGCCTACGCTCTTGTCCTTACCCTTATCTCCTTCGATCTGGTCATGAGCATGGAGCCCCACTGGTTTTCAACTCTTTTCGGGGCTTATGCCTTCGCCAAGGCTTTTTATTTGGGGCTGGCTGCCTTGATGATTCTCTCCGCCATCTTCTATGTTGGCAGAGATGGAGAATCGAGCCTGACCTCTGCCCATTTCCATGATCTCGGCAAGCTCTTGTTCGGCTTCTGTCTGGTCTGGGCAGACTTTTTCTACGTGCAACTGGTGGTCATTTGGTACGGCAACATTTCCGAAGAGGCTATCTACGTTATCCAGCGGGTCATGCTCTCTCCCTGGAATACATTGGCGTGGGGTGTTTTTCTTGTCTGTTTCGTGATTCCTTTTTTCATTCTGTTGAACCGGAAGGTAAAATCAAAACCGATCCCCATGATCATTCTCTGCTCCGTGGTCATTGTTGGCCTCTGGCTGGAGCACTTACTTCTTTTGGGCCCCGCCTGGAATCACCATGTTTCTTCGCTGCCCCTGGGCCCAGCGGAGGTATTGATCTTTTTGGGCTTTTTGGGACTCATGGCCTTCGCCGTCGCTTATTTCTTGCGTATTTTTCCTGAGTTTACCCCGGGTACTGTGGAGCGGACGAGTTGATGGAAGAACAGCTCAGTTCACAGAACGGTTTTTTGCACACGCTAAAGCGGAACAGGTGGCCCTTGCTCCTCACCTTCCTTACCACCTCTGCCATCATCTTGTTCCTCTTCTTTTTCTATGGTTACGCCACCGACATAGGCCCGGAGCAGCCGATTCCTTTCAGCCATCAGGTTCATGTCGGGGTAAAGAAGATTCAGTGTGAGTTTTGTCATCCCTATGCCGGATATTCGAATCACCCGGGACTACCACCGGTGGAAAAGTGTCTCTACTGTCACAAGTACATCATTGCCAACCATCCCTGGATCCAGAAAGAGCACTGGTACTTCAACAACAAGACGCCTACTCCCTGGCAAGGTGTGTTCTATCTCCCTGAGCATGTACTGTTCAATCATCAGCGCCACATAAAGAAGGAGATTACCTGTCAACAGTGCCACGGCGCGGTGGAGACCATGCATAGGCTCAAGAGTCACCGCTTTAAAATGGGATTCTGTGTTGATTGCCATCGGGAAAAGAAGGCCAACCTTGACTGCTGGTTGGCATGTCATAGCTAAGATCAAGGAGAACCCATTTCATGTCGTCCCCTGAAAACGAGATGCCAAAAACCTACAAAACCGCTCAGGCCTTCTGCCTCACCTCAGCATTCTGGTTCACCATGGCCACCTCGGCGGGGATGATCGGGGCAGGATATCTTATCGCCCCTGATTTCATGGCCAACATTGAATGGATACATTTTGGCAGGATTCGCCCTATCCACGTGAACATCAATCTCTTTGGCTTTGTCACACCCGGACTCCTGGCAGCGGCGTTCTACTTCCTTCCCAGGTTACTGAGAACTGAGCTTTACAGTGAAAAACTCGGGATTGTTTCCTGTGTTCTCTGGAATATTTTCGTTTTCGCCGGTGTTGTCGGCATAGCCCTCGGGTACACCCAGGGGAGAGAGTATGCCGAGTTGGCCTGGCCGGTGGACATTCTGGTGGGCATTTCTTTCGGCCTTGTGGTTTTCAACCTGTTCATGACTGTAAGGCAGCGCAAAGAGCCCATTCTCTATGTTTCCATTTGGTATGTCTGTGCCGCGGTGCTTCTTACAACCACAACGTACTGCATCGGTAACGTGATCTGGCGGCCGGACACTGGCGCCTTACTCGGCATCCCGGATGCGATCATTCTCTGGTTTTATGGTCACAACGTCTTTGGGCTTTTGCTGACCCCACTGGGATTGGCTGTGGCCTACTACGTCCTCCCCCTGGTCTGCCGCAGCCCCCTGTACAGTCATACCCTCTCGTTGATAGGCTTCTGGTCCCTCCTGGTGGTCTACACCCACATCGGTACCCATCATCTCCTGCAGGTGCCGGTTCCCACCTGGCTCAAGGTAATTGCCATTGTGGACAGCGTAGCCATGGTTATACCGGTAATGATTTTCCTCATAAACATTTGGTTCACGGTGAAAGGCAAACTGGGTGTGATCTACGCCGACATCGCCGGCAAATTCATTTTTACCGGCACCATCATGTACTTCTTTGTCAACATCCAGGGCTCCATTATGTCCCTGCCCCAGGTGCAGCGGGTGACCCACTTCAATAACTGGGTTGTGGCCCACGCCCATTTGGGAGTCCTTGGTTTTGCTGGAATGACGGCCTTGGGAGGAATGTACTACATCCTGCCCAAAATAACAGGCAAACCTCTGTACAGCAGGTTTCTAGCGGACTTGCAATACTGGTTTGTTCTCATAGGGGTTATAGGCTTTACTATAGGGCTGACAATAGCGGGGCTGATTCAGGGTAACGCCTGGATTATTGGTGAAACGCTCTACCGGACGCTACCGGAAATACACATCTATTACGTGGCCAGGGCCTCAACCGGAGTCCTGGTTGCAATCGGGGCTTACTTGGGTCTTTATAACATAGTCAGAACGCTATTCTTTAATCCCGGAGTATCAAGATGAGGATGACTCCGACGGTTGTGGTGGGAGGTAGCTTCTCGATCCTTGCCGCCGTAGTCTTTGTGATGGTCTGCTGGCCATACGCCCACAGAGACATGACCCCGTCAGAGATCTATCGGCCCCGGACCTCGGTGGAGTCTGCCGGCAGGGCCACCTATTTGCAGAACGGCTGCGTCTACTGCCACACCCAGTCTATTCGCGTAGTTGACTGGGGCCATGGGGCGGAACGAATTGCCCAGGCAGGGGATTACGTCGGCGATAGACCTATTCTTCTTGGTTCACAACGAACCGGGGTTGACCTCTCCCAGGAAGGAGGCGAGCATCCAGATGACTGGCATATCGCCCACTTTGTCAGTCCGCGTTACACCAGACCCAATTCCATCATGCCGCCTTTTAAATGGCTTGGCACGGAGAGGCTCAACACCCTGACCCAATACATCCAGAGCCTCGGAATGAAAAAGGCCGATGTGCGCATGGCGCGTCAGCGTTACTGGAAAGAGGAGGCCATCAAGGCTTACGAGGCGGGTCCTGATGCCAACGTCAAATGGCTCGTTGAGATTGTTCCCGAAGGCTGGCGAAAAATTCCCAATCCCTATCCCACCACGTCGGCGGGGCTGCAAAGGGGCCACTTAGTCTATCAACAATTTTGCATCGGCTGCCATGGGCCCATAGGCGACGGTATGGGCCCAGCTCAACCGTACACCTATCCTCCGCCCTTGAACTTCACCATTCTGAAAGGGCGAGGCGTCTCTGGAGGTATCCTCTATTATCAGATCATGAACGGAATTACCGGCACCGCCATGCCTTATTTCAAACGAGAGTTGGAATCGCAGAAGATCTGGGAAGTTGGCGATTATGTCGCCGTCTATTTTATTAATCAGAGCGATGCCAACAAAGATCCTCGAGGAATCGACGCCTCGTGGGAACCCTAAGGAGGTGGCAGATTGCAGCAGGCAGAACTAGGCACAGGTAGATTGCAGATTGAAGCATGGAATTACAGCACAAAATCTCAGATAGCAGACAAATAACGGTGACGAAATTCACCATTCTAAACGATATCATATGATTCACGAATCAACCAATTATCTATGGGTAACTGACTATTGGAATTTGCGATTTCTCGTACTTCTGCGTGCTTGGGATTTGACACTTTTAGTGCATTTTAGGCATTTTCTATTTAGGCATTTACCATGTACTATCCGTATTTTCTAGCTTACATGCTCAGCGGTTTTGTTATCAGCCTTGTTGTCTTATTTTGGGCTCTGCGAAATGGTCAGTTTAAGGACCAACAGCGGGCGCGGTTTCTGCCCTTGGAGGTGGGACTGGAGGCAGAACCGGTGAAAGTATCCAAGGTAGGTCGAATCGAAGCGTATGCTCTCATAGTGTTCGCTTGTCTTGGATTGTTCGGTACTGCCGCCACTCTGCTTTTTTCCATTTTTAAGGGAGGATAGTTGGATTTTAGATTGTAGATTGAAGATTTCGGATTGGAGAAGGCATAGAGCATCCTTCGACAGGCTCAGGACAAGTAGGGCATGGAGCATGGGGAAGGACATTAGTCATATGCCTGCGGCGTCATTAGGTCACTGGTTATTGGTGACAACATGGCCAGTTGACTAATTTTCTAATTCTCTAATTCTCTAATTACCGAATTAACGAGTTTAACGATTTCAACGACTTCTACGGCTTTTACGATTTCAACGATTTCAACGATTTCAACTACTTTTAGACATTTCCCTTGGAGGTACGGTTTTGCATTTTTTTGAACTGCGGAATTTCCAACATTTCGTTCTCTACCTTTTCCCGGCCCTCGCCTTCGTTTTTCTTTTTGCTGCGTCCCTGGCATTTATGTTTTTCAGGAAAAGGGATTCAGCAGAGAGGGAAAAGCGGATCATCCAAACTCACTTGGGAGAAATCGAGGAAAGGAATGCTCCCTTTCCTCTCATTGCATTACTGACCATATTAGGCACTGTTTTATGGCTTTTCTTCTACATACTTTTTACAGGCGTTTGGGGGGTAAAAATATAGCATGCATACTGAGGACCATCATGGGTCAGCTTTTGGCACCTGGATTATAGTCATTCTTCTCGTGCTTCTGGTTTTTGCTCAGGGAGCCTTTTCTTTCCTGGTTGTCGGTGATCGCGGCCAACCCGACTGGGACTACCGTCCGGTCAAGGACGTGCCGGGAGAATCTCCCTATGCCATCTATGAGCCGCTTCCGTACCCGCAGCACATAAGAGGACAGAAAGGTGAGTAGGTGAAGAAAGCGCTTGTGCTAGCCGGAATCCTGTTTTCCGTAGTGGTCGTGGCTGTTCTGGTCCTGCGGCACATAGACGACTATGCCGATGTTTGGCGGATGCGGGAGACTCCTGGCGTTAGACCCCATGAGCAACCGCTGCTCATCATGGACGCGGGAGTGGTTCCAGTGTCCGCTTCTGAAGCAATGCTGAGAGCCAGTAAAGCTGAAGAGCTTCAATCCCCCTTGAACCTTAAAGATCCTGCTGTGATCGAGGCGGGAAAGAAATTATACTTTAACTTTTGCTATATGTGCCACGGCCCGAATCACGATGGCAAAGGTACCGTAGGTCAGAGTTTCAGTCCACTGCCAACAGATATTAGAAGCGCCAAGGTACAAGCCCTGCCGGCCGGAGTGCACTTTAAAGAGATAAGCTATGGAATTCCGGATGGCAGACAGCCCGCCCTTGCCACCACCATCACTGTTTTAGACCGTTGGCGTATCGTGGCGTATGTAAAATCCCTCGATGTCCGCAAGTAAGATGAATCCTCCTTCCTCTACCTGCGATCTCTGCGGGCTTCCACTTCGCTACCAAAAGCTCTCCTCAACCACGCACAGCAGAACATTCCATTTCTGCTGCCTGGGATGCAAACAAGTGTTCCACATGCTTATTGAATCATCCGATGCAGGGGATCCGGAATCATTCAGAGAAACAGAACTCTTCAAAAAGTGTCAGGAGATAGGAATAATTCCCAGATCTGAGGCTGAACTGGCAGAGAAAGCTCGGGCTCAGGTTCTCCCTGCAGCTCTTTTGTCACCGAATGGACCAGCTACAGGAAACAGATTACCAGGAGTCCACCGGGCCTTGATAACGACACTCCTTGAGCTTGAACCCTTCACGTCAACCCATGATGTGGTGCCCCGCCTGCGCCTGGGTTATTGAAGAGACTCTCAGGAGAACTCCCGTGGGTATCATCGGCGCATCCTGTAACTTTGCCACCGACCGGGTTAGATGTGACTACGATCCGGTTCTTACCTCTCCACAGCGTATCATCGACTGCTATTAACAGGGGCTTGGCTACGAAGCTTCGCTGCCGGGTGAGACGACGTTGATAGCCAGAGAGAGAAGAGGTAGAGTTCATTCGCTTTGCTGTCTCCGCCTTGCTAACCATGAATGTAATGATGCTCTCCTTTGCCCTTTATTCCGGTTTTTTTATCGAGTTCTCGCCTGAGACAGTATCTCAGAAGCTTTCATGGCCCACCTTTGTCTTGGCCAGCGTCGTTCTCATCTATGGAGGTCGCAACATTTACCGTAGAGCTTGGGATCGGGATCTTCAATTGCCGCTTTTAGTATGGAAACATTAATAACAGTCGGCTCCTTCAGTGCCTACTTTCTACAGCATTTATGGCCTGCTCAGCGGCAGCATTCACCTTTACTTCGACACGGCCTCAATGCTCATTACTCTCGTTCTCCTTGGGAAAACTGCTTGAAAGCAGAGCCAAGGCTGAAGTCCAGGAGGACCTGGCGAATTTTTTCTCGCTCCGTCCCAGCAAGGTGAAAATCTGTTCCGAGCAGTATCCGCAGGGTCGCTATGTTGCCGCTGATAACCTTCAACAGGGAGATACCTTCAGGGTTGAAGAAAGTGAGGTCTTACCTGCTGACGGCCTTATTCTCCACGGTGAAGGGGCTGTGGATGAGTCATCTCTCACCGGTGAACCGCTCCCTGTTATCAAGAAAGATGGAGATCTAGTAAAGAGCGGCAGCAAGGTCATCCATGGGACATTTGAGATAAGGGCCGAAGGGGTTGGAGAGGACTCTGTTGTGGGACAGATGATCGCCATCATGGAGAAGGCGTTAGGGGAAAAGACACCTTTCGAGGGGAAAGCCGAACGCGCCCTACAGTGGTTTGTTCCTGTTATCATTGCCCTCGGGGTGGGAACCGGCTTGGTCTGTCTCCTTTCCGGATTAAGCTTGGACAAGGCAATGATTCGGGCGGTCACTGTTATGGTGATCTCTTGTCCTTGCACCCTGGGTATCGCTATTCCCATGGCCCGGGTGGCTGGTATTTCCCTGGCGGGCAGAAAAGGAATCCTGGTCCGGAATTTTATTTCTTTTGAACAGGCTGACAGGGTTGACGCTTTCGTTCTGGATAAGACTGGGACGGTGACCAAGGGACAATGGTCGCTTAGCGAGATTATCGCGCTTGACTCTTTGTCTGAAGCAGAGCTCCTCGCCTTGGCTGCATCGCTGGAAAATGAGTCGGATCATCTCATTGCCGCCGAGATCACCAGAGAAGCGGCGAGAAGACAGGTGCAACCGCTGAGCGTGGAGGGTGTAGAGGTCTCTGAGAATGGAGTATCGGGCGTCGTTACAGGCAAAAAAGTCAAAATTGGATCGCGAGGGTTTCTTGCTGCTGAGTTGGAGGCCGGCCCCGACCTACCTGCTGCCGAAAACAGGCCTGAACATTCTTTGGTCTTTATGAGTTATGCAGGTCGAGTGTGCGGTGTTTTCGTCTTTGGCGACGAATTGAAACCCAACTCAATCCAGGCGGTAAGCCGTCTACATGGGGCCGGTTATAGGGTTGCTCTGGTGTCCGGAGATGATGATCAAACTACCAAGGCAATTGCCAAAGAAGTAGGAATCGACGAGGCACAAGGCGGGAAACTGCCCCAGGAAAAAGCCAGCTTCATTTCTGCCCTGCAGCAGCAAGGACAACTGGTGGCCATGGTTGGCGACGGCATCAATGATGCCCCTGCCCTGGTCCAGGCGGACCTGGCCATTGCGGTTCATTCTGGTAGCGACTTGGGCAAGGAGGCCGCAGATCTTACCTTGATGCGGGGCGATCTTCTGCAGCTATGGGACTTTGTCCTGCTGGCGAAAGAGGTTAAGAAAAAGATCCATCAAAATCTTGGCTTTTCTTTCATCTATAACCTTGTTAGCATTCCAATAGCCATGAGTGGATTGCTCACCCCCCTTATTGCAGTCTCTGCCATGCTATTGAGTAGCCTGAGCGTTATTGGCAATACGCTCCTGCTATTGAAAAAGGCCTAACCGCTTTGGCGGGCACAGAGGCCCGCCCCACATTTACGATTGCGGATTCAACTCGTCCTCGTTTTTGATATAGAGAAGCGGAAGTTGAGGGAAATTACAAATCACAAAACTCAAATAACAAATGGTTCGACAAGCTCACCACCCTGAGCCAAGTCGAAGGGCAAATCCCAATGACCGAAATTCGAAATTCGAAACTATTAATTCTGGCTCCTGACTCCTGGATTCTTTGATTTCAGATTTTAGTTCATTTTAGACATTTTAGGCATTTTACTTTACTTTAACCACTCCCTTCCCTACCCCTTGGCTTTTTGACAGGCTATAATTTAGTGTTTAATATTTTCTACATAACTGCGACTAACTTGATAGGATGAATTTCAATAATGGCTGGCCAAGCGGAGGAATGGGCCAGCGGTGGTGAGAAGGAGGAAATTATGGAAAGTGGTATGGATATTCAGAACACCGGGCTTCGGGGTGTGGTTGTCGCCAGCACAAATATTGGCGAGGTAGATGGCTCCGTCGGGCGTCTCGTCTATCGAGGCTATCTAATCAAGGAATTGGCCGGCAAAGCTTCCTTTGAAGAAGTCGTGCATTTATTACTCAATGAGGCTCTCCCTACTAAAGACCAGTTCAAGCCTTTCTCGGCCCTACTTGCGGCAGAGCGAGCCGTACCCCCTCAACTGATTGCCGCCCTGAAGACAAGGCCCAAAGACGCCTTGCCCATGGACGTCTTACAGGCTTGCGTTTCCATGCTCGCCCATCACGACCCTGAGGCTGACGATCCTTCCAGAGAAGCCGCCCATCGCAAGGCAATAAGATTGGTGGCCAAGTTGGCCACAGTAGCCGCCGCCTGGGAGCGAATACGTAATGGCCAAGAACCCATCGACCCTGATCCCAATTTAAGCCACGCTGCAAACTTCCTATACATGATGAATGGAAAAGTACCTGACGAGGACATAGCCGGTTTCTTCGATGCTGCCCTGGTCATGCATGCAGAGCACGGTTTCAACGCCTCCACCTTCGCTGCCCGTGAGATCGCCTCAACCCGGGCCCACATGTATGCCGCAGTAGCTGGAGCTGTGGGTTCCCTCTCCGGAGAATTGCATGGTGGTGCCAACACCCGGGTTATGGAAATGCTTTTGGATATCGGCTCACTTGACAAGGTAGAAAGCCACGTTAATGAACAGTTTGATTCCGGCAACAGAATCATGGGATTGGGCCATGCAGTCTACAAGGTGGACGATCCCCGGGCCCTGATTCTGGCCCCCATGTCCAAGGTGGTAGGTGAACGCTTTGGAGAGCCGAAATGGTATGAAATGTCAGTGCTGCTGGAGAAAGTTGCCAAAGAGGAGTTCAAGAAGCGTAAAGGCAGGGACATTTATACCAATGTGGATTTCTACAGCGCCTCTCTCTATTACATGATGGGCATTCCCATGGATCAATATACTCCTATTTTCGCCATCTCTAGAATCGCTGGCTGGACTGCTCATATCATAGAAGAGCAGTTTGCTGAAGCAGCGCCAAAGCCAATGCTCTACCGCCCCGAATCGGACTATGTTGGAGAGTACTGCGGTCCCGAAGTTTGTGAGTTTGTGCCCCTCGACGAACGCTAGGCGGCGGGGAATATTGATGCAAGATAACGCCAGAGCCATGGGTCACCGAACTGAAGAAAGGAAAAGAGATTCAAAATCTTCTCAGCCAGAGGATAGAAGACCGAAAACAGCGCCAGTGACTCAGCTGTGTTGTTCAAAGAACAAGCAATTTATCTGACTGCCTGAATGTTCTAATCACTTAGGTTTGGGTTCAAACGTGAGTTGCTGCCCACCTATTGCGGCTTGAAGCATTAGACCGCCTTTCCCCATGGTGAATACAGCTACCCCGCCTTCATAAGCCGCATCAGCGGATGCACCCGCAGTAACGGCAACGGCTGATGCTTGCGCAGCAAGCTTCAATTTACCGTTCTTAAAACTGTCAAATGCCGCTTTGTCCTGGAAGAATATGATCTCACTGTAAGCCTGTCCACCGGCCCGAAGTCCTATTGTCCCCTGTGACAAGCTTGACCTGCCTATAATCTTCCCCATATAAATAGGGTCGCCAATCAGCAATGAAACCCCAATATTTTTATAAACCAGTCCTGTGCCGTGTGCACCTCCGACTATCAACGCTCCTGTCCCGACTGTGGGAAACACGGCATATCCATAAGCATAAAAAAACCTCTCAATACCAGGATCTTTCTCTTTGAACTTGGCAATCGTCTCCTTTGCCGCCTTTCTTTCTTGCTCGGCCTTGGCAGGATCCCAGCCCGCAAAAGTCTCACTGTATGACGCAACAGCTATAAAGCAAATGGCGAGGGTTAGAACGATTAGTTTTTTCATAGTTTTTCCTCCCCTTATTCAAGCCCTGCCTTGCGTTTAATCTAAACTTCACGCTCCAAGGAGTCCCGCACAAAATGTTGGGCTGATTCGCCAAGGCGTTGCGGTTTCTCTACCGCATCACCTTAGCTGAACCCGTTGGTCTGATTAGAAGCCACAGTTTAGTTCTTCGGACTACGGCAATTTCTTTACGATCTCCGCATGACTCTCTCCGGGAGGTAGAAGACAATTATTGCGATTAGTGATTTTCAGGCCGAGCAGCACTGTGCAGAGCAAAAGGAATGATCTTTCGGGAATGAAAAAGAGTAGGAGATTACGCTAATTTCAGGATAGAGTAGCGGGCTGCTTGCAACGGGAGCCCCCGACCATGTCAATTAGCCAATGGTAACTAGATAGTAGCCCCTACCATATTAGGAATTGGCCCTTTTTCAAATGTCCCTCTCTCGGATTCGGATTTGAGATAGCCTGAGATGAGAGACGAGATGAATCTTCTGTCATCATCAGAGATCTTGGTAAATCTAACACTCATTCCATGACACCTAGTCTCCTCATCAAGACAGTAAATGCGTGACCGCATCACCTTCCCTTTAGCTTTCAAAGGCGGACTCATAGGGGAGACCCTGATGGTCATCTCAAGGACCTTGCCAGGCTCCGATGGCCACTGACAACAGATAAAAGCTCCACCAGGGCTGATATCTTTTACCTGCCCCACCATAAGTCCTTGCGAACTCTTCACCATAACAGGGTATCCAACTTGGGCTCTAACATATTGCCGTTTCTCTATATTCATAAATGCTCTTTGCAGTAAGGAGGTCGTTTCTTGGAGACTACTGTCTGGTGCTCTTAATCTCCCGTTGATTTATGAATTAGTCGGGTAATGGGGGCCTTTCTTACAAAGCTAGGTCGCCAGCATGGAGTGCTGGAAAATAGCCGAGCCGAAGCTCCCTAGTGTTCCTTAAAAAATGAATAGCCCTACAACCCAAATGTTGTGGTTGGTTCAGAATGGCAAAAGTGTGGAGTATGTTATGTATAGTCAGTCCAGAAGGTCATATGTGATTTCACTTATTTCTCCTAACGCCCTGCATAACCGGCTGGTAAGGGAGCGCAGCGGATTTACCAGTCCGAGTTGATGCGGTTGTTAGACCATTTCCATCAAACAGTTCCAGATAGAATATAAATCATTCCCCCATACCTTGTTTCAAACGAAGTCTCTTTAAAATAACGCTCTGCCGATTCCCAGGGTCGAACATTAAAATACTCAGGGGTGTATCCGAATTGCCCTCCGAGCTTCAAGACGATCTTGAATAACCATGATGGCAAGTTTTCCGGCTGTTTGCCATCAAGGATTGATATGTGACCACCGGGTACGAGGGACTGAGAGGCTGCTTTGATCACACGGTCATATTCGGGTATGTAGCCGAAAAGACCTGTTGCAAGCACACCGTTTGCCCCTTCTGAAAAATCATAGGCAGCTATATCTGACTGTATCAGTTTTACGTTTTTCCAGCCAGATCTCTCGACTCTCACCCGTGCAATGTCAAGCATTCCTGGTGTTAGATCAACTCCTATCAGTCGACCTTCCGCTCCTATTTGCTCCATAAGGAAAGGGAAGTTTAAACCCGTACCACAGCCAAGCTCGATAACACAGTCGCCACGTTGAAGAGACAACTTCTTTATTGCAAGTGAGCGGTAAGCTTTCATTCGCAAGCCGATAAGTCTAAATAAAATCGTAGTAAAATCGTAATGCTTCGCACCCGATTGGTACAGAGCCTGAACTTTTTGCTTTGATATCGCCATATATTAACCTGAGGTCTAACGATCTCGTTAAAGCGGCAGATGGAGGCTGTTTGCTGTAGTGACGACACTATCCAAAGGCAATTAGCTCTGAAGCAATATTTAAGACGATTCCCAATCCAAGCCCATAGAGGAGATGCTCAACCATAGGTGAGATTAAGGATCTTACGTTGCTGGGCGCTCTAGCCCCAAAGAAGCCCCAACCGAATCCAGGGAAAAGAATGAACCATGGAAAGAGTGCTGTTGCCAGCCCCCATAAAAGACCAGAAATCAGATGATTTTCTGGCATGGGCACATTAAAGGCCAGATAGAAGAGAGGATAAGTCAATGCCACAGTGCCGCCAGTAAAATAATGAAAGGCCCAGCCAACGGATACTTCATTTTTTATAGGGCTGGACTCAACTATATTCTTATGTACAAAATGTCCACCCAAAATACCCAGAACCCACCGACCGAGGGCCGCATTTCCTCCTCATCCACCCCACCTAATCTTTAATTTCGCCGTAGCAAGGTTTCCGACAATGTCCATCAATCCCGTGCCTACTAGTCCGCCAACAACAGACCAGAAGAACAATCCCATGAGATTCCCTCCCAGCCATCATTTCCCAGATGGCCTGTTCGGTGGATCCTTTTTTTCTTCCCGTTCTTCGCGCCCCTCAATTCCGCCTGAGAAGGTTAGAGAGGCAGCAGCTCTATTACCTTTTGTACGCCCGTCGGATGACCCACCTTTGGTTTCCATTTCCTCAAAGCCTAAAATCATACTCAATTGATATGATTATCAAGCATAACTCTGACTCACTGAACGGTCAACAGAGATAGGATTTTTTGTGGGATTTCCGTCAGAGCAGAAAATGGTGGTTTCTTATTTGATGAGACAGGTAGACTAACATGGATCACTTGCAAAGTATAAATCTCATCCCTTAATTCACATTTTCCACCCCTTAGGTCTCAACACAAAATGTGTGACGTGCTCTGAAGTAGCCTGAGTTTAGAGTATGTAATCCACATTCAGCATGGTGAAAACCTTTGGGGCGCCGCTTATTTCTATTCTTAGGATATTGCTGACCGAGTTTGGATGCTAGACGCGGTTCGCGGAAGACTTCCTATAAATCTGCAACGTTTCCTCATCTACAAAGGTCAGAAAGACAAAGAGCAGGGCCATCACTGACCCCGCCCTTGCTTTCAGGTTAGACTATTTGTGTCAAGTCCGTGAGCTTCCGCTCAAACCCTCGTTAATCTATGCTCCCTACCGTTAGCCGAACACGTCGATTCAATTGGCGTCCCTCTGCGGTGTCGTTACTGGCGACAGGAAGGTCTTTCCCATACCACAGCGTCACGAGCCGTTTCTCAGCAATAGCACCGATATTTGCCTCTGCTGCTGAGAAAATTTCCCTCTCCATCAAGTAATTTTTAACGCTTAGAGCCCGTCGTCGTGACAAGGCTAAATTGTATTTCGGATCACCTGTGCTGTCAGCGAAACCTTCGATGACAACATATGATTCAGGGTTGTTCTCCAAAAACTTTGCCAGGTTATCCAGCTTGTCATGATACACCCGACGGATATCAGCGCTGTTATAATCAAACAGGATGTTATTGAGCTCGATGCCCACCACTACGCTAATAAGCTCGGTCTCAACAATGGCCCTATCTCTGACCATATAAAGTGCTGAAGTCGTATATTCAGGCCTGCTGAGCACTGCATCAAAAGAGTAGACTCGTGAACAGGTGTTCACCGCAGCGAGATCATTCACCAGTTTCTGGCTTTTTGGAGTCTGAGCTGAACTGATGATATAAAAACAGACGTCGTATTTGGAGGCTATCTGCCTCGCTGCCGCCACAGGCCATACCTTGGGCTGGCTCAGGGTAAATTGGCCGTCTGTAAAAATAAACACAGCCGTTTGACCGGACAGCTTGGCAAGGATGGGATCAAGGTTCTTGATCGCATCTCCTAATGGTGTCGGCTGGTTCTTGTAACGAAGTGAAGGCTTATAAGCCGCCAGTTGGTCAAGTGCATCAATATATGCCTCCTTGTTAAAAGGCCGCATTTCGTAGAAGCTTCTCCACGGGGTGTATAGATACAAGCCGGCGTTCCAATCCAGATCCGGGAGTCGAGCGGTTCTCGCCTCGTAAATTTGCTTCGCCAAGTCAACCTTCTTCTGGCCGGTATACCCGTACTGATCCTGCATGGAACCTGAGGCATCGAATAAAACGATGAAGTTATCCGCTACTTTGACAACCTCCTCTACCACCCGAACCCTTTTCACAGCTACTGTTTTCACAATAGCTTTTTGGGCTAAAACATTGGTCGCAATCAGACCTGGGATGATCAAGCCAAGAATCATCACCAGCCCTACTAGTTTAATCTTGCTTCTCCTCATGATCACACCTCCCTCTTAGTTTGGGGAATTAGCAGTCCTTGAGTAAGTATCCAAGTCTACCCTTCCTCACCAAGACAGCTTACCTGACCTGCAAATGCTCCATTTCCCCTTTTGACTGTGGTTAATTGCATGTATTTGATGATGAACCTCTCGAGAACGAATGGATCGTTCCACCTGATTCATTGAAATGCAGTGTCGAAGTTATTGATTAGACTTAGACTTAGGCTTAGGCTTAGGCTTAGGCTTAGGCTTAGGTGAAAGGTAAGTTTCAAGAAAAAATTGTCAATACCAAAATGTCAAATTCTTTAGAAATAAGGCTAACCGATACGGCCTATTCTTAGTGGTACCCAACTACTTGCCATTTGGCCTGGTTTTTGGTGTGGTTGCCTCAATCCGGAACTGCTTCCACGCCGCGATAGTTTGCTGGGTGAGATCGGAAATGGTCCGATCAAGTTTTTCTTCTAACTCTGCCACAGTGATCAGCAGTCTGCCGCGCAGGTGATCACTGTAGGAATCGGCGATACTCTTCGGATGACCAAGACCGAGTTGAACGCCCGCGTCGTAGGCAATGTCGTGAAGATCCGCGACCGTTTGGAAAGAGGTGCGGATGGAGAGTTCATGGTATTGGTCGGCCCACTCATGAACCCAGAACGTCTTATCTCTCTCATCTCCTTTCCTCAGAGCGAAGATGATGAAACCCGCGTAGCGGTACGGTTGGTAGGCGAGGCGAGCCTGCATGAGAATAGGGCGCCTGGGGTCTGCCTCGCCTAACAGGATGCAGGAGATCTCATGAAGATCACGCACCTCCTTCATCTCCAGGATTACGTTGTCCTCACGGGCCTTGGTGGGTCCTTCGACCTGAAACAAATATTTCTCGTCCAGAGCGCTGCCAATGCCGATTTTCAAGCGGCCGGCGTTTTTGATTTCGAAGAAGTCCGGTGGAAGTTCCGGATACTGCTCGGCCATCTGGTCGAGGAATTGCTTTATGCCCCGTTTGAAGTTCTCGCGGCTTACCTCCAGCGGCTGCATGAGAGTTTCCTGTGCTGCTAGGGTGTGTGCGCGGTCTGTGGTAAAGCGGGCCCGGATCCGAGAGACCAGTTCGGGTGGAGGAATGGTGAGCCCAGGGTCCTCCAGGGCGGCGCGATAGCCGGAGAGGAAACTATCGACCACCGGCTCAGCTTCCTCCTCCCAGCCATTGGCTCGGGAGGCCAGATGTATTGACACTCCGAACCGCACGAGATCAAGTACCACGGGTCCCATTGTCGCAGCATCGAAGTCCGTGAGACCACGCCCCCGTTCAGTGATGGCGTAATTCTCCAGGTGGGCGTCGCCTTGGAGGCTAACGTTGGGAATCCAACCCAGGTCGTCTCGAAAGCGCACACAGACTTCTTCGGCAAATATTTCGTTGATGAAGCGAAAGTAGCCATGGGGCCCCCTCAGTATACGGCCCAAGAGCTTTGGATTCTGCGAGAATTCATCTGAGTCGGGCGAAATGATGAGACTCCGCTGGGTATTGCTTTTTGCCACGGGGGTGCTGGGTCTCGAGGAAAGGGCCGTTTTCCTGGGATGGCTGGTAGAACCATCTGCTGAGGAGGTATCAGGGGGAAATAAAAGGGCTAAAATGACTGCACAAAAGAGCAGCTGCAGGAGAACACAAAGGGAACTGCTGAATGATCTCATAGGTTGGTTGGCGTTTCTTGGTAGCACAGTCAGGCCTCTACAGGTTCAAGTAATGGAGTAGTGGAGCATTGCAAAATATCAAATCCCAAGCACCAAATCTCAGGTTTCAGTGTTCAGTGTTCAGGTTTCAGCTTCTATGGCTATATTTCCTGACACCTGACACCTGACACCCGACACCTGAAACCTCCACAAAAAGCTCGAGCTTGATTATTTAGTTTAAAGTCTCTCTAGCCCGGATGTTTCACGAGGGTTAAGGCTGTTCTTTTTCTTCGAGCAATGTATTTTTTTCACCCGGTTTCCGAAGCTCGTTTCGCAACATTTCTATGTGGAGGCGCAGGTCGTATAGTTCCTTCGAATATGACAATGGGATGGAAACCTTCGTCACCTTATCTTCAATCCTATCAAGTTTAGCAAGATATTCCTCTACGCGCCCGCCACTATCATCTTGTTGTATCCTGGGGTCAACACCCTCCAGCTCAGAGTACCAGCGATATATCCTTGATCGAACCCGCCACCTGTAGACAGGTGGCATGAGTTTGAAAAGCGGAAATAGTAAGACAACGAGGGGCAGCAGCATGATCTTTAAACGGTCAACAAGGGTGGCGGCCCAGAAGGGAAGATGCCGCCGCAGAAAAGGAGGGCCAGATTCATAGAAGCGGCGAGCTTCTTTGTTTAAAGGAAAGTCAAGATACTTGGTGGATGGGAACTCATCAGGTTGTTCAAACAGACCACCAGCTCCATGGATCCCTTCAGCGGTTTGCAAAAGCAGATCAATTAAGGCGGGATGAAAGTCCTTACGGGCCACAAGTTGTGCTGCAGGTGCGAGCAAAATGATATCCCGCGAAGGGATGTTCTTTTTAAAATCTATCACCCCTTCGGGAAGCCTTACCTCCTTGAGGAAGCGATAGCGAGTCGTGTAAGCCTCTACTCGGTCAAGACTCAGCAAGCGAACTTTTT
>PVMK01122538.1_pt1 | contig 59718 bp, 55 predicted proteins | sample 1853481 | NCBI WGS metagenome assembly PVMK01 (sample SAMN08533507, study PRJNA380276) | Marine sediment metagenome, whole genome shotgun sequencing project.
AGTTCTACCGACCCGGTGTGCAGGAATGCCTCGATCTGATCGCGGTCGAGATCGAGAATCAGTCGCTGAAACGCTTTCATCCGCTTGCCGAGCCGCTTGCCGAGCACCGGAAAGTTCGGCCGCGCGCTGAGGTCGATGTAGCGCTCTTCATGCTCATCGTAAGCCACCTCCTTGACGTTCAATTCGCCGCAAACGTAGCCCTCCAGATCCTTCACGGCATCGAGTAATTCCTGCTCGCGATGAACCACCGTCAGCCGGTGCAGCGGCGTACGCAGGTTGATCTTTTCTTCTTCCCGCTTGCGTCGGCCGAGCAGGATCACCGCCTGCATTACCCCAACGGCCTCCTCGAGGCGCGGTTGCATGAGATCTTCCTCAGCACCGGGATACGGACACAGATGCGCCGATTCCGGCTTCGCTCCCGTTGATCCGGACAGCATCGCCAACTGCTGATAGATGTGTTCGGACAGGAATGGTGCGAACGGCGCCATCACCAGGCTGAGTTCGTAAACTACCGTGTAGAGGGTGCTGTACGCCGCAATCTTATCGGCAGTGATATCTTCGCCCCAGAATCTCGACCGGTTCAGGCGTATGTACCAGTTGGTTAGTTCTTCAATGAAGGCAAACAGCTTCGGGACCACATTGAACAGCCGGTAGGCATCCATTTCCTCGGCGACCGTGGCCTTCAATGTCTGCAGGCGGGATAGAATCCAGCGGTCGAGCACGTTCGACCCGTAGTGCAGGCCCTTATCGGGCGACCAGTCATCAATCGCCGCATAGGTTTTGAGAAACTGGAATGAGTTGTACCAGGGCAACAGCGCGCGGCGCGTCATGTCCTTGACGCCAGCGTCCGAGAACCGTTGATCCTCGCCACGAACCAGTCCCGAATTGATCAGATACAGACGCAACGCATCTGCTCCGTAGGTCTCCATCAACTCGTCCGGCGGGGTGTAATTGCGCAGCCGTTTCGACATCTTCTTGCCGTCTTCAGCCATGACCATGCCGTTGACGATCACATTGCGGAAGGCAGGCTTCTGATACAGCGCGGCGCCCAGCACCGTCAGCGTGTAAAACCAGCCGCGGGTCTGGTCGAGACCTTCGCAGATGAATTCAGCCGGAAAGCCAGCCTTGAACACTTCCTCGTTCTCGAACGGATAGTGCAGCTGGGCATAGGGCATGGCACCGGACTCGAACCAGCAATCGAGCACCTCTTCGATGCGTCGATAAGTGCCCTCCTCACCCTCCACCTGAAACTCCAACGGATCGATGAACTCGCGATGAAGATCGTCCGGTCTCTCACCAGTGTAGCCTTCCAACTCGTCCAGCGAACCGATGCAGATCCGATTGCCGGTGACATCGTTGATCCAGATCGGCAACGGAGTACCCCAGACCCGGCTGCGCGAGATCGACCAGTCGACCGCACCCTTCAGCCAGTTACCGAAGCGGCCGTCCTTAATGTGTTCAGGCACCCAACGGATCTGTTCGTTGGCGTCCACCAGGTCATCAATGAAGTCCGTCACGCGGACGAACCAGGATGGGATCGCCCGGTAGATCAGAGGCGTGTCGGAACGCCAGCAGAACGGGTAGCTGTGCTGGATCACGTCGTGTTCGTAGAGGCTGCCCGCCTCCTTGAGGTAGTCGATGATGTGTTTGTCGGCGTCCTTTACGTATTGGCGTGCGAAGTCCGTTACTTCTTCGGTGAACAGTCCGGTGATGGTAACCGGGCAGACGAAAGCCTCGATCCCCGCTTCCTTGAATATCCGATAGTCGTCCTCACCAAACGCTGGCGCCTGATGAACCAGACCGGTACCGGCATCCGTGGTGACGTAATCGTCCGCCACGACCACGAAGGCACCTTTGTCTTTCTGGTCAGCAAAGTACGGGAACAGGGGCTCGTAGCTGCGCCCGACCAGCGCCTCGCCCTTGAGCCGTCCGACCACTTCGAGGTTGTGCCGGGCACCGTAGTCCGCAACCCGTTGTTCGGCCAGATAGAACTCCAGGCCGGTATCGACGTCCTTCACCCGGGCGTAATCGATCGAGGCGCCCACACAGACACCAAGGTTGGACGGCAGTGTCCAGGGCGTGGTGGTCCACACGGCGAGGTAGGCTTCTTCGTCGTGCAGTTTCAGCAGCACGGTGATCGCCGGATCCTGGACATCCTGGTAGTTCTGGCCGGCTTCGAAATTCGACAGCACTGTGCCGAGTTCCGTGGAGATCGGCATCACCTTATTGCCCTGGTAGATCAGTCCCTTGTCCCAGAGCTGTTTGAACACCCACCACAACGACTCCATGTACCAGCCGTCCATGGTCTTGTAGTCGTTGTCGAAGTCGACCCAGCGGCCGAGCCGGGTGATGGTGTGACGCCACTCGTCGACGTACTGCTGCACGATGCCGCGGCAGGCATCGTTGTAACCGGCGACGCCCAGTTGAGCCAAGGCATCCTGAGCCGTAAATCCCAACTGCTGATCGATCTCGTGCTCGATCGGCAGACCGTGGCAATCCCAGCCGAAGCGCCGCAGTACGTAGCGCCCCTGCATCGTCCAGTAGCGCGGCACCACGTCTTTGATGGTAGACGCCGTGAGGTGCCCGTGGTGAGGCAGGCCGGTCGCGAATGGCGGGCCGTCGTAAAAGATATACGGCTTCTTGTCCTTGGTCTGATCCAGAGACTTCTGGAACACGTCGAGATCGCCCCACAGTTGAAGCACTTCGTGCTCCATGTCGACGAAGGAGAAAGTCGTTGATGTCGTTTCCGCCGGTTCTGCCATGACCTTTATCTTGATGCGCGCTCTGCCGGGCGAACTGCCGCCGGAGCGAAAGGCGCGCATTCTAGCATCGCTCGAGGCCTCGTTGGTTTTTCCGGCATGCCCGTCGCGTGCCCCTCGCGTGCCCCTTGCGTGCCGAGAGTGCGTTGCATTCGCAGCCGCCGATCCCTACGCTCGCTCACCCTGCGCGCACAACCTCAGGAGTCGTCATGAAGTTAGGTGTGGTCTTCCCGCACAATGAAATCGGTACCGATCCCGGCGCCATCAAGGCTTTCGTTCAGGGAGCAGAAGCCCAGGGCGCAGATCACCTGTTGATCTACGATCACGTGCTCGGCGCCGATCCGGATCGTCCGGGCGGCTGGCAAGGTGCGTACGACAAGGACGTCGCGTTCCACGAGCCATTCACCACGATGAGCTTCATCGCTGCCGTCACCTCCTCCATTACCCTCGCGACGGCCGTACTGATCCTGCCACAGCGGCAGACCGCACTGGTGGCCAAACAGGCCGCCGAAGTCGCCGTGCTCTCCCGGGGGCGACTACGCCTGGGCGTCGGCACGGGCTGGAACCAGATCGAGTACGAAGCGCTAAACGAAGATTTTACGTACCGCGGTCGCCGCCAGGCAGAGCAGGTTGATCTGCTGCGTCGACTGTGGCGGGAGGACAGCCTGGATTACACCGGCGAGTGGCACCGAATCGATGCAGCGAGCATCAACCCGCGCCCCGATCAGAGTATTCCGATCTGGTTTGGCGGCGGTGCGCCTGCGCTACTGAAACGTTGCGCCCGACTGGGCGATGGTTGGGTGCCTCTGATGGGTCCCAACGAGGCGGCGAGCTCGGCCCTGGAGACGTTGCGCAACGAACGCGAGGCCGCCGGCCTCTCCTGGGAAGGGTTCGGTGTTCAGGCCCAGGCGCAGCTCAGTGGTGGCAACCCGGAACGTTGGTCCAAGCATGCCAATCGCTGGCGCGAACTCGGCTGCACCCACATGGCAATCGCGACGCACAACGCAGGTTGCGCGGATGTGGACGCGCATCTCGAGGGGATGAAACAGTATTTCAGTGCGGTGGCGGCGTGAGCGACACGGCCAGGTAAGATCAGTCTTCTGCGGGACGCTCGATGATGATCGACTCGCCGCCGTCACTGACCATCACGTTGAGGGGGCGACCCATCGAGAACGATTCGAGTATGAAGTCTTTGAGAACCGAGAGGGCCTCACCGTGCAGGTGGGCATGGCGGATCAGCTCGCGAAGCATTTCTGCTTCGATATCAGCCTCGAGCTGACTGTCGTAAGGACCGACATCAATTCCTTCGCGCGTATGGAAGTACCATTCGCCGTTGCAATTAAATATCCGCTCGGAACGAAACCAAGTGCGTTTTTCTTCTTCGACCCGGCCCACAAACATCTCTGAGCCTCAAACTACTTAGACACAACTCAGATTCTCCGCTGCGTCTTCAATCCTTGTATGTACCCACTATGTGGAGGTTGTAAGGTCATGTAAGCATGGGACACACCGCACGGATCTTTCCTTAAGCAGATAACCCGCCGACACTGGGTTGCGCGTCAGCCCATCGGAAGCCCAACAATTTCGCACATCTTTTCGGCACGTCGCGCCAGCGTATCGATGTCGGTGGCGAACAGCCCAACCACCAGCTGGTCAACGCCGAGGGCCCGATACGAATCGACCAGTTCCGGCGTTACCCGGTGTCGATTTGGACCAATGTACACCGACACGTCGTTACGGCCCCGCCCGTGCTCGGCAAGGACGGTGTCCAGCCGCTCGAGATGTGCGGCGACACCGTCCGGGTCCAGGTCAAAGCCATACCAGCCGTCGCCCAGCGTCGCGACCCTGCGCAGCGCCGCATCGCCTTTCTCCCCCGAACAGTATCGTGGGTGAGGCTGCTGCACAGGTTTCGGATTGAAGTAGCAATCGGTGATTTCGACGGTCTCGCCCCTGAAATTGGTGACCCCGGGGGCCCACAGCGCTTTCATCGCCTCGATATATTCGGCAGTGCGTTTCGCTCGCGTAGAAAAGTCCATCTGCAGGGCCGCGAACTCCTCGGCCAGCCAGCCGATGCCACACCAAAATCGTCACGGCCACCGGAGAGATAGTCGAGATCGGCCACCATCTTCGCCGTGTAAACCGGCTGACGTTGTGGGACCAGGCAGATTCCTGTGCCCAGCCTGAGGGTTGTGGTGTGTGCCGCGATGAAGGTCAGCGCGCTGAACGGATCGAGCACACCTTCCGGATTGCCTGGAATGCGGCCGTCGTCCGAGTACGGATATCGGGAAGCGTACTCGGGGAAGAACAGTACGTGTTCCGGGACCCACAATGAATGGAATCCCAGCGATTCGACAAGCTGCGCCGCCTCGGCGATGTAGCCCACGGGCGTGTGCTGACTGAACGCTATCGTCACTCCAATCTTCATCAAGCTACTCCTGTCGTGCTAAATCGAAACCTCCATATCCAGCGGAGGGGGATGCTACCCAACCACACCCTCGTCACGCAGCTGGGCAAGCGTCCCCGCATCCAGTTCGAGTTCCCCGCCCAACACTTCGTCAGTGTGCTCACCCAGCAGCGGCGCGCGTTGCATCGGTACATTCGATGCCGAGAGAACCGGGGCAAAACCAAGCAATGGCACGGTGCCATGCACCGGATGCTCGATTTCGTGGATGAAGTTACGTTCCTTGAGGTGTGGATCAACGTGCAGCTCTGCGGTGTCGAAGCACGCAGAACAGGGCACGCCGGCCTCGCCCAGCACGGCCATCACCTCGTGCTTGGTCTGATCTCGAGTCCAGCCAGCGAAGGTCTCGAACAGCTCCGGTTCGTGCTCCAGTCGGGAAATTGGGGTCAGGTACCGTTCGTCGATGAGCAGCTCGGGTAGTCCCGCCGCCACGCACAGCTCATCCCAGTGCCCCTCGGTGACCGGCATGATGAACACCCAATCGTTGGGGCCGAAAGGTTGACAGGGATACAGCGCCATCGGCGGCAAACCCTGGGTGTTGCCGGAGCGACGGCAGGGTACCTTGCCCCACTCCGACCCCAGGGCGATCCGGGTGCGCATGAAATAGGTCATCGCTTCCTGCATGGAGATCTCGATCTTCTGACCCTCGCCGGTGCGCAGTTTCTGCACGTAAGCGGCCAGGATCGCCACGGCAAGCTGCACTCCCGTACCCGAATCGCCGGTCGTTGGCCCGGGCACCAGGGGCGGGCCGTCGGCCTCGCCGGTGACCGACATGGCACCGGCCGCGGCCTGGGCGATCATGTCGTAACTCTTGTAGTTTGCGTACGGTCCGTGGGTGCCAAAGCCCTTGAGTCGGGCATAGATGAGCCCGGGATGAACCGCGTTGAGCGTCTCGTAGTCGATGCCAAGGCGCTCGATGACCCCGGGCCCATAATTCTCCACGAACACGTCGAACCTGGGGACCATCCGCATGAACAGGTCGTGGCCCTCGTCCGAGCGCAGGTTCAATGCGACGCTCCGTTTGTTGGCGTTCCAGTTACAGAAGTAGGTGGAGTACTCCCTTTCTCCCGTGAGGCCGACACCGCGGCCCGGATCGCCGTGACCGGGCGGCTCGATTTTTACGACATCGGCCCCCAACCAGGCAAGGGCCTGGGTCGCCGAGGTGCCGGCTTCGTACTGGGTCATGTCCAGTATTCTGAGTCCCTCTAACGCGGGCATAGAGCTCCCTCCTGATAGGCGAGCAGTCTGTCACAATGCCGGTTGACCCGTCACGCGATCTACCATGTCCGACGTCACCCGTGACGCCCCAGCCGTTCCCCGATCAGCATTGCCCTGGTACCTGACCAGTTCCAGCTTCTGGATCGCGGCGATGAGCCTGCAGGGCTTTCTGATTACCTGGATGCTCGTCGGGGTGTTGGAAACGCCCGCCGACGAGGTTGGATTTGGTCGCGCATTGATCGATCTCCCTGCGTTGGCTTTCATCCTGGTCGGCGGCCTGCTCGCCGATCGAAGCAACGGCACAGTGCTGCTGATCAGAATGCACCTGCTGATGGTGCTGCCGGGTCTGGCACTCGCCTGGCTCATTGGTGCCGGCCGGCTCGGCTTCTGGGTCGTCATCGGATTCGGACTCACCGTGTCTGTCGTGCAGGCGATGAGCGATCCGGCACGCCAGGCGATGCTCAGCCGCGTCACGCGAACAGACATTCAACGCACCGTAACCATCACCACGATCGTTGGTGCGCTGGCCGGACTCGGCGGCGTCTGGGTGGGCGGGCGGCTGGACACCATCGGCCTCGCTCCGATACTCATCCTGCAGGCATTGGTGTTCGCGGCCGGCGCGTTACCGCTGCGTCGTCTGCCACCGTTACCGGCGATCAGCTCCGGTGGCCGCACCGACGTCCTGGCCGGGATCAGATCCCTGGCCAGCACTCCGCTGATCCGAAATGTGATCGGCTTGAACCTGGTGTCGTCGCTGTTCAACGCCGGCGCCTACATCATCGCGATTCCGTTCATTGTCCGGGAGATCTACCAGGGCGACGTTGCTATGTTTTCCACGGTGATGATCGCCTTCACCTGCGGCAGCATCTCTTCGAACGTCATCCTGCTGTACTTCATGCCGCTCAAGCACCCAGGTCGCCTGTTTCTGCTGATGCAGGTGACCCGCGCGTTGATTCTGGGCCTACTGATCACGAAGCCCAGCCTATGGCTGTTCTACGGCGCAATATTTGCCTGGGGTTTCAACATGGGCATCACCACAACGCTGGTGCGCACTACGGTGCAGGAACTCGCTGCAGCCGAGCACCGAGCTCAAGTGCTGGCGGTGCTGATTTTCAGCTTCATGGTCGCGGCACCTATCAGTTCCGTGCTATTGGGTCAGCTCATTGCGGGGGCAGATCCACTGACCGCGCTGCTGCCCGGCATCGTGATTTCGATGCTGATCTTTGCGTGGGGGGTACCGTTCAGCGGACTCTGGAACTATGCAGCGGCCGCCGCATCGCCTGGTCGTCCACCGTTGCCTCCAAGTTCGGCTACGGCGCCCGAAATGAGAACTAAATGATGGCGCACCCAATGAAATCAGCCGTGGTCGCGGCGTTCATCCTGGTGCTGATTGTCGCGCAATCATCTTGCGCCGAACCGGGACGAATCCTGCCAGACGACGATGAGCAGCTTGTCTATGAGATCTACAAAGAGCTCATAGAAACCAACACGACTGATTCGGTGGGTGACAACACCCTCGCTGCGAACCGTATTGCAGCCTGGCTCAAGGGTGGGGGTTTCGCGGATGAGGAGATTTTCGTCGGCGGGCCGAAGGAGCGCAAAGGTAACCTGGTGGCCCGACTGCACGGCACCGGCGAAAAGGAACCACTGATTCTTCTGGCTCATCTGGACGTCGTTGAGGCCAAGCCCAGTGACTGGTCGATGGATCCATTCACGCTCAACGAGATCGATGGCTATTTCTATGGGCGTGGCACCCTGGATGACAAGGCGCAGGCGGCGATCTCGACGGCCAACCTCATCCGCATGAAACGAGACGGGTTCAAGCCCAATAGAGACATCATTCTGGCTCTGACATCCGACGAAGAGGGTGGCGGCAACAACGGTGTCTACTGGCTGCTCGAGCATCACCCGGAACTGATCGACGGCGCATTCGCCCTGAACGAGGGCGGGTCGGGGTGGATTCGGGACGGGACGCGAATCGCAAACAGCATCCAGATAGCGGAGAAGATCTTTCAGAGCTTCACCCTCACGGCGCGGAATCCTGGCGGTCATTCCAGCGTTCCGCGCGACGACAATGCCATTTACGAACTGTCGGAGGCACTACTGAAGATTCGAGACTACGAGTTCCCTCTGGTGATCAACAACGTGATGCGCCTCGGGTTCGAGCGACTGGCCGAGATCAGTCCCGGCCAACTCGGCGAAGATCTGACGGCGATGCTGCAAGCGACGCCGGATCCCGAAGCACTGGAGCGATTGGGGGATATCCCAGCGATCAACGCGTTACTTCGAACCACCGCGGTGGCCACGATGCTGGAAGGGGGACACGCGTCAAACGCACTGCCGCAAACGGCCTCTGCAATCGTGAACGTAAGAATGATGCCAGGCACAGCGCCGGAAGACGTTCTGGCGACACTGGTCGGAATCGTTGACAACCCGGAGATCGAGGTTGTGCGCAACGGTGGTGGTCGCCCGTCTGATCCGTCCCCGCTGACCGATGAAATTCTCGGCGCCGTAGAACGCGTCACCGAGGAAATGTGGCCCGGTGTCGTCGTGCTACCGACCATGAGCACAGGCGCTACTGACGGCGCAAAAATGCGCAGGGCTGGGATACCCACCTACGGTGTGTCAGGTCTGTTCGAGGATCGCAACGATCGCCGTGCGCACGGCCGCGACGAGCGGCTCCTGGTCAGCTCTTTCTATGAGGGCTACGCCTTCATGTACAGGCTCACAAAACAACTCAGCTCCCAGTGATCCACTCGGCGACCCGTTCCGGTTCCTGCATGGGAATGAAATGGGTGAGGTGGGGCAGATAGACATCGCGTCCGTGCTGAAACTCCTCGGCTAGCCGCTCCCAGGTTGGGGAAGCCGAGAAATCCATCGTGCCATCGTCTTTGCCGGACCCGCCGGGTGCCCTCAATATCGTCACCGGCACCTGGATGCCACGAATCAGTTGAAAGATGTCGCGCCCGGCGCTGCCCGTGTAGATAGCCGCCTCCACCAGCGGCGGACACGCAAGTACGTAGCCCGGACCATCCGGATTCTGCAGCACGCCATAGCGGCAGTAGTCCTCGAGGATCTCGCGGCGCCAGCTGCTGAACGGCGCTCGATCGGCGAACCGGTCGAACATTTCCTGCCAGTCGCGCCACTGGTTCTTGCGCCGGGAGGTCGGATGATCTGCCAGGCGCATCGCGCCGAACTCACCCCAATCTGCGTACAAGTCCGGATCTGTGATCACCGGATCGACCAGCACCAGACGCTCGAACCGGTCCGGCTCTGCTGCTGCTGCCTGGGTCATCGCATGGCCTCCCATCGAATGGCCCACCCCGCAGATTCCGACAAGGTCCAAGGCCTTCACGAATTCGGTCAGATCCGTGCCGAACGTCAGCCAGTTAAACGGGCCCGTCTTGGCACTGCGGCCATGGCCGCGCTGATCCAACGAAATGACATGAGTGTCCCGAGCCAGCAACGCCACGGTGCGATCCCAGCAGCGCGCATGGAACCCCGTCGCGTGGGCCAGGAGCACCGTTGCCTGCGTCGAAGCGGAGCGCTCGCCCCATTCGAAGTAGGCAAGCTCGACGCCGTTGACACTAACCCTGTGTTCGGTCGGTTGTGTGTTCATCCGGGAGCGCTGCGTCATCGGCAAAAAGCGCGGCATCCTAGTGCTTGAGAAGCGCGCTGGCAATACGCACATATCCCCAGCCCATTGATTCAGCCCGTGGCAGGTAGCGCCGACGCCGCGCGCTCCCTGAGTTTACGTTGCGTCTTGGCATGGGAGGTTCGATTGATCCGGTACCCCGCATAGCAGCAGGCGGCCAGCAGCCCCCACACCATCGCGAACGGACCATCGATGATGCCCAGCTGGTAGATCGTTTCCGGGTCGACCTGGCCGGGCACCGCCTTGGTTGGAAACTCGATCAGGTCCAGGGCCACCCCCGCGACGATGTGGCCGATGCCGTTGGTGCACTTGGCGAAGAAGCTGCGCGCCGAGTAGAAGATTCCCTCCTGACGCCGGCCGGTCTTCAGTTCGTGCTCGTCGACGATATCCGCCAGCGCCGACATCACGCTGATGTTGAGAATCGAGCCCGACGCCGACGAGAACACTCCGAAGAAGATAATGAACGCCACCAGGCTCCAACTGGTATTTGCCGGCGCCAGATCGAAAAGCCGCAGCGTCACGGCGGCGGACCAGAACACGCTCAGGGTGATCGCGGTCGCCACGATGGTCCAGCGTTTATCGTACCGACGATGCAATCGGGCCGCGGTCAGGAAACCGATCGCGTAGCCGAATACATTGCTCAGGATCAGCCAGCCAATCTGATAGTCGGTAAGCTCCCAGTAGAACGTCGCCATGTAGAGGCCCAGGGTCTCGTGGGTACCGATCGTGATCGACAGCAGGAAGAATCCCAGCAGCAGGTACACGTAGTGTCGGTTCTGTAGCGCTCCCCAGATGTCCGAGATCAACGCGGGCAAGCTGAACGCAGGCAGATCGTCCGGCACCGGTCTCATCAGCGGGATCCGGTCGCGCGTCAGGTACGCGGAGGCGAAGATGCAAAGCATGATCAACGTGCAGCAGAACAGCACGACCGGCAGGTACGCGGGTTGCTCCATGCGTCCGTTGTCGAAGGATGGGAAGATCACGAACCACACGATCGAGTGCATGACGATCACACCCACGTAGGTGAATATGTTGTTGTAGCTCATGATCTTCGAGCGTTCGTGGTAGTCGTCGCTCAGCTCGGCGCCCAGGGCCAGATGAGGCACCGCGAACAGCGTCGAGGAGATGCGCATCAGCACCGTGAACACCGCGAACCAGCCGAACAGCTGCCAACCAGCAAGGCCGTCGGGCGGATGAAAGATTCCGAAGATGGTGAGCACCAACGGCAATGGCGCGGCGAACATGAACGGGTGGCGGCGGCCCCAACGGGACCGGAAGCGATCGGAAATCGACCCCACCAGAGGGTCAGTGATGGCATCCGAGACAATTCCGATGGTGACCGCAAGCGCGGTCAGCGTGCCGGACAGTCCCAGGATCTGGTTGTAGAAGAAGAACGTGAGGGCGTTGAAGATCCAGTTCGTCGCCGCCTCACCGGATGCACCAATTCCGAACGCGAGCTTGGTGCGCATGGGCACCGTGGAGGGAACAACTTCCCCCATCACATCAGCCCAACAGAAGAACTAAGGTCGGGGCGCACCCGCTGAGGGCTCCGCCCCGACCCTACCGCTACTCGGGTGCCGGTACCACCGGACGGCTGTTCCAGAGGCTCGATTCGCAGTTGTGAACCTCGTTGAACCGGGCTGTAAGTTCGTTACCACCGGCACTCATGTACTCGGTCTGCCGTTGGGCGTACTGGGTCATGTCGTCGTGTACCAGCAGGTACGACAGATCAGCCGGTCCGGTGGCGAGCAGCGGGACGCGCATGAAGGCCAACAAACTCCCGGTGGTTGGAAGTGTCGCGATCAAGGCGGACCAGTCCTTGGCCACCGCACGTGCGTCGTCGAGCGTCTTGCCGTCGTGCAACTCGCAAAGGTAGGACTCGAGCAGCGCCTGGTTATCGGACACCGGGTCGCCTTCGCCATCGTAGAGCGTCTCGCTCAACAGGATCACCGAGTCGCAGTCGACAACTTCGTCGAACTTCGCGGTCGCAGCCTGCCCGGCAGGACTGTTGGCCATCGCATCATTGGCACGGCCCAGCGCGTTCAGGTTGTCGTAGCTGGCGGACCACAATACGTCGCGCTCGGTGATCGCCACGTTGGGCTCCCACAGAAAAGCACGAGAGGCGCTCAGGTCCGCTGAGCCAATCGCTTCGATCTGGCCGTTGAAGAAGTCGGTTGCCTCATCGAGATCTGCGATGCCCTTCCCTTCGACGTAGTTACAAATGAACAGCTGCGTTGCGGGCGGCGTTTCAGCCGCGATAATGGCGGCGCAGGTCATCAACGCGAGCGACCCTGCCAGAACTGATAACGACTTAATCACTGTAGTTCTCCTTGCTTTCAATGTTAGAAACCCAAGGAGGCACTGAAAATAACGGCTGACGCGCGGTACTAACGTCCGCACTGTGCGAACACGCGACCCATGTATCCAGTCTCCCCTGCATCCGAGTGTCAGTCATTCGCAAAGGAATTTCCAGCGCAGATTAGAGACCTCAGCCCACAGTTTCGAGCCAATCGAGTCGCCGCGACAGCTTGTTCAGGATCCCATCCAGATGGCCGCGTTCCGTCCGCGTCAATGGATCGAGAACCGCATCCTGGTAGCCAAGGGCCAATGGCATGATCTCGTCGTAAATCCGTTGCCCCCTGGCGGTTAGCTTGAGCTTCGCGACGCGGCCATCCTGCTGAGAAGCCATACGCCGCACCCGCCTGTCTTTGACCAGTCCTTGAACCGCGCGGCTGACCGCAACCTTGTCCATGGCGGTACGTTGAACCACCTCCGTCGCGGTGATGCCGCTCTCCTCCCCGAGTACCGCGATGACCCGCCACTGCGGAATGCTGATGCCAAAACGGTCCGTATAGGCCCGCGCGATCAGGTTGCTGATTCGATTGGTCAGCACCGACAACCGGTAAGGTGTGAACTCGTGCAACTTCATCGTGTGCACTATCTTCCGATTTCGTTTTGTTTGCAATTAGTTTCATATGAAACTATAATTTTGAATCTTCTGACCCGACCTTCGGGCACATGGCCATGTCGAACGAACAACCAGACATCGCACATTCGATTGAAAACCCATTGGGTACGGATGGCTTCGAGTTTGTCGAGTTCACCGGCCCCAATCCCACCCGCCTGGCCAGACAGTTCGAACAGCTCGGCTTCATCGCAGTAGGCCGGCACCGAAACAAGGACGTCACCCACTACCGCCAGGGCGACATCAACTTCATCCTCAACGCCGAAGACGCGGGGCCCGCTTCCGAATTTGCCGAGCAGCACGGCCAGTCGGCGAATGCCATGGCATTCCGCGTCGCGGATGCGGGCCAGGCGCTGACCGAGGCTGTGGCGCGCGGCGCCAAGGCGGTCGAAAACCGAGTCGGGCCGATGGAGCTCAACATCCCGGCGGTCGAAGGGGTCGGCGGACTGCTCATCTACCTGGTCGACCGCTATGGGGCGAGCTCCATCTATGACGTCGATTTCGAACCCATTGAGGGCGCGGTACCTCGTACGGATGTGGGCCTGACCTACATCGACCATCTCACCCACAACCTGTATCGCGGCAACATGGACAAATGGGGCGCTTTCTACGAGAACATCTTCGGCTTTCGCGAGACCCGGTACTTCGATATCGAAGGTAAACACACGGGCCTTTTCAGTCGTGCGATGACCAGTCCGTGCGGCAAGATCCGCATCCCGTTGAACGAGTCCCAGGACGATCAGTCACAGATCGAGGAGTTCCTGCACCGCTACCGTGGAGAGGGTATCCAGCACATCGCCCTGGGTGCAGATGACATCTACGCGACGGTGGATGTCCTTTCCGAATGCGGCATCGCGTTTCAGGACGCGCCCGACGCCTACTACGATGCGCTCGACGCGCGCGTCCCCGAACACGGCGAAGACCTCGCAGCCCTCAAAGAACGACGGATACTGTTGGATGGCGCACCTAAGGATGGACAGGGATTGCTGCTGCAGATCTTCACCCAGGACGCAATCGGTCCGATCTTCTTCGAGATCATCCAGCGCAAAGGCAACGACGGTTTCGGCGAGGGTAACTTCCAGGCCCTGTTCGAGTCGATTGAACTCGATCAGATTCGGCGTGGCGTTATCACCGGCGACGAGGTCGGCTCCTCATGAAGCACAGCAAACCGATCAGCGCCGGCTGGTTGCAGGGTGATGCGTCACGCCAGGCCCATGTCGGTTTACCTGGCGGCACCTTCGAACGTGAGTTGGGTCGCGAAGGTTTCTTCGGTGCAGCCACTCAGATGTACCACACCCACCCACCCACGGGCTGGTCCAGCTGGGAAGGACCGCTACGACCTCGCGCCTTCGACCTCGCACCAAGCACCCCCAACGACTCCCCGGTGCAGCTCACCCCGCTGCTGCACAATCACCAGGTCAAGCTGCGCTTCTGGAACACCGATCAGGCAATGGATCATCTGGTGCGCAACGCCGATGGCGATGATCTGCTGTTCATCCACGCAGGCGACGGCGAGCTGTTCTGCGACTACGGACACCTGCGGCTTCGTACCGGCGACTACCTGGTGTTGCCGCGCGGCACCATGTGGCGCCTGGAGCCGGACGCCGCCATGGCCATTCTGCTGGTGGAAGCCAGCGGCTCACATTACGCGCTGCCAGACAAAGGCATTGTCGGCCAACACGCGATTTTCGACCCGGCCATGTTGGACACCCCAGTGCTGGACGAGGCTTTTTCAGCGCAACAGTCCGAGCAACCGTGGCGAATCGTGGTGAAATGCCGCAACGAGTTGTCGACCGTCCGCTACCCCTTCAATCCGCTGGATGCCGTGGGCTGGAGCGGCGATCTGGCGCCGGTGCGCATCAACATCGAACACATCCGACCGCTGATGAGCCACCGTTATCACCTGCCGCCGTCGGCCCATACCACCTTCGTCGCCGACGGTTTCGTCATCTGCAGCTTCGTACCGCGACCCTTCGAGACGGACCCAGAGGCACTGAAGGTGCCTTTTTTCCACAGTAACGACGACTACGACGAAGTCATTTTCTATCACGCAGGTGACTTCTTCAGCCGCGACAACATCGACGCCGGCATGCTGACGTTTCATCCCGCCGGGTTCACCCATGGGCCCCACCCCAAGGCGCTGGGCAATATGTTGACTCAGTCGAAAGCGGCCACCGATGAGTACGCGGTGATGCTGGATGCGCGCCAGCCATTGAGCCTGGGCGAGCCGGACGGGGTGCGTGAACAGGAACACTATGCCGACAGCTGGCGGGCGACCGCCGAGTAACCTTCAGGCAGTGGCGGCGAGTTGAGTCTCGACCCGCAGGAAACCTTCATCGATGAGGAACCGCTGCTCGGCCGAGACCTTGCGCAGTTCGAGTAGCTCCGCACGCACGGCCGCCGCGAGCTCGCAATGCTTGTCCCGGTTTCCCGGCGCTTCCCGCACAACAGCCGCCTGGTAAATTTCCATCAGCATGAGCCACTTATCACCCACCAGCCCACACAGTTCCTGGTACACGGCGTTCAGGTCACCGCCATCGCGCAGTCGCTGATAGAGGTCCTCGGCATGCAGTTGCGAGCGGCTGTAACGTACCGGACGGTCGCGCATCGACGTGTCGAGCAGCAAACGACCGCGATCACCGGGGCCGCCGAACACACTCACGATGGGTCCGCCCATGGCCATGTGGTAGCGCCCCCAATCCGGCTGGAACAGGACTGTTCCGTCGGGCGCCGTGACTCGGCAATCATCCAGATGCAACAACACGTTCCAAGCCCCGACCCGATCCAACGCAACGACGCGACCAGCGACCACCACATTGGAATTGAAGCGCAGTTCGACGCGGCGTCCACAGCTGATTCCGAGCGACTCAAGTTCGCCCGGACTGGCGCGATCGAGTTGAATCCGGGTCGCGGCCAGCGCGCCCACCGGCGCCCCGAATCCATCGGGATGTCCGGTACCGTCATGGCCGTCCAGCGCGGTTCCAGCAACCGCCAATTCACTCGAACCACCGGTACCGATATAGGCAAGCTCGCCTCGTTGGTCGACCAGGGCACGTTCGAACCGACCGGTGACCTGCAACCCGTTGGCGTATTCAGCGGTCGCGCACGTGCCGTGCTCGATCGCCCGCTGTACGCCTGCTAATCCACCGATAGAGAACGCACAACCGGACGCCAATTGGTCCAGAACGTCGTTCAGTTGCTGCCAGTCGCGCGCGACGTAGTAATGCGGTTGAACATCGGTGATGTCATAGGCTTCTTCGATGCAGGCGCTGGACAGCGGCAGCCGGAGTGTGTCTCTGGCCAGGCAATGGCGGCTTTCGAGCAGCGAAGAGGCCAGACCCGCACCGAAAATCTGCGGTGCATCCAACGGACCGATCAATCCGTACTCGACAGTCCACCAGTGCAACCGTGCAAGCAAGGTAGCTTCAGATGCGGGCTGCGCGCGTTGCTCGACGACAGCCTGTTCCAGCGCTCGGGCGGCGGCGTCCACCTCTGCGACATCCGCATTCGGATGCTCCTTGGCGATCGACAGCGCGCGCACCGCCTGGTACACCGCATCGTCCGCTTCGTTCCAGAGCGTACGGGCGCCGCATTCACCAACGCGCATCAGGAACTCACCGTACTCGGCGTCGGCAAGCATCGGCGCATGCCCGGCCGCTTCGTGCACGATGTCGGGGGCCGGCGTGTAGACAACATGATCCAGGCTGCGCATGTCCGCCGAGATGGGCAGCACCCGGTGCGCCTGAAACTCCATGAAGATGACCGGCGGCAGAAAACCATCCACCAGCACGGCGCACCAACCGACTTCGGCGAGCCCCGCATTGATCTCGTCGATGTGCGGGATATGGTCCGGGTCGATCGCGAAACGGCGGAACCCAGCCGTGACCGCGGGGTGGGCATGTGCTGACAGGAAGGCGTCGAGCCGATCGATGATGAACCGCCAGGTAAGCTGATGCTCCGCTGTGTAGTCGGCGTAGCGTTGGTTGACGCAGAGGCTGCGCAGATGGACCGGGAGCGCGGCGATCACACATTCGTAGTTGGTGCGTTCCATGGCAAAACGATAGCGCCGATCGAGAAGAACGTGCTTCCTTAATACCTCACCGCGGCGCTTATTGAAGAATTATATTTCTATATTTCGATATTTATGAGAATATAATTTCATGGATCAGTACGACGTCGCAATTCTTGTCGAGTTGCAGGTAGATGGCAGGCTGTCGAACCGGGAGCTAGCCAAGCGAATTGGGCTGTCGCCGACGCCCTGCTGGCGCCGGGTCCGGGACCTGGAGGCCGACGGCATCATCCGCGGCTACGCCGCGTTGTTAGATCCCGAAGCCATCGGCATTCAGGTGACTGCCCTGGCCAACGTTATTCTCGAGAACCACCATCCCGACACGGTCGCTGAATTCGACTCGGCAATCGCGACCATCCCCGAGGTGTTGGAGTGTCACATGCTGAGCGGCGATTACGATTACGCACTGAAGATTGTCGCCCGAGACATGGCGCATTACGCGCAACTGCTGCGTGAGCAGTTACTCATCCTCAAAGCGGTGCATCGGGTGAGCAGCAACTTCGTGATGGCCAGCACCAAAATGATCACCGCGTATCCGGTTTATTAGTGGGATTCCAAATTGCCTGGACCGAAATTCCGGGTCACTTAGTCGCTTAGAATCCTGTCCGCTATTTCACGAAACGACTCCTCAAATTCGAGCCGATACTCCCCCCAGAACCACCGCCCGCCCGGAGAGGCGACGATCCGTTCGAGTAATATCAGTTGCGATTCCCATGTGCTTAGAGAGAGACCCGCAAAACTGGTCTGCATATAGACGTTAGATATCGATAACAAGATACTGTGCATCAGCAGTCGAAAACGGGTTCGGCTCTCTTCGTCAAGATCATCTGGCTGAGCTATTCCCTGCATATATATCTGGGTTACTTCGCCGCTCTCGTACATCGATACGCGAACCGCTTGTAGCTTGCTGATACTGGCATCGACAGCGGACGCTTGAATCGTTTTTGTGTTTTGACGAATCTGCAGCGCGAGATAAGAAAGTGTCAGAAAGACTGCCAGCGCGCCAATAATCTCGCCGATCGCGCCTGCCGCGTCCCAATTCATTACCCACCTCCGCACTATTTGGTCGTGATCTTACAACAGGTAGGCAATGTCTCCTCCTGGAACAAAGGAGACATGGCTGTGGTGCGGCTAGGGGCTACGAAATGTCTCCTAACGACGCCAAAGGAGACGCTCCGCAAACAGGTCCTGACCGTCTCGGTTCGGCCACAACCTGCCGGATGGGACAGGTTACAATCCTCCGCCATGAGCGAAATCATTGATCTTGATACGCATGACGCCGATCTCGTAGAGCGACTAACACGCATCACGTTTGAGGCATTCAAAGAGAACGCACCTGACTGGATTCCGACGATTGATCTAGCTCGAAACCAAGTTATAGCTGCTGGCCGGCGAGGAAGGCTGGGTCGGGTTCTTATGCAGCAAGATCAAGCCATTGGCTGGATTGGAGTGATCAAGGGTCAGAATGTCTGGGAGATTCACCCGATTGCTGTCGCCATTGAGCACCAGTACTCGGGCGTTGGCCATCTGTTGGTCGAAGACATAGCCCGAGTCGCTAAGGAGGCGGGCGCGTTGACCCTGTTCGCGGGAACAAGCGATGAGGTTGGGACGACCAATCTTTTCGGCGTCGATCTGTATAGCAATCCCGTTGATGCACTCAAGACCCTCGAAGCGGTAGAACGAAACCCGTTCAAGTTCTGGGAGAACGTGGGCTTCACCGTCGTTGGTTTGATGCCGGATGCGGAAGGACTAGGTAAACCGGGAATTCACTTGGCCCGACGCCTCTGACGAACTTCCGGTTTGGGCACAAACCAGAAGTCGAGCGTTCACCTTGCCAGCGTCTCCTCCTGGCACTTAGCTGACGTTTCGGTGCTGGTCAACTCGTCTCCTGCCGACCCCAAAACAGACATCCCCGTTACGCATATACCAGCGCAACCCGCTGACCTTTCGTTGCCAGGGTGGCCTACACTGACGGTCCGAGTAATGTACGAAGGGGAAAACGGATGAAAGGAATTGCGATTGCGGTGCTGGTGAGTTTAGTGGCGGTGAGCGCGCAGGCCGCCGAGGAGTTTCTGACGGCTGAGGAGATGGCGAAGCTCAAACCCGTCGCAGGTGCCGACGGGGCTATGCGTTACTCACCGGGCGGTAAGCTGGCTCGCGACTATCCGAAGGTGCTGATCGGCGGTGTAGCGTTTTTCTACGACGATGAGAGCAAAGGAAAGGGCGTCGATCCGGATGATTTGAAGGACATCTCGGATGCCATGAAGCAAGCGTTGGTGCAGGTGCTCAGCAAGGACTGGCAGATTGTCCATCAGCCAGGCGCGGACGTGGCCCAGGTCAACCTGGCCGTTACGAACATCGAGTTGAAAAACAAAAAGCGGGGCCTGCTCGGCTATACCCCAATTGGCCTGGTGGCCACCACCGCGGGCAATCTGGCTGGCAAGCGCATGACCCTCGGCAATGCCGGGCTTCAGGGTGAGGTGATCGACAGTGCCTCTGGCAACCTGGTCAACCTGTTTGCCGTCGAAAAAATCGGTGAATTCGACGACAAGAAAGGGATGTCGTGGGAAGACGTCCGCTTGGCCTTCATCGATGCGGCAAGCAAAGCGTTGGCCGAGCAGAAAAGCCGCTAGCCTCGGCCCGTTGGAAATCTGAAACCGCCCGGTGGCTTCGAGTATATTGGCGGTGCAGGAAAGCTCGAACCAAAGGGACCGGAGAAGAACAATGAAGAACTGCTTAGTTGCGCTGGCGTCGGCCGTGCTCGCCATCTTGTCGATCGAGGGATTGGCGAAGGACATCGTCCACGACTCGGAGTACTACGTTCTGGAAGCTCAGAACGCCGAGCAATGGGCCGACGATGACAAGAAGGTGGATGCGAAACTCGCCGCGTTCCGCAAGCAAAACGGCGGCAAACCGCCGAACATCGTCTACATCCTGATTGACGATATCGGCTTCGGAGATCTCGGCATTCCCGAGTTGAACGCGATCCGTGGGTATCGTACTCCCAACATCAATACGTACGCCCGGCAAAGCATGCGGTTCGCCCGCATGTATACCGAACCGTCCTGCACGCCCACCCGGGTCGCGTTCATGACCGGCCGCCAGCCGCATCGCAACGGCATGGGCAATACCGCCGTAGATATCTCAGGATTCGGATTGGCCGACGAAGAGGTCACGCTTGCCGAAGTGTTGTCGGAAGCCGGCTACAACACCGTGCATATCGGTAAATGGCATATGGGCGACATCATGGAGGCGTGGCCCAACCACCAGGGCTTCGATTTCGCGGCGTTCCCGATCCACCAGCAGGGCCAGCTCACAATCTTCCATGATGATGCTGCTGACGAAGAAATCAGCATCGGGATCGGCAAGAACAACTACGACGACCGTTTCACCATTGATGAGTGGTTTCGCCCTGACGCGTCCGCAATGGCCACCGGCGTGGAAGGTAAACGCGGTGAGAAGGTCCGGGAAGTGCACATGGCGCCGGGTGAACGCTGGACCGAGGCCAAGTATCACGAGATGAACGTACGTTACCAGCGCCAGGCGTTGGAGCATTTACGCGACCTGGCCGGCAAGGACGAACCGTTTTTCCTCCAGTATTGGCCGTTGTATCCGCTGACTGGACCGCGCACGACTACGGATCAGTACACGACCCCCAACGGTGGCATTTACGTGGAGAAGATGAAGCTGCTGGACACCTGGGGCGGCGAAATCATGGCCGAAATGGAGGTGCTGGGAATCGCTGAAAATACCCTGCTGGTCATGATGGGCGACAACGGCCACTTCACCAAGTACTCGCCAGGCAGCGGCTACACGCCGATGATCTACCGGGGCGGGAAAGGCTATACCACCGAAGGGGGCGTTCGCGTCGACGCGTGGGCTCGCTGGCCTGGCATGATTGAGGAATACAGCATCGTCAGTGACATCGTTCACGTCACGGACCTGTTTACGAGCATTGCCCGGCTCGCCGGTGCAACCGGAGAGATTCCTACGGACCGAATCATCGACGGTGTCGATCAGACGGCGTTGATGCTGGAAGGCGAAACGCACGGCCGCCGCGATTACGTGTTCATCTATTCCGGCAACAGCCTGAAGGCCGTGGTCAAAGAACAGTACAAGCTCAATGTTCCCGGTGCCGGGCAAAATCCGATTCTTGCCGATTTCTATGACCTGTTCCGTGACACGCGCGAGGAGTGGCCCGTGTCGACCGAGGTGGGCGCCTGGGGCGGCGCCGAGTTCGTGCGCGTGGTCCAACGGCACAAACAAAGGATGGCAAAATATCCGAGCAAACCGCCGGCGTTCGGAAGACCCTATGACGGTATTGAGAACCTTCGGCCTGAAACGGAAGCCGCCGTAGAGGCATTTCTCGCAAAGCAGAGCATTCCCGCTAGATGAAATTCGTCCCCCGGATGCTTAGTCGGACGGATGACTGATCCCCCTTTTTACAGGGTTTTCTGACTCGTAAAGGTCTGCGCCTGGCACATACTGCCTCGTGCAGTGCACAACGTGCTTGGCGTCCTACGCTCCGCTACGATCCGAATCCATCCGGGAGACGAGGTATCTTTCAACACGAGGAGCGAAAACCCTGCCTTCGTGCTTCTTCCACCACGCCTGTACTCCAGGCATACAAAAAACCATGTAGGCTTCTTCCAGGTAGCGCGTGAACGTCTCCTCGTTTTTCCAGACGCCCAAACCCCGGTGAACCATGACTGTGTCCAGAATCCCCAAATACATCCCGATCAGGAAGTTGAACCGCGTTTGCTCTACGTGGGGCAGCGCTTCGTAGTCACGCATCCCTTCATAGAAGATCCTCCATGCATCCTCGTTCGCTGCCACCGCATTCGTGAAGTTCGTCCAGAGTTCTGTGATTTGCGTGTAGCTGTCCACGCTCGATTGCCGTGCAGTAGTCTGGAGTTGACGGCCAACGAAGACCAATGACCCAACGACGGCGGCTGCCGCGATGAGCCCGCCAATCCCGCCAAGAAACTCTCCCCAAGCTGCTAAGTCCTGAATATTCATCACGCGTGACCCGAGTAATTCTGATCTTCGGATTCTGAAGGAATAGGGTCGCGACCGCTCCTGGCCTTTTCATACAGCATCGGCACCGATCTCGCTCAGTCCGTCAGCGAGTTGCGCACGGCTAATCAACCTCCCACACTCCGCAATCAATTCACGATCAAGGAACGGACATGTCAGCGCTGCCTCTGTCAGAGAAGCTGGAGTTTGGCTTCATCAACGGCTTTGCGACGAAAGCCCAGGCGCGCAACCTGGTCGAATTCGGTGAAGCAAACCGTTTTGATTCGTTGTGGGTTGGAGATCACATCGCTTTTCCGGTGCCAATTACCGATTCGCTTTCACAGCTTGCCTGTGCTGCGGCCTACGCCGAAACGCTGACCTTGGGGACCTGCGTTTACCTGCTGCCGCTGCGACATCCGACACCGGTGGCCAAGCAGGTTGCTACCATCGATGCGCTGGCCGACGGGCGTCTCATCTTCGGCGTCGGGGTGGGCGGTGAGTTCCCCAACGAGTACGCCGCTTGCGGCGTGCCGGTGAACGAACGCGGTGCGCGCATGAGCGAAGGAATCGAAGTGCTTAAAAAGCTCTGGAGCGGCGAGAAGGTCTCGAACGAGGGGCGCTTTTACCCCTTCGAGGATGTTCGCATGCTGCCCGCGCCGCGCCAGGCAGGAGGACCGCCGATCTGGACCGGCGGCCGCTCGGCAGGCGCGCTGGCTCGGTGTGGCCGCCTGGCTGACGGCTGGGTGTCCTATGTCGTGACCCCCGAGATGTACTCCAGTGGGCTCGAGACGATCGCCGCTGCTGCGGAAGCCGCCAACCGCGAGATCGAGCAGTTCGGCACCGGTCATCTCCTGTTCACGCGCATCGACAATGAATACGAAGCAGCGCTCGATGCCGCCACGGAACATCTGAGCCAACGCTACGCGATGGATTTTCGGTCGGCCGCGAAGCGCTATGCGGCGCTCGGCACGCCCGCAGACGTGGCCGAAAAGATTCAGGAATTCATTGGCGCCGGCATTCGCCATTTCATGCTCGACATGGTCGGCCCCAATGAAGACAGAATGTCGCAACTGGAATGGTTTGCTAAGGAGGTCCGGCCACTGCTGGATTCAGCGCTCTGAATGGTTGCGGCCTGAATCGCGCTTCGCCACTATGCGCATAGCACGCTCGAGGACAGCACATGACCTATCAGACCCTCGAAACGACACCCCTCACGCCCCACATTGGCGCCGAAGTGGATGGCATCGATCTGTCTGCCGCGCTTTCACCCGAACAGCAGCAGGATGTCCGTCAGGCATTCATCGACTGGAAGGTGTTGGTGTTCCGCAACCAGGATCTGAATCCCGATCAGCATAAAGACTTCGGTCGGTTGTTCGGCTCACTGCACGTGCATCCGCTGCAACACGATTACGGCGGCGATCCGGAAATTCTCACCGTCAAAACAACGGCGAAATCCCGCTATACAGCAGGTGACGGCTGGCACACCGACGTGTCCTGCGAGGAGCTGCCTCCTATGGGTTCGATGTTGTACATGAAGGAGGTTCCTGACAGTGGTGGAGACACCCTGTTCGCCAATATGCACCGCGCCTACGAAGCCCTGTCCGAGCCGATGCAAGCGTTCCTCGGGGGCCAGACCGCCATCCATGACGGCGCCATCCCCTACATCGGCGGCTACGGTATCGCGCCGCCCGCCGGGCAGAACTATCCCCGCACCGAGCATCCCGTGATAACCCGACATCCGGAGTCTGGTGAGCGGGTGCTGTTCGTGAACAGCGGTTTCACCTCACACATCGTCGGCATGCATCGTAGCGAGAGTCGGGCGTTGCTGGATATGTTGTTCACGCACATCGCGAGCACCCCATCGCTGACCTGTCGGGTGCGCTGGGAACCCGGCACATTGACCTTCTGGGACAACCGCTGTACCCAACATCACGCCGTGTGGGACTACCACCCGCAAACGCGGCATGGTGAACGCGTATCGATTATCGGCGAGCGACCTGCCGCCTGAGCACGCTCGGATATCAGGCCGTGTAGCGTGCCCGGCGATTCGACGTTGCGTAACGCATCGTCGCATCCATCAACCGTTCGCTCATGTGCAGGCGCAAGTCGCGGGCCCCGTGCTGCGCCCAGAGGTTGTTCATCTCCGACGGATCGTCACGATGGTCGAACAGGTCGCCCCGGCCGAATCCATGGTATTGGGTGAACCGCCCTTCGTCGGTAATGAGTGTCCGCATGCGGACCGGCACGTCGGTACCAGGGTTGGCGAACAGTTGATCTTCTTCGACCACCACACTGTCCCTCACCGAACTGGCCACGTCTTCGAGCAAAGGCACGAGCGATTCGCCCTGCATCCCGAAGTAACGGCGGCAACCTGTCAATTCCAACAGCGTCGGCGCAATGTCAAGGGTCGATGCGAATGAACGGGTCCGAGCCGGCGCCTTCCCCGGCGCGCGAATCGTCAGCGCGACATGGGTGTTGGCGTCGTAGTGGATGCCATGCTTCAACATCAGGCCATGATCGCCGAACGCATCACCGTGGTCGGATGTGAACACCACGATCGTGTCGCGACCAACGGCCGAGACCAGGCGGCCCACACAATCGTCTACCAACGCCAACATGCCGTACACCTTGGCCAGCATGTCGCGAAACTGGGTTTCTGTTGGCGAAAAACCAAGCACCCCTCCGGGAATCTCGCCGCGATGCGCAACCATGTGCTGGAACTGCGGCATCGATTGCTCATGACGGTCCCAGAAGGATGCCGGAAGCGACAGCGCGTTCGGATCAAACGCGTCGAAATACTCACCTGGCGGCGTGAACGGATGATGCGGATCAGAGAAGGAGCACACCGCGAAAAACGGCGCATCGCCTGCCGCGGAAAGAAAGTCGATCGCCTCATTGGCGACGTAGGTCGACGGGTAGAGCGCAACCGGCACGGCGGTGCGCCACAGTTGCGTATGCTCCCCGGGGTAACGTTGCGCAACACCCGGTCCCTGGATCGCTTCCGGATCGATCCCCTGGGCCAACAGCCACTGATAGTAGTGGCCAGAGCAAAAGTCCGCATGGTCGACGATGAACCGCGCGTGGTCGAACCCATAAAAGTCCGGCGGAACATCTACCCAGCCGTTGCGGTGCCGTTCGCGGTTCTCCCACTCGTAGACTTCGGGCGGGTGCGGGTCATGCCGGCCGTCGTCCGGCGGCAATTCCTGCTGCCATTGGGCCATCCGAATTGGCGACGAGCCCATCGTTTGCAGATGACATTTGCCGAAATAGCCGGTGCGGTAGCCCGCCTTGCGCAACACCCGGGCGAACGTGTTGGCCGACCAGTCGAGCGGAATGCCGTTGTAGCGGGTGCCATGGCTCGACGGCATGACCCCGGTAAACAAACTCGCGCGGTTGGGCATGCAGATGGGATTGGCCACATAGGTGCGTTCGAACACAACGCTCTCGGCCGCCAGCGCATCGAGATTCGGGGTGCGAACCTCGGTGTTCCCGGCGAAGCCCACATGGTCGGCGCGATGTTGATCGGTAAGGATCAGCAGTACGTTCGGTTGGGTGTTTGCTTCGGCCATGTCTAGCGGGGCTCAGTCGAGCCCTAACAACATTGCCGCACAGGCCAACAGCGCCGGAACCCGCTCCGGGTACAATGCGAAGCGTTCGTCCTGGGTCTGACCGCGCTTGTAGCGGATATAGATCTGCTGGATGACAACCGCGGTTTTCCACAAGGCGAAGGCCTCGTACCAGGCCACCCCATCAAGATTCATCCCGGACCGGGCCGCATAGCGCTCGATCAATTCCGCCCGCGTGGGAAACACGTCCGCGGTGCCTTCCGGGTGAACCGTTCGCACCACCTGGTCGGTAGGTTCCGGCCAATAGTTCAGCAGCGTGCCCAGGTCGATCAACGGATCCCCAAGCGTCGCCATGTCCCAATCGAATATCGAAGTTACCCGGTCCGGGTCGTCCGGCTGGAACTGGCAGTTGTCGAGCTTCAGATCGTTATGCACCACGCTGACCCGCTGCGGGGCTGGCAGGCGTGCCGCGAGCGTCTCATGGACCGCGTCGAACAACGGAATGTCCCGATCCTTCGCCAGCGCCCAGCGTTTGTTCCAGCCGTCCACCTGACGCGCAACGAAACCTTCGGGCCGACCCAGATCCGAAAGCTCACAGTCCCCGGGATCCACCGCATGTAAATCCGCCATTGCATCCACCAGCGCAAAACTGGAGCGACGCGCGAGATCGGTGTGACGCAGCATTGCGTCGGGAAATGCCAACCGGATCACCACGCCCCGGCGTCGTTCCACGACGATGAACTTGGCGCCAATCACAGACTCGTCCTCACACAGAAGTAGCGCCTGCGGGTGCGCGATCGAATTGCCGGTGCAGCCGCGAGAGCACCTTGTATTCCCGGACCATGTCGTGGGCGCCGGGCGGAACCGGTCCCAGCGGTGGGCGCCGCACCACGTATTCCGCGTCATCAAAGGAGATGAGATAGGTGAGATTTGCCGCGCCACCTGGAAATTGCAGCACCTGTGCCGCCCCATCCGACTGCGGCAGGCGCGGACGCAGATACTCGGCCAGGGCGACCCAGTCCATCTGTTCGTCGGCCCGAACCGGCGCTGTCTCGGATGCGGTATCAGTCATGCCAAACCGGGTTTCCCAAGCCGGATCGCAGTGCGCCCATGATAACGACTAACCCGGTTACGATCCTCAAGACGCGTGTTTCCGTGCGGACAGCGCGCTAGACTGCCGACACGGGAGAAAACACTGGGGAGTGAACACAATGGGTCAGATAGAGAATCTCAGCACCGTTGCCGGTCGAGTAATCATCGCTTTACTGTTTATCATGGCCGGTGTGAGCAAGATCACCGGTTACGACGGAATTGCGCAATTCATGGACGGGGTAGGGGTCTCCAGCGCCCTGCTGCCTTTGGTGATCATCGTCGAACTTGGCGGCGGCATCGCCGTTGCTATCGGCTGGTTGACCCGCTGGTGGGCCTGGGCCTTGGCCGGATTCTGCATCGTCTCCGGCGTGTTGTTTCATTACGAGCCCGACAATCAGATGCAGATGACCATGCTGATGAAAAACTTCGCCCTGGCCGGCGGCCTGATGTTCATCGCCGGGCGCGGCGCCGGGGCTTTCAGTCTCGACGCCAGGACTTCAGGCGACAGCTGAACCATGGCTGCAATCGACTACGTGGCCCGAGCCGAAGCGCTCGCGCCCCTGATAGCCGAGCACGCCGACGACGCTGAGCAGCATCGCCGTCTGCCTCGGGTGGTGGCCGACGCGATGTCCGACGCCGGGCTGTACCGGGTCGCGGCATCTGTCGAACAGTTGGGCGGCGGCGCCGACGCCGTCACCCAGATCAAGGTCATCGAAGCGGTGTCCCGGGTAGACGGTAGTACCGGTTGGAATCTGATGATTGGCATCGAGACTTATTCGTTGATGATCGCCGGTCTGATGCGCAACCGCGAACTGATCGAGGACCCCAGAGTGATCATCGCGGGATCCACCGCGGCAGTGGGCACTGCCACGCCTGTCGACGGCGGCTACCGGGTCAGCGGCCATTGGAAGTTCGTTTCCGGGTGCCACAATGCCGGCCTGTTCAGCGGCCTGGTGCATCTGCTCGACGATGGCCCCGACGCGCCACCGCCAAACATGGCGCCCTCCATGGCCGTGCTGCCCGCCACAGAGATCGAGATACTGGACACCTGGCACGTCGGTGGCCTGCGTGGTTCCGGCTCGCACGACGTGGTGGTGGACGATGTGTTCGTGCCCACTACGCGCATTATCGCGGGCATCGGAACGTCGACACCGTCAAGCGACCACCTGCCGCGCAACAGTCGCCTGGCGTACAACAAGGTCGGTGTGGCGCTAGGGATAGCGCGCTCGGCGATCGATACCTTTGTCGACCTGGCCGGCAATAAGATTCCGCGCTTCACCAGCAAGCAGCTTCGCGATCGCGGTTTTGCGCAGCGGGCCGTGGCCGAGGCGGAAGTTCGACTGCGTGCTGGGCGCGCGCTGGTTTTCGAACTGGTCACCAACATGTGGGTTAAGGCCCAAGCGGGCGAAGTCATCCATCGCGAGGAAATCGCGATGTTTCAGATCGCCTGCTCAGCTGCAGTCCGTGGCTGCATTGAAGCGGTCGATCACGTCGCTCAGGCCGCCGGCACCTCGGCCAACCCGATCGATTCGCCGTTGGAACGCCCGATTCGGGACGTTCGCGTGGTTGGCCAGCACCTCACGGTAGCACCCCATCACATCGAGGACGGCGGACGATTGCTGTTGGGTGTCCCGGCCCAGGAAATGATGCTGGCGGGCTTCAACTCACCTGATTAGATTCAACGGTGGCGGGCGCCGGGCCCGGCGTCTGGCGCCACAAATCAGTGAACAGGGTGATCAGCAACATCGTCAGGGCGACCCCACCCACCGGAACCAGGGCCGCATTCAACGGACCCCAGGCACCGATCAGATAACCCATCATCAGCGAGCCCAGTGGCATGCCACCCATCAGGCCCAGCGAGAACACCGACATGATCCGGGCCAGGTATTCCGGAGGCGAGGCTTCCTGCACGATTGTCCGGCTCATGGTCATGCTGACCCCGCCGCAAATACCCCAGAGAAAGGTCGCGGTGAAGAACAATGGATAAGGCAATCCACGCGACAACACCAGCAGCACCAGGCAACTGAGGAACGAAGCCACGATGAGCGCCCGTCCCTGACGGCGGATGCCACCTCGCCAGACTAGAACCGAGGTGGTGACCACCGTACCCGCCATGTTGCTGGCGAATGCGAGAGAGATTCCCCATGAGGAGCCGTGATAGAAGTCTCGCACCATCAGCGGCAGCCACACCATATACGTCCCGGCGAAGAACAACCCCACTGCGCAGTACAGCGCGATCGCGGGGCGAATCCGCGAGGAACTCAGCGCGTAACGCACGCCATCCACGATCTGGCGCAACGCGTGTTGTTCGCTGCGCCGCGCCGGTCGTGCGGGCAGACGCATCCGCGTTACCGCGGCTGCACCCAGTGCCATGAGTACGGCCTGCATTGTCAGCAGTGGCACCGGTCCCACGCGATCCGCCAAACCACCGAACCCGAAGCCGATGATCTGAATGCCAAACTGCAGTCCGATGACCATGGTCACGGTGCGCTGGATGTCCTCCCCCGCTACCCGGCTCAACAGGGCATCCCGAGCCGGCTGGGCGATCGAACCGATGATCCCACCGAGAACCGCGTAACCCAGGATCAGTCCATACGAGATGTTTTCAGTGCCAATCAGTAACGCCAGGCCCAGCGCAGGAACCGCGGCCAGCAGATGTGCGTTGCGCAGAATTCGTACCTGGTCGACCCGATCACCGACCACGCCGCCCACCAGGATCAACACCAGGCCCGGCAGCATCCCGACCATCTGGGCGATGCCAACGCGCTCTGCACTCTCCTGCAGATATACGGCAATCAGCCAGGGAAAGAGAACCATCTGAATACCACCGGGCACCAGAAGTGCCCCGGTGCTGACCAGATACCAGCGCAGAGGGTTCAACAGGGAAGCTCAATCAAGACGTCGGGCCATCATAAGACGCGTCAGGCACCTCTGGCAAAATCGCGATCAAACACCCATCGGCCCTTGCAGGCCCGGACCCGATGCGAATAATGGCCTGACGAACTCCACGCAAAGGCGCCGACCTGATCCGATGAGCCACACCCTCGACCAGTTTATCAGTTCGCTCACTGCGAATATCGAATCGCGGTTGAGCGACGGCGACAGCTCGCTGGCGGGCTCGTTCGCTGCCGGGCTGTGGGGCGGGGTGCCAGACGAGGAACTGATAGAACGACTTCCCGAGGACGACGCCAGCGCCACCATCGCCTGCTTCCGCGCGTTCCAACATCGCCAACCCGACGAATTCCGGGCGGCCATCGTTAATCCGGACTACGACCGGGACGGTTGGCAGTCGAGCCATACCGTGGTGCTGATCGTCTGCCCCGACATGCCATTCATTGTTGACTCGGTGCTGTTGGAGTTATCGCATCACATCCTGGTCACCCACTATCTGGCCAATGCCGTGTTCCACACGCAACGGGATAGCGACGGCGTCCTCAAAGCGCTGTCCACCGCGCCCGACAGTTCCAGCGAGGGCAACACGGAAGGGTTCATCTATGCCGAGATCGATCGGGTAGTCGCAGGACAGCTCGCAGCACTGCGGCTGCGCCTGGAAGAAACCCTCGAGCATGTGCGCGTGGTGGTGCAGGATTTCGCGGCGATGAAAGCGCAGCTCCAGCGGATCATCGGCGAGCTCGAAGCGCAGACCACCCCAGGCCCCGCCGAGGAATCTGGAGAAGCCGTCGCTTTCCTCAACTGGTTGGATCAAGGCAACTTCACCTTCCTCGGGTACCGGGAGTTCGACTACGTCGACGACGAGATGCGCCAGCGAGAAGGTACCTCGCTCGGCACGCTGACCCGTCGGGCTGCCGCATCGACGCGTCGCTTGTCCGAGCAATCTCCGGAAACACGTGCCTTTCTGCTCGAACCAACGCTGTTGTCGTTCTCAAAATCCGGCACCAAATCCAGGGTCCATCGGCCGGCCTATCCGGACTCCATCGGCGTCAAACGCTTCGACGACACCGGCCGGGTGATCGGCGAGCAGACTTTCCTGGGCCTCTACACGTCGCCCGTGTACACCGAACTTCCGAGCCGTATTCCCTGCATTCGCAAGAAGGTCGAGCGCGTCATCGAGCAGTCGCCGTTCGCACGTCGAGGATTCGATGGCAAGGTTCTGGCCAGGGTGTTGGCCACCTATCCGCGCGACGAGCTGTTCCAGATGAACGAAACCGAGTTGCTCGCCAGCGCGGTGGCCATTACCTACCTCCATGAGCGTAGAAAGACCCGCGTGTTTCTGCGTCGCGATCGCTACGGACTGTTCTATACCTGCCTCGTCTATATTCCGCGCGAGCTCTACAACACACACCTCAGAGTGCAGATTCAAAACCTGTTGATCGAGACGTTAGCGGCCGAAGACTTCGAGTTCGAACCGTATTTCTCCGAATCGATTCTGGTGCGACTGCATTTCAATCTGCGGGTCGCTCCGGGCTCCGAAGCGGTGTTCGACCATGACGCCCTGGAACAGCAGATCATCGAGCTTGCCAGCGACTGGTCATCGGAGCTGAACGACGTGCTGGTCGCCGCGTTCGGGGAGTTGCGGGGCCGGGCGCTATCGCGTCGCTATGCGAACGCATTTCCCGCCGGTTACCGCGAGCACTTTCCCGCGCGCACTGCAGCCTACGACGTTTCCCACATCGAACGGCTGAGTGATTCCAAAAGGCTGGTGATGCGCTTTTCCCGCCCCCCGGAAGCAGACCGGCGTGAAATGCGTCTGAAGGTTTTCCATCTCGGCGAGCCGTTGCCGCTGTCCGACCTGCTCCCGCAACTCGAACACATGGGCCTGTTCGTGAATGGCGAGCATCCTTATCGGATCGGCCTGCAATCTCATCCGGTATCGATCCAGGACTTCCACCTTACCTATCGACAACCGCTGGATCTGGAACAGATCGGCGATCGATTCGAAGACGCATTCATCCGCATCTGGGATGGCAGTGTCGACGACGATTCCTTCAACCGGCTGATCCTCGCTGCGGGACTGACCTGGCGCCAGGTGGCCATGCTGCGCAGCTATGCGCACTACATGAAACAGATCCGTTTCGGCTTCGGCGAGCATTTCATCAGCGACACCTTGAACACACACGCGGCATTGGCATCTCAATTGGTGGAGCTGTTTGAGAGCCGGTTCGATCCCGCCACCGTAGACCATGATCGATACCGGCAGCTGAGCGATGGGTTCGTGCTGGGGCTCGATGACGTCGAACTGCTGAACGAAGACCGGATTCTGCGGCGCTTCGCCGAGTTGATCGACGCAACCGTGCGAACCAACTTCTACCGTGGCGCGGATGAGCTGCGATCGTTTCTGTCCTTCAAGCTGGCCCCAGAACGGATATCCGAACTGCCGCGCCCGGTACCACAACACGAGATATTCGTCTGCGCGCCGCACATGGAAGGTGTACATCTTCGGGGTGGGCCGATTGCCCGCGGCGGGCTGCGCTGGTCAGACCGGTTGGAAGACTATCGAACTGAGGTGCTTGGCCTCGCCAAGGCTCAGATCGTCAAGAACGCGGTCATCGTGCCGACGGGCGCCAAGGGTGGCTTCGTGATCAAGGCGGATCCTCGCGGACATCGTGATCCTCCGGACGTGACCCGCTGTTACCAGGATTTCATCCGCGGCCTGCTGGACCTCACCGACAATTACGTCGACGGGGTGCTGGTCCCGCCGGAGCAGGTCATTCGCTATGACACAGATGACCCGTACCTGGTCGTCGCAGCGGACAAGGGCACGGCATCTTTTTCCGACGTGGCGAACGCCATTGCCCACGACTACCGATTCTGGCTGGGCGATGCGTTCGCTTCCGGAGGGTCGAACGGCTACGACCACAAGAAGATGGGCATCACTGCGCGCGGTGCCTGGATTTCCGTTCAACGGCATTTCCGCGAGCGAAATCTCGACGTGCAGCAGGATTCGACAACGGTCCTTGGCATCGGCGACATGTCGGGCGACGTTTTCGGCAACGGCATGCTCATGTCCAACGCGCTGAAGCTGGTCGCCGCCTTCAACCACTTGCACATTTTCATCGACCCGGACCCCGACCCCGCGGCGAGCTTCGTGGAGCGACAACGTCTGTTCGACCACCCACAGTCGAGCTGGGCTGACTACGACCCGGATCTTCTGTCCAGCGGTGGCGGAATTTATGAGCGCCGCGCCAAGTCGATAGAACTGAGCGATGCGGCACGAACGCTGCTCGACATCTCCGCCCCTCGGTTATCGCCGGATCAACTCATCCATGAATTGCTCAAGTGCCCTGTCGATCTGATCTGGAATGGCGGCATCGGCACCTACGTGAAATCAACCGACGAAACTCATGCCGACGTCGGTGACCGAGCCAACGACAACATCCGCGTGGATGCCACGCAGCTTCGTTGCCAGGTGTTCGGCGAGGGCGGAAATCTCGGCATCACTCAAGCCGGCCGGGTGGAATTCGCGCTGGGCGGAGGATCAGTGAACACCGACTTCATCGACAACGCGGGCGGTGTCGACTGTTCCGACCATGAGGTGAATATCAAGATCCTGCTCGACGGCGTCGTCAGCGAAGGCGATCTGACCGAGGCCCAACGCAACCGACTACTCGAGGAGATGACCGATGACGTTGCCGATCTGGTACTGACCAACAATTTCCGCCAGGCGCAAGCACTGAGCCTCGCCGAACGGCACCTGCGTACCCGCCATGCCGAATACCAGCGCTTCATCTCGCACATGGAGCAGGCTCAGGATCTGGATCGAGAGCTGGAAGCCATCCCCTCGGACGAAGCCCTGAGCGAACGCTTCGTCCAGAACGGCACGCTGACGCGCCCCGAGCTATCAGTGCTGATGGCGTATGCCAAGATCTCTCTCAAAGAACAACTGATTGCTTCGGAAATCCACCTGGATCCGGTCATCGCACGTCACGCGGGCGGTGCGTTTCCAGCGCTCCTGCGTGAACGTTTCGGCAACGGGATCGGGGGCCATCGGTTGATCCGCGAATTGATCGCGACGCAACTGGCCAACGACCTCGTCCACCACATGGGAATCACCTTTGTAGAGCACGTTGGCGAGTTCATTGGCAGTCGCGCGGACGAAACGGTGAGGTCCTACCTCATCGCGATGGACTGTTTCAGGATCCGTGAGAGCTACCGGGAGATCGAAGCACTGGACGAGGTCGCCGAGGACGTTCGGCTAACGCTGATGCTGGAGTTGATTCAGCTTGGTCGGCGCGCGACGCGATGGTTTCTCCGCCACCGACGCGCGCAACTCGACGTTGGCCAGCTCGCTGCGCAGTTCGGCGGTAGGATCGAGCAGCTGCGCGAGGAGGCGCCCAAGCTCATGGGACAAATGACAGCCGTCAGGCGCGAGGCGGGCATCAATCAGCTGCAGGCACGGGGGTTGCCCGAGCACCTCGGACTGCGCCACGCCAACGCGGCGGTGCTGGCGGTGGCGCTGCCCATCATAAACGCCGCTGACAACGGCAACGCCGATCTCATGCAGACCCTCGATGCCTACGCGCGACTGGGATCGGCTCTGCGCCTGGACTGGCTGACCGAACAAGTGGTTCAGATGCCTTCGGCAACGCATTGGCAGGCGATGGAACGTGATGCCCTGCTGGACGATGTCACCTCCCATCAGGGCAGCCTGGCAACGCGTGTGCTCCAACACGGAGGGCGCGATGATCCCGTTGCGACATGGCTGGCGGCCAACTCGGAGTTTACCGACGCCTGGCGCGCCGCAATCGAGTCGGCGCAGCAGGCAGCGGTCCAGGATTTCTCGCTGTTCTCCATGACCTGTCGCAAACTCAACGATCTGTGCCGAATGTTAGGTAGCGTCTGACAGAAGCGCCGCGCCCCTGGCCGCAGCCAGCTCCATAATCTGGCGGTTGCCGCGTTGCCAGAACATCGTCAGCGTCACCGCTTCCAGCAACCAGGCATCATCCGTGCGTACCAATCGATCGTCGTAGTAGCCGCCAATCACGAATCGGTCGCCGCCCTGATCGTTGGCAAAATAGTGGTCAGCCGTCATGTACATCCGGCAATGCGCGCGATCGCCATCCACCGTGACCATCGGATTGGTCATCACGTGTTGCGACGCATCCAGGCCGGTAAAGAAGACGCGGCAGGTTGCGACCCAGTCGTCTGCACGCATAGGGCCTGCACGCATGGTGCCACCCGACTCACCATTGAATGACGAAAAATCTATCTCTACGTCATCGACGAATATCGATCGGTATAACTCCCAGTCCCGGGTGTCGAGCCCCAGCGCATAACGATATCGAACTTCGCAGATTGCCTGATGGTCGTTCACTGCGACGATCCTCCATTCCTACCTGGCCCGATCGTTGCCCGGGCCGTTACCGATTCTTGCCAGACTCTCGCCAGACAGCCCGACTAAATCGGCTGCTTTATTTTTCCCTCGAAAACCGCGTATCGCGCTTGCTCCGAGGGTACTGGATACGTAATCTATCCGGTCCGATAACAGTCAGCGGAGACGGTTTTTTGACCAGCCAACCGAACGACGACACCCTACGCGATATTCACCGCCGGATGGTACGGATCCGCCATTTCGAGGAAACCGCCGGCAAACTGATGGAAGACGGCAAGATTCCAGGCGCGCTGCACCTTTATGTCGGCCAGGAAGCGGTCGCTGCCGGAATCATGGTCCATCTCGCAGACACCGACCAGATCACCAGCACCCACCGCGGCCACGGCCACCTGATCGCCAAGGGTGGTGACTTCGATCGCATGTTCGCCGAGCTGTACGGCAAGGTCACCGGCTACTGCAAGGGCAAAGGCGGCTCCATGCACATCTGCGACATGGAACTGGGGATGCTCGGCGCCAACGGCATCGTCGGCGGCGGACCGCCCATTGCTGTCGGTGCGGCCTTCAGCAACCGGTTCAAAGACAACGGCGCCGTGGCCGTAACCTTCTTCGGCGATGGCGCCAGCAACGAGGGCTCCGTTCACGAAGCAGCAAACATGGCTGGGCTGTACAAGCTGCCGATCGTGATGGTCTGCGAAAACAATGGCTACGGTGAGTACACCGCCCAGAAAAACCATCAAGCCATTGTCGACGTGGCGGACCGGGCGGCCGGCTACGGCATGCCGGGCGTGGTTGTGGACGGTATGGACGTGATTGCGGTTTACGAGGCGGCCGGTGAAGCCATCGATCGCGCCCGTAGCGGCGGTGGTCCGACGTTGCTCGAATGCAAGACCTACCGCTATTACGACCACGTGGGTAGACGCGGCATGGGGCTGAACTACCGAACGGACGAAGAGGTCGAGGAGTGGATGAAGCGCGATCCGATCGATCTGTTCGAGGCGCGCCTGTCCGAACAAGGCATCATGAGTGCCGACGACCTGGCTGGGGTGCATCAGACGGTGCAGGGCGAGATCGAAGCGGCCGTCAAGTTCGCCGAAGACAGCCCTATGCCGGACCCGTCCACCCTGCTCGACGACGTCTACTACGTCGCTTAGAACAACGAAGGACACTTACCATGGCTGAAGCACAAGCGACCGAGGCACGCACGCTCCCCTACGTGGCCGCAATCACGGAGGGCATTCGTCAAGTGCTCCTGGAGCAGGATGACGCGTTCGTCGCCGGCGAGGATGTCGCCGGCGCGGGCGGGGTCTACGGGTCGTTCCAGGGCCTGCTGGCCGAATTCGGTGAGCGGCGGATCATCGACACCCCTATTTCGGAAGCCGGCATCGTCGGCCTCGGCGTGGGCGCCGCAGCGACCGGTTGCCGACCCATCATCGACGTGATGTTCATGGATTTCCTGGGCGAATGCATGGACGAAGTCAGCAACCAGATGGCCAAGATGCGCTTCATGTTCGGCGGCGCGGCACAACTGCCGATCACCGTCTTGACCATGGCCGGAGCCGGACTGAACCTGGCGGCGCAACACTCGCAGAGCCTGGAAGCCTGGATCTGTCACCTGCCCGGTCTGAAGGTGATGATGCCCGCAACACCCTACGATGCGAAGGGCTCGATCATCGCTGCCGCGCGGGACAACAACCCAGTATTCGTCATCTTGAACAAAATGTCGCTGGGCCTGATGGGGGAGGTCCCGGAAGAGCCCTACGAAGTGCCCATCGGGGTTGCGAACATCGTGCGCCCAGGCACCAACTTCACCATCGTGGCCTTTGGCCGGATGATTCACGAAGCCTTGACTGCGGCCGAGGACCTGAAGAGTGATGGCATCGACGCCGAAGTCATAGATCCGATCACCCTGCAGCCCTTCGACACCGACACGGTGATCGACTCGGTGAAGAAGACCCATCGCGCGATGATCGTTCACGAAGCCGTGCGTTTCGGCGGGTTCGGTGCCGAAATCGCGGCGCAGATTCAGGAACTGGCGTTCGACTATCTCGACGCGCCGGTGGCCCGGGTTGGCGCGCCATTCTGTCCGGTTCCGTTCAGCCCAGCGCTTGAGCCGCACTACGTGCCGAATGCCAAATCCATCGCCGCAGAAGCCCGCCGAACGCTGGGGCTGTAGCGGCCAGCGCGCACTCGGAGGCTTCTATGACAACCGGCCCGATCGGGATCGCTGCTAATCCTGCATCGGGCAAGGACGTGCGGCGCCTTGTTGCGCGCGCATCGGTGTTCGACAATCAGGAAAAGTGCGCCATCATCCGGCGCGCGGTGGTGGGTGCAATGGCCGCGTCCGCGCGAGAATTTCGATTTCTCCCGGATACCCACGGTATCACCGAGGCCGCGCTGGAAGAGTTTGCATCCGAGCTGAGCTTCGCCCCGGTTGATTCGCCGGAAACGGGCAGCGCGCTGGACACGATCCGAGCGGCGGCTGGGCTGAAGGACGCTGATTGTGCGGTGGTGATCACCCTGGGCGGCGACGGCACCAATCGCGCCTTCGCCCTGGGCTGGCGCGACGCACCGCTGCTACCGGTGTCCACCGGCACCAATAACGTTTTTCCACGCTTTGTGGAAGCAACGATCGCGGGCGCCGCAGCCGGGTTGATCGCGACGGGTACGGTAGCCCTGGACGAAGTCGCACGGACCAGCAAGGTGGTCTGCGTGGAAATCGAAGACGAAAAGGACGATCTGGCATTGATTGATGCGGTGCTCACCCGACAACGGTTCGTTGGCGCCCGTGCGTTACTGGACGCCGATCAGTTGCAAATCGCGCTGCTGACCCGTGCCGAGCCGTCGGCGGTGGGGATTACGGCAATCGGTGGACTGATCCAGCCGGTGTCCGAAGACGCGGATCACGGTCTGCTGCTGAAGATGGGCGAAGGCGACGTCGTTTGCGCACCGATCGCGCCAGGTCTGTATCAGGACGTGTCCGTGCGCTCCGTTGGCGCGGTGCCGTTCGGCCAGCGAATCGAAATCAGCGGACCCGGCGTGCTGGCGTTCGACGGTGAGCGCGAGCGCACCCTGAAGCCCGGGCAGAAAGCCTGGTTATCTATCGAGCGCAACGGACCCCGGGTGATCGACACCCAACGAACACTGGAACTGGCCGCTTGCCGCGGTGCGTTCCGCAAGAAATCTATTGGAGAAGCAAATGCCCACTGAGATTTATCTGGTCAAAGTCGGAATGACGATGACCGAAGGGATGGTCGAACAATGGTTCATCCCCGACGGTGGCGAGGTGAAGTCCGGTGAGCTGGTGTACGCGCTGGAGACCGAGAAGATTAACCTCGACGTGGACGCCGAAGCTGACGGCATCGTGAAACACCTGGTCGAACCTGGCGTGACGATGGCACCCGGCGACGTGGTGGGTTACATCTACGCGGCCGGGGAGGAAATTCCAGCCGAACTGCCTGCACCCAGCGGACAGGCGGCGACGGCCCCGGCAACCCAATCCGCTGAGCCGACAACCTCAAGCGTAGCGACCATTGCTCCAGCAGCTAACCGCGGCGATGGCGGACGAATACTGTCCTCTCCAGCCGCGCGCCGATTGGCCGGAGAGCTCGGCGTAGATATGTCCCAGCTCAATGGTTCAGGTCCCGGCGGCCGCATCGTGGAAGCGGACATCGATGCCGCCGCAAAGGCCGCACCCGCACCTGTTGCAATCGCGGGCGCAACCGCGGGCCCAAGCTCGCCCCTCGCCCGGCGCCGTGCCGCGGAGTTGGGCGTGGATCTGGCAACGGTCCAGGGCACGGGTCCCGGCGGGCGGATTACCAAAGACGATGTCGACGCGGCCGCCGCCGCGCCTGCGGCACGCCCAGCGGCGGCCCGTGCGCCGGCTGCCGGTTCCGGAGCGATCGCCGGCCAAACCGTCCCCGTCAAAGGCATCCGCAAGACCATTGCCACGCGCATGAAAGACAGCCTGGATAGCAGCGCTCAGCTCACCATGGACATGGACGTGAACATGGAAGAAACGGTTCGGCTGCGCGCCCAGCTGATCGACGAATGGGAAGTCGAGGGCGTGCGACCCACCTACACGGACCTGGTTGTGCGGGCCGTGGCCAAGGCGTTGCGCCAGCACCCGATGATGAACAGCGAGTTCCGCGACACCGAGATCGCATTGCTACCAGAAGTTCACGTCGGCATCGCCGTTGCCATCGACGAAGGTCTTCTGGTACCGGTGATCCGAGACGCTGATCAGCGTGATCTCAAGAGCATTTCACTCGAAGCCGCGCGACTCGCCGACGCGGCGCGCACAGGCGCATTGGGGCTGGATGAGATGGCCGGTGGAACGTTCACGGTCTCTGCCCTGGGCATGTTCGGAGTTGATTCGTTTACGCCGATCATCAACGCACCCCAGGCCGGGATTCTGGGCGTTAACCGAATATACGACGGCCTTGCCTGGGAGGGCGACACGCCGGTGAAGCGCAAGATCATGCGTCTCTCGCTGACCTGGGACCACCGGATCAACGATGGCGCGCCCGCCGCGCAGTTCCTCGGCACAATCCGGGATCTACTCGAAGCACCCTATCGTCTGCTGGTCTGAGCGCCTGCTGGTCTGAGGAACACACATGGTAGATCATTTCGATTGCATTGTTGTCGGCGGTGGGCCGGGCGGATACGTCGCCGCGATCCGCGCCGCGCAACTGGGCTTGCAGACCGCCCTGGTGGAACGTGAGCACCTCGGCGGTATCTGCCTCAACTGGGGCTGCATTCCGACCAAATCGCTGCTGCACACAGCAGATGTGTATCGAGAGATCGCCAATGCCGAGGCGCTGGGTATCAACGTCGGCAGCGTCGACTTCGACATGTCGGCAGTGGTCGCTCGATCCAGGGCGGTCGCCGGCCAACTGAGCAAGGGCATCGGCATGCTGATGCGCAAGAACAAGGTGACGGTATTCGACGGCCAGGCACGGCTGAACGGTCCCGGTCGGTTGCGTGTTACTCAGGAGACCCAGGACGGCGCCGATGTGGAATTGACCGCCGACGCCATCATTCTTGCCACCGGTGCACGGCCGAAGTCGTTGCCCAACATCGAAATCGATGGCGAAAAGATCTGGAGCTATCGCGAAGCGATGGTGCCCACCGACCTGCCCGGTCGCCTGCTGGTCATCGGCGCAGGGGCGATCGGTATCGAGTTCGCAAGTTTTTACAACACCCTGGGCAGCGACGTCACCGTGGTCGAAGTATTGCCTCAGGTACTGCCCGTGGAAGACCAGGAGATTGCGGCGCTCGCCCGCGCCGCCTTCGATGCCCAGGGCATGGAGATCCACACCGGCGCAAAGGTATTGAGCGTAACGCCAAACGGTGCCGGACTGGTGGCCGAGATCGAAACCACCGATGGGGTCGTCGAGCGGGAGTTCGATCGCGCCATCCTTTCTGTCGGCGTTGCAGGCAACGTAGAGGATCTTGGCCTGGAGACCACGGCCGTCAAGGTCGAAGGGGGATTCATTGTAGTTGACGAGTATCAGCAAACAGCTGAATCAGGCATCTTCGCGATCGGCGATGTCGCCGGCATTCCGTGCCTCGCCCACAAGGCCAGTCACGAAGGAACGATCTGCGCGGAGTACATAGCCGACGGCACACCCCACCCGCTCAACCGGGATCGCATCCCGGGCTGCACCTATTGTCACCCCCAGGTAGCCAGCGTCGGCATGACCGAACAGGCCGCCACCGAGCTAAACCGTCAGGTAAAGATAGGCCGGTTCCCGCTGATCGCGAACGGCAAGGCCATCGCCATCGGCGACAGCGACGGACTGGTCAAGACGATCTTCGATGCCACCACAGGAGCACTGTTAGGGGCACACATGGTAGGCCCCGACGTCACCGAAATGATTCAAGGATTCGTCATAGCCATGGGCCTCGAGACCACCGAGTCAGAACTCATTGATACGATCTTCCCGCATCCGACCGTGTCGGAAGCCATGCACGAATCGGTGTTAGCCGCCGAGGGACGCGCCCTACACTTTTAACTGGGTCAGGTCTCTGGATTCAAAATCGTGCTGCTCTTCTAGACGCTCAAGGGCTTTGGCTTCGTTCGGCGTCGGTCGCGCGATGCCTCGGTCCGTGTTGTCGCACTACGCTTCGTTCGGCGTCGGCAGCCTCATCTACACCCCGCGTTTTCCGGCTTCTCTGACAACATCCGCGGCCTGACTGTGGAAATCGGCCGCCGTTCCGCCCGTGGTCTGTCCGGCATCTACCACCAGTGTATGGCCCGTTACGTAACGGGCTTCGTCGCTGCAGAGGTATAGAATCGCGTTGGCGATGTCGACGGGGAAGCCGGCGATGCCCAGTGGGGAACCTTCGGCAATGGTCGCGGCCGTTGCGGCCTTGTCTTCCGGGTCGCCGGTGACCACATCGCTGGTCATATCGGTAACCGTATTACCGGGCGCGACGGCGTTGACGCGAATGCCTGACGCGGACAGCTCCGAGGCTACCGATTTCGTCAGCCCGACCACACCGTGCTTGGCCATGGTGTAGACGTGCGGGCCGAGACCGCCGATTACCCCAGCAGTGCTGGCCAGGGAAACGATCGCTCCGGATTTGCGCGGCAGCATCACCCGCGCCGCGTGTTTCATGCCGAGGAACACTCCTCGCGCAAGCACGTTCATCGTGGCGTCGTACGCCTCGGCGGAAGTATCCGCGATCGATCCAACGGCGCCGACGATGCCGGCGTTGTTGACCATGCAGTCGAGTTGACCAAACGTACTGACCGCGAGGTCGACCGCGGCGGCGATGTCTTCCTCTCGGGTTACATCGCACGCAATGGACACGGCGGAATTACTGAGAGTTTCAGCAAAAGCCGCCGCCTTGTCCGCCTGAAGATCCGCAATCACGACCTTCGCGCCTTCCTCGACAAAACGTTCCGCGGTGCCGGCGCCGATGCCGCTCGCCGCACCCGTGATGACTGCCACCTTTCCTTCCAAGCGTCCCGCCATTAGTGTGTCCCCAAGTTGATTTGCAAGCGGCGAGTATCGCGTCTCCGAAGACTCTGGTGCAAGATACAGTTTTTCGTCGGATGACAGTAATGACCAAGATCGACCCGCACGCCTCCTGGGGACCGCTGCACGCTCGAGCGAAACAGGAGACCGACCCGCGCCGAAAAACGTTGCTGCAGGCGGTCGGCGATCACATGGAAGCAGAGATATGCGGCCACCTCGAGCCGCTGATGGACACCCTGACCGCCGAACCGGTCTACCATTTCTGGGGCACCAACATCATGCTGCTGGAAGGCCGCGACGCCGTCACCGGCTTCTACTCGCAGATGATCGCCGGCGGTGGCAATCAATTCGAAGTGGTGACCGACAACATCATCGCGGGCACCGACCACGTCGTCACGGAAGGCCAGGTAAAGCAGTGCTACACCGGTAAAGAGCTGCTCGGCATGGGCATGAAGGAGGTGAACGGAGAAGCGCTCGAGAATGGCGACCTGTTCGTCACCACGGCGCAGCTGGTCACGGTCTGGCCAGGCGATGCGGACGGCAAGCTGATCGGCGAAGACATCTACTTCGGCTCAGATCCATTTGGCAGCATCGAACGCATCCAAGCCAGCGACCTGCCGGATTACTACCGCTACCAGGATCGAGTCTAGCGTTGCCCCCGCCAGCGGGGCTAGGATAGCCGGGTAGCCAACTTCTAGGGAGGACGTCATGGCCAGCCGTATACCCGCGCCGGACGAACACAACGCCTGGCGACTCGAAACTCCGGGCAGCGAAGGCTGGCAGCGCTCGCCGCGACCGGACGCTGCTGACAAATTCTTCATGGTCTCGACCGACGGTCACGTGCAGGAGCCGTCGGATCTCTGGGCCACGCGGATGGACGCAAAGTACAAAGATCGCCTGCCCGGGATGGCTGTCCGCGACGGCAAGAAATTCCAGAAGACCGAAGGGTTTCGGCCATTGCGGATTCGCAACATTGAGTTCGCCGGCGAAGATCTGCTGCGCAACAAATCCGGCTACACGCCGGAAGAGCGTGTCGCGGACCTGGCCGCCGACGGGGTCGACGCCGAGATCCTGTTTCCCAACAAAGGGCTGACCATCTGGGCAACCCCGGATGCAGCGTTCAGCCAGGCCATGTGCCGGGTCTACAACGAGTGGGCCTGGGAGACCTTCAGCGCGTTCAACGATCGGCTCTCACCGATGGCTTGTATCGCCAGTTCCGACATCGACGGATCGATTGCCGAGGTGCAGCGAACCGCCGAATTGGGATTTCGGGGACTATCGCTGCCATGCAAACCAGTGTGGGGCGCGCCGGACCATGAAGCGTTGAACTACAACCTGCCGGAGTTCGACCCACTGTGGGCCGCGATCGAAGAAACCGGGCTGCCGATGACGTTTCATGTTTCCACCGGTCGTGACCCACGAACTTCCCGCGGCAACGGCGGCGCAATCATCAACTACGCGGTGCATTCTCTGGCCCCGACCATGGAGCCCATCGCCAACCTGTGTGCCTCCGGTGTCCTCGAAAAATTTCCCGGGTTGTGCTTTGGCAGCGTCGAAGCCGGCATCGGCTGGGTCGCCTGGGCGCTGTGCGCCATGGACGAGGCACACCGCAAACACCACATGTTCACTCGACCGAAACTGAAGATGTTGCCCAGCGAATACTTTAAGGCGCACGGCTTTGCCACTTTTCAGGAAGACAAACCCGGACTCGACCTGGCACGCGAACACGGGCTGGTTGGCAACTTCATGTGGGCCAACGACTATCCTCACCACGAAGGCACCTGGCCCCATTCTGCCGAAGCGATCGAACGGACAATGGGCAATTTGAACGACGCAGAGCGAGCTCAGATTCTGGGCCTGAACGCGGCGCGCGTGTTCGGCTTCAAGGTCCCTGAGCGCTACACCCACCACGAGGACGCCGCCGTTCATGGCTAAAGACAGGTCACTACGCGGATCGGTAGCCATCGTCGGCGTCGGCGAAACGCCTTACTACAAGCGCGGCGAGTCGCCCGATCCCGAGTTCAAACTGGCGTTGGATGCGATCATCCACGCCTGCGCGGACGCTGGCATCTCGCCCAAGGACGTCGATGGTTTCGCGTCATTCAGCAACGACCGCAGCGATCCCTCGCGATTGGCGGCGGCGCTGGGCTGCAACGAACTGCGATTCGCGAACATGCAATGGGGCGGTGGTGGTGGCGGCGGTTCCGGGGCTGTCGGTAACGCGGCCGCAGCCATCGCAACGGGCATGGCCGATTGTGTGGTGGTATTCCGCGCACTGGCCCAGGGCGAGTTCGGGCGTTTTGGTCAGGGGCCACGCCGCAATGCGATTGCCGGTGAGTTCGCGCACACGATTCCATACGGACTGATGTCACCCGCGCAGATGTTTGCCATGAAGGTGCAGCGGTTCATGAACGATCACGGGCGTGGAGCAAGCGGCCCTGCGAGCGATTTCTCTGGCGTCGTATCACCATGCGCAGAACAATCCTCGCGCGGTCATGCACGGACGTCCCCTTGACGAAACCGGTTACGATGAGTCGCGTTGGATCGTGGAGCCGTTCCATCTCTACGATTGCTGCCAGGAGAACGATGGGTGCGGCAGCCATGGTGCTGGTGGCGGGCGAGCGCGCCCGGGATTTCGATCACCCACCCTGCTATCTGCTGAGCGCAGTATCGGGCTCCAACTACCGGGCCGGCGCGCCGATACACAACACGCCCGACTACGCGACTTCCGCGTTCAAGACCCTGGCGCCGCGGCTGTACGAAATGGCGCAGGTCGGGCCCGGCGACGTCGACGTGCTGCAGAGTTACGAAAATTTCACCGGCGGCGTGCTGATGAGCATCGTCGAGCATGGTTTCTGCGCGCCGGAAGAGGTCAACGACTTCTTCCAGAAGGACAATCTGCTTGCACCAACCGGTGCGCTACCGCTGAACACCAGTGGCGGTAACCTGGCGGAGTGCTACATGCACGGGTTGGGCCTGAACATCGAAGCGACCCGCCAGATTCGCGGCCAGTCGACCAGCCAGGTCCCCGATGTAAAAGTCTCGATGGTAATCTCCGGGCCCATGGTGACCCCGGTCAGTGCCTGCATCTTCGGTGCGGAGGAGACCTTGTGACCAGCGCCTATCTGCAGCCGGGATTGCCGGCACCGGCCCCCTCACCCGATGGGCTCGACAGGCCGTTCTGGGACGCATTGGCGCAGGAGCAGTTGGTTGCGCAACGTTGTGCGAGCTGTCAGGGCTGGCAATGGGGTCCGGAATGGATCTGCCACCGCTGCCTCAGTTCCGAACTGACTTACCAGCCGCTCGACGCCCAGGCGCGCATCTACAGTTACGAGCGCGTCTGGCATCCGGTGCATCCAGCGCTCAAGGACCAGGGCGCCTACCTCGTGGTGCTGGTCGAGTTTCCGGACGCTGACGATATCCGCATGGTGGGCAACCTGCTCGGTGATCCCGAACAGCAGGTGTCGATCGGCGCCGAGGTGGTTCCCGTGTTCGAACATCACGGTGACGCGGATCCGTCTTTTACACTGCTGCAATGGCGCTATCCGTGAGATCCTCGTAGTCCACTTAGCGTCGCAATCCACTTAGAAGAGGGGGTACACCATGCAGCTTCGCGTCGGACTCCTGGGAGGCGGCTCGTGGGGCACCACGGTGGCGTCGTTGCTGGCCAGAAACACTCCCACGATGCTGTGGGCGCGCGATGGCGACACGGTCGCCGAGATCAACGAACAGCACACTAACAACAGTTACCTGCCTGACGCCCGATTGTCCGCCAAGCTCGCCGCTACCGCGGACCTCGAGCAAGCTACGCGCGAAGCCGACGTCCTGGTTGTCGGCATCCCGGCCCAGAGTTTTCGAGGAGTCCTGGAGGAAGCCGCCCCCTACGTCCGCCCCTGGGTGCCGATCATCAGCCTGTCGAAAGGCCTGGAACAAGGCTCCCGCTTACGCATGACCCAGATCATCGACGAAGTTCTACCAGGCCATCCCAGCGGCGTGCTGACCGGTCCCAATCTGGCGCGGGAGATCATGAGCGGCTTCGCTGCCGCCAGCGTCATTGCCATGGAAGACGAGGTCATCGTCAAAGCTCTGCACAAGGTTTTCCACTCGGGTCTGTTCCGCGTCTACACCAACACCGATGTCATCGGCTGCGAGCTCGGCGGTGCGCTGAAAAACATCGTTGCGATCGCGGCGGGAATGGGCGACGGCCTGGGCGCCGGCGACAACACCCGGGCGGCCGTCATTACCCGTGGATTGGCAGAGCTGAGCCGGCTCGGTTTGGCCATGGGCGGCAAAGCCGAGACCTTCGCCGGTCTGGCTGGCATGGGCGACCTGGTGGCAACCTGCACCAGCGCGCAAAGTCGCAACCGCTACGTCGGCGAACAGCTCGGTAAGGGGAGAGAGCTGAACGAGATCATTACCGAAATGCACATGGTCGCGGAGGGCGTCAAGAGCGTGCCCGCCGTTAAGGAGCTTGCAGAGGAATACGCTATCGAAATGCCGATCGTCGACGAAGTGCACCGGGTCGTGCAGGAAGGCGGCAAGGCGGGCGGCGCGTTTCGCGGGCTGCTACGGATCGGCTCCGGCGCGGAGTCCGAGCCCGGCTGAGTCGGCGTCGAGAGCTTCAAGGCGTCGTCGGTGGCTGTCGGGATCGAAGCGCCACAGGCTCACACTGGCCAACAGCAGCAGCGTGCCCATCAGCATAAAATTCTGAACGTAGCTCATCTGGTCCGCGACCAACGCGAACACGCCGGCACCGACCGAACGCGCCAGATTGGCCAACGACATATAGATCGCAAACTGGGTTGCCGCAACCGGCGCCCAGCATATGTTCATGTATTGCGCGATCAAGCCGATGAACAGAATCTGGCCAAACAAGCTCGCCAGAATCCAGGCCGTGACAACGTACTCGGTAGTCGACCAAAGCGACTCGGTAGCGGCAAAAGTAAAGCTCAGTGCTACGCTGCCGATCAGACCAATCATGATCAACCGTTTGGCACCGTACCGATCGATGATCGGTCCGAACACGATGCCAACCGCAGCAGCCAGGAAACCGGCCACACCGATGAACTGGGTGTACGCCTCCAGGGAGTAGCCCAACTCCTGCACCACCAGCGTAGGAAAGACGCTCGTTGCAACCCCGTCGCGAAACCTATTCATCATTTCGGTCAGGGTCAGCAGCACACTCATGGGCAGAAACAGAACTTTCAGCAGATTTCGAAATATCGCCTTGAAGTCGCGCTCGGCAGCGACCTTGGTCCCGGCTGGTTGCCCTTCGCTCCAGGGCAGAATGCGCTCCCCGATACGTTCGCGGGTGAGCAGGACAAACAGGAAAATCAGGCCCACCGTAAGCGCGCAGGCGATTGCCGCCGCCGGCAACCCGAAACGACTCAGCAAGGTTCCACACACCGCTGCAAACAGAGAGAACCCGCCGGCCTGACCGAACGCCATCAGCGCATTGGCACGCCCGCGCTCGTCGGCTGGCAGAATGTCGATGGCCATGCCGTCCACCGCCACGTCCTGAACCGCCGAGAAGCAATTGATCACGAAGCCCATAAGGGTCAGCGTGTACAGATTGGTCATGGGGTCCGGCGCCCAGAGCAGCGGCAGCAACGCCAGGGTCAACCCCCCCTGGGCAGCCAACACCCAGGGACGCCTCCTTCCCATCGGTAGAAACGTGAACCGATCCATGAACGGACCGGCAATCAGCTTGAATCCCCAGGGCAGACTCACCACGGCGGTGTAGGCCGCGATCTCCGCCAGCGCCATCCCTCGATCCGCCAGCCAGGCAGGAATTGCAATGCTGAGCAGCCCGATGGGAATACCCTGAGCGGCGTACAGAGTGGTAAACGCGGTGAGGCGCAGCCACCTCGATTCGGCGAGATAGAGCGAAGCCCTCAACCCTGCCAGCCGCTCGCCAGCAGGTCGAGGTCGCCAACCCGCCGCCTGAACCACGGTGTGTAGCTGTTTGGATCCCGTGACAGTGCTTCGGCCAGCCCCTCGCGATCTATGCGGCGCACCTCGGCAACCTCGTTCGGATCGATACGGATCGGGCCAGCGTAGCGGCCGTAGTAGCAACGCTGAATTTCCCAGTCGCGCACGTCGCCCAGCTCGAGCTTGTCGCGAAACGTCCCCGGGTAAGCTGCCAGGACCACGTCCGCCACGCCCAACTCCTCCATCAGCCCGCGTCGTGCGCCCTGTTCGAAGCTCTCTCCCGGCTGCAGATGTTCGGCCGCGCTGAGATCCCATAGGCCCGCGCCAACGTCCTTGCCTTCAGCCCGCTGCTGGATATAGAGGAGCCCATCGTCGTCGAACAGAAATACGTTCACGGCCCGGTGCCAGATGCCTTCGCGGTGCACCTGTGCGCGGGGCTTGAGGCCCAAGGGCCGGTCGCAATCGTCAAAGGTCTCGAACAGCTCGGGTTCAAGACGCTCAATCATCCCTGGTATTGTTCCGGCACCGGAGGCTGGCCTGGGTACGACGGCAGGTCGTCGACGATTTCATGCCAGCAGGCTTTCTGATCCACAAAGGCGTGTCGAAACGGCCGAGACCCCGGATCATCATCCAGTACACCGGCATTCAGCGCCACAAATTGCCCGTTACCGATCGCGGCGGGCAGCGGCGAGCCGCATGTGTCACAGAACGCCCGTCGGTAGGCCGGCGGACTGTCCAGCAAGGGTGCTTCGTATTCGCGCACCTGCTCCGCACCGCCGAGCCAGCGCAGCGACTCTGCCGGCGCGAGCAGCTCCGGCGCAAACGCGGAACCCGTCGCCTTCTGGCAACGTCTGGCGTGGCAATACTGCATTGGCGTGACATCCGAGACCTCGAAGCGCACCGCTCCACAGAGACAGCTACCGCGTATCACATCAGACATATCGCCGTCCTCGTTAGTTTCGCGCACCGTTCGTCCGCACGCTATGCCCGGTCCTCGACGAACGCAAGCGCGACGCGAATAATCAACCGGAACCTCTCGAGTCCAGGACCTCATGCGCACCGTGGTTCGCGTGCTAATGCTCGTCATCGCTGTCGCCGTACTTGTTTACGCGACGCTACCCTGGTGGCTACCCGCCATCACGATCGCGTTGCTGGAGCGCGAAGGCGCCGAAAACGTGGTCCTGGTAGTTGCACACCCGGATCTGAATGGCTTCGAGATCGAGCAGTTCGAGTTCGAACTCGACGGTCTCCACATCGGCATCGCAGATGCGGAACTTGGATATCGACCCAGCAGCCTGCTCGACGGCAGGCTCACGCTGTTTCGCGCCACGCGTGTATTCGTCCGCCAACTGTCATCCACCGATGCCGGGACGCCGGATGAACCCAACGAAACAGGCGCCGGTTTCGCCATTCCCGCGCCCGGCCTGATTTGGCAGTACACACCAATCGATCGCATCGAGCTGGACTCGGTCGAGTTGCAGCTCGAGGTACCGAAACTTCATGTGGTCGGCCAGTTCGGATTGAACGCGGCTGAAGTTTCCTATCGGTTCGTCAACATCGCCCCCGGCGATCTCGACGGGCTGACGCTGGCCGGGCACATCGAACGGGTCGGTGTGGTCAGCGCCTCTGCGACTCTCCCCGCTCGGAGCCCAGCTCGGAGTCCAGCTCAGAGTCCGGCTCGGAGTTCCACCCGGAGTCCTGCCACTGGCTCGGACAGCAGCAAGGCGCTGGCCACCGTGGTGGGACGAATCGATGCCTCCGGTGGCGCGGAGCTGACGGGGTCCCTGAACCTGGCGGACGCGGAGGTAAAGCTGCTCGATCCGCTGGTAGATGTGTCCACCGATACGGCACGCGTCGAGGTGGACTTCACCCTGAAGTACGTACGCGAGGCGGTGGGTGCCCCGGACGATTCAGCACCCGGCGTTACCGCCGAGGGGTCGTTTGCGTTCGATTGGACCGGCGACCTGCCGCAGCACGCGGATCTGTCCAGCCGTGGCCGCTTTACCTACCAGGCCGACCAATGGTCCGTGGCACTCGGCGGGCCACCGCGCTGACGGTTGGCTTGTCGGCCGATCCTACCTTCGAGGTGCAACTGAGCAACCCGACCGATCTGATATTGAGCTATGCCAACGACCGATTGATGGTTCGCGGCGGCCTGCAACTGGCAGTATCCGAGGCGACCGTAGCCGGTACCATCGTCGGGTTCGAGGGTGGTTGGCTGGACATGGACTCGGCTATCATCGAATCCGGCAACGTCAGTTTTGAGGGTCGACTGAGCGGCATCGTCCGAGTTGATCAGCGACGAATCCCTGGACTTTTCACGTTCTCCGGCGACTTCGCAGACCAGCAGGTCGACGGCAACGTAACGCTCTCCGCGCCCGGCACCCCGGTCCACATACCGATACGACTGAGTCACAACCTCGACAGCGCTACCGGCAAGGCGACAGCCGTTGGGGAGGTCATCATCGACGCACCGCTGATCGCTTCGATCCTACCCGGCTGGGGCAATTCGCCCGACGAAGTTTTCGATCTGCTCTCCGGCCGGCTGAATCTCCGGGGGGCGGCGGACTGGCGAACCGACCAGGACTTCGAGGCAAACGCAACGCTGAACCTCGGGTTGGTCGATCTCGGCGGGGTCGCCGCGGAATATCCGTTCGGCGGCGCAACAGGGACACTTGCGCTGGTGTATCGCAACGGCGCCTGGCAGGTGCGCAGCGACAATCTGAACATCGGTGAGCTGGATGTCGGCTTCCCGGTGAGCGACATCAGCGTCAGTTTCTCAGCCACCGAAGAGCTTCTGGATGTCTCGGCCCTCAACGCCAGCACGCTGGGCGGTGCGCTCCGCACGCAACCTTTTCGTTACCTGTTCGCTACCGGCCATACGGCGTTCAATCTGCACATCAGCCAACTCTCGCTGGCCGAAATACTCGCTCTGCAAGGGGAGGATGTCACCGGCAGCGGGTCATTGAGCGGCATCATCCCCATGTCCCTCGCCAACAACAGCTTATCGGTGACTCAAGGCCACCTGGAATCAGCCCCAGGTGGCGGCGTGATTCGCTACGCGGGAGCGGCCGCCGTAGTGGCTGCCGCGGGACAGCCCGGGTTCGACTTCGCGCTGCGCGCGCTCGGCGATTTCAACTACCAGTCACTGACCGCGGACGTGGATTACGCGCCTGACGGCACGCTCAGCGTGGCCGTTTCCCTGGTCGGCAACAATCCCACCGTCGAGGACGGCCGGACAATTCGCTACAACCTGAACGTAACGCAGAACCTGCCAGACCTGTTGCTGTCGCTGCGTCTGTCGGACGACCTCAGCCAGGGCATCCAGAACAAACTCAACCGTTAATGTTTCGTTCAGCCGTGAACTGGTATCGTTACCAGGTCAAATCATGCAGGCACAGGCCAATGATCAGCAATGCCACCCGATACGCTTCATCCACCGCGCCAGTTCGCATGGCTATCGTGGTAATGGCAACACTCCTGTTCGCTGGCTGCACGCCGACAGTCAAGGTGGCCACCGACGAGCCGATCACCATCAACCTGAACGTCAATATCAAGCACGAGATCCTGGTGAAGGTCGATAAGGACCTCGACGATATTTTTGCCGATGACAGCGACATTTTTTAAGGTGAAACCCATGAACACTGCAATGACCTCACACGTGAAGATTTGGCTGCTGATCGGCGTCCTGTGCGCGCCGCTGATGGCCTGGGCGGTAGGGCTCGATGCGGCAAAGCAGCAGGGCCTGGTTGGCGAGCAGGCCAACGGCTATCTCGGTAGCGTCGCAGGCGCTCCGAGTGGGGAAGTGAGCGCGCTGATCAAAGACGTCAATGCCAAGCGGCGCGCAAAGTACCAGCAGATCGCGACCAAGAACAGTATCTCGATGGCCGACGTCGAAGTATTGGCCGGAGAGAAAGCCATCGCGCGAACCGCCTCAGGCAACTACATCAAGCCAGCCGCCGGCGGCTGGCGTAAGAAGTAGCGACTAAGTATTTCCGCCACGCCACAACCCAACGGCCGCCTCGGCCAGGTCAGCTGGGCCCTATTCGAATGGGCTCGCAACCCCTACTACATCCTGATGGTGATCTACATCTTCGGGCCGTACTTCTCCACCGAGGTAATCGGCGACCCGATCCGCGGACAGGCGATATGGGGCTACATAAATGGCTTCGCCGGACTCGTCACCGCTTGTCTCGCGCCCTTCCTGGGCGCGATCGCGGACAAAGTGGGACGCCGCAAGCCCTGGATAGGTGTTTTCGTCGTGATCATGGCACCAGCCATCATCCTGCTGTGGTACACGGTGCCGGGCGAAGCCGGACCCGGGATCATTACAGTCGCTATTGCGTTGGCCATTGCCGGCACCGGATCGGCGTTCTCCGAAGTTTTTCACAACGCCATGTTGCCGTCGATCGTTCCTTACCCCCGTCTAGGCAGGCTCTCCGGGCTGGGCCTGAGCCTCGGCAACGGTGGCGCGCTGGTGATCCTGGTGGTCATGCTCTATGCCTTCGCGCTGCCGGCTACGCAAATCTTCGACTGGAGCTTTCTGCCCGCCGCACCACTGTTTGGCCTCGATGTGGAGCAGTTCGAGCATGTCCGCATCGCTGCTCCGATCACCGCGATCTGGGTGCTGTTGTTTTCGGTCCCACTGTTTCTGTTCACTCCAGATCAGCCCGGTACGGGCACCAGCGCACGGCAAGCCATCCGCGCCGGCCTCGCCGATGTTCTGAACACGCTGCGTCGACTCCGTCACTATCGAAATCTCGCTACCTACCTCGGCGCACGCATGCTGTTCAACGACGGCAAGGTGGCGATCATGACCTTCGGCATGATCTACGCGTCCGGCGTGTTCGGCTGGGGCGGGGCCGAACGGCTGCTGGTCGGGATCTTCCTGACGGTGTTCGCCATCGCCGGGGGACTGATCGGCGGCCTGCTGGACGACCGCTTCGGTTCACGCAAAGCGATCATCTTCACCATCGCTGGCAACAGCATTGCACTACTTGCCGCGATTTCAATCACGCCGACCAGCATATTGTTCATCGAGTTCGACGGCCTCGATCAACCCGTCTGGGACTTTGCCTTCTTCAGAACCATCCCGGAACTCGCCTATCTCGGAATTTCGGTGCTGTTCGCGTTGTTCATCACCTCGGCATACGCCAACAGCCGGACGATGCTGGCCCGCATCGCCCCGGAAGCCGAGATGACCAAATTCTTCGGTCTGTACGCACTGTCGGGCCAGGTGACCACCTTCGTTGCGCCGATTGTCGTGGCGTTCTGCACGGACTTTTTCGACAGTCAGCGTGCCGGGTTCGGCTCGATCCTCGTGCTGCTCGTCGCCGGACTGATCATGATGTTCTGGGTGAAGGAGGAACGCGCGGAGCCCGCCCCGGCCGACTGAAGCCGAGTTGTTGCTCCGCGGGGGAATCCAGTACGCTTGCATGGACCAGCAGGAGGGGAAAGGCATGGCAGACCTCGAAAATTTCCGCGCCGAGACACGCGACTGGCTCGCCGATAACTGCCCGGAAGGTGCACGCGGTCCAGGCCAGACCGCCAGCGGCAGCACCAAAATCGAACTGCAACCCGACACACGGACCTGGCTGGATCGAATGGCCGAACGCGGCTGGACCGTGCCAAGCTGGCCCACCGAGTACGGTGGCGCGGCTTTAAGCACCGCCGAAGCACGGGTGCTGAGCCAGGAGATGGCTGAAATTCGCGCGCGGCCGCCGTTGATGGGCATGGGCGTGAGCATGATCGGTCCGACACTGCTCGAGTTCGGTACCGATGATCAGCGCGCCGAACACCTGCCCAGAATCGCCCGCGGTGAGGTGCAATGGTGCCAGGGTTACTCCGAACCGAACGCCGGCTCGGATCTCGCAGCGTTGCGTACGCGGGCAGAAGACCAGGGTGATCACTTTCTGATCAATGGCCAGAAGATCTGGACCTCCGGCGCGACCTATGCCGATTGGATGTTTGCGCTGGTGCGCACCGATTTCGACGCGCCCAAGCACGAAGGCATCAGCTTCATTCTGCTGACCATGGACCAACCGGGCGTTACCGTGAAGCCGATTCGCCTGATCAGCGGCACGTCACCGTTCTGTGAAACGTTCCTGGACAATGCCACCGCCCGCAAACAAGACCTGGTGGGCGAACTGAACCGTGGCTGGACGATCGGTAAGCGGCTGCTGCAGTACGAGCGCTCGGGCATCGGCGGTCTTTCCGGCGCCGGTCGTGCACGCACCGGCAACTCCGGGCTGGTGCGCACCGCCAAGCAATACCTCGGCGAGGTCGATCAGCGAATCGCAGACCCGGATGTTCGCGACAAGGTGTTGCGCCACGAAATGAACAGTGCGGCCTTCAGACTCACCGCACAGCGTGCCAATCACGAGAACCAATCGGGTCAGACACCGGGCGCCGCCACGTCGATATTCAAGCTCTATGGTGCCTGCCTGCAACAGGACGCTGCCGAGCTGAAACGCGAGCTCATGGGAAGCCGCGGCCTGGGTTGGGACAGCGAGTCGTTCGATGCCGACGAGCAGGAAGCAACCCGGGAGTGGTTGGGCAGCCGGGCGACGACCATTTACGGCGGCACCAACGAGGTTCAACGCAACATTATTGCCAAACGGGTGCTCGGCTTGCCGGAGTGAGACCGGCAGCATGGATGCGAACCCGTCGGTTGATCCCGAGGGAGTCCTTGGGCAGACTGATTGACCGGCCAGCATGGAGAAGTAGGCCATGGCGGATCTCGCCAACCCGATCGACCAACTCGCGGAGCAGCGCGGCGGCATCGCCCTGACATCGGCCCTGGCTGTCGACCGCCGGGAATTACTTGATGCAGCACAGCTTATCTGGGAGCGGGCCACCAGCCAGCCTCGCACCGTCTTCGAGGTGGGACAGGGCCTGCTGAGGGAACTCGCCGCCATCGGTTTCGGCAGCAGCGACATTGCCCCGGCTGCCGGCGACAGCCGTTTTCAGGACGAAGCGTGGCAGAACAACCCCCTGTTCCGACGGCTCGGTCAATCCTATCTCGCCTGGAGCCGATCATTGGATGAATGGCTGGAGAAGTCCGACCTCGAAGGAATCAACCACGAACGGGCGCGTTTCGTTCTGGATATTGCCAAGGACATGGTCGCGCCGATGAACACATTGATCGGCAACCCGGCCGCACTCAAACGGGCCTGGGAGAGTCGCGGCGAAAGCCTCATGACCGGGGTCCGCAACTTCCTCGATGACGCGCGCAACAACCACGGCTACCCCGCCGTCGCCGATCGCAACGCGTTCAAGCTCGGCACCGACGTCGCGGCGAGCGCGGGCTCAGTGGTGCATCGAAACGAACTGTTCGAATTGATCCAGTACCAACCCGTGAAGAAGAAATCTCACGTCACACCGTTGCTGTACGTGTTCAGCCAGGTCAATCGCTTCTATCTGGGCGACCTCACGCCAGACCGCAGCCTGTTCCAGCATCTGCTATCCAAAGGCATCCCCGTGTTCGCCATCAGCTGGCGAAACCCAACCGAAGAACAGAAAGACTGGGGCCTGGATACCTATGCGGGCGGCATCATCCGTGCGATTGGCGCGATCCGCGAAATTACCGACCAACCCAAGGTGAATTTGATCGGTGTGTGCGCGGGTGGGCTGACGGCGGCAGCGGCAGCCGGCGTGCTCGCCGCGCGTGACGACGATTGGATCGAAACCCTTTCCCTGTTCATCAACGTACTCGACAATCGACCCGCCGATTCGGATTTCGGTCTGTTCGTCAGCGAACAGTCAGTGGAATCGCAGAAGGACCGTGTTCGAAACCAGGGCATATTCGGCGAGAAGGACGTCTTCGAGATGTTCGCGTGGCTGCGGCCGGAAGAGAACGTCATGACGTTCCTGCGCAGCAACTACCTGATGGGAGAGCCCCCCCCAATCCATCCGTTGTTGTTCTGGTCAATGGACTACAGCCGGCTACCCGTAGCATTCCACGCCGACATCGTCGATCTGTCCTTCCACAACAAGCTTGCCAAGCGCGAGATGCGGTTGCTTGGGCAGCGCGTCGATCTGAGCAAAATCAGCTACGACGTCTATATGATGGCCGGCAGTACGGACCACATCACTCCCTGGCCGGCCTGCTATCGGAGCACTCAATTGTTCGGCGGCGACATCGACTTCGTGCTGACCAACCAGAACCACACCCAAACCATCAGCGCTCGTGCCGGCAATCCACGTCTGAAGTACTGGACCTGCGACGAGCTACCGCCGACCGCGTCGGAGTGGATGGGCGAGGCGGAAGAACACCCCGGCGACTGGCGCGACCATTGGTTGACCTGGTTGAAGAAACACTCGGGAGAGAAGCTGCCCAGCGTGACGCAGCTGGGCTCCGAAGCATATCCCAGTGCTGGAACCGGCTCCCGGCCGCTACGTTACCGAATCCTGACGTTGCGCGTGACGTTCGTCGAGTTGGCGCCGAACCTCGGCGTGGACCTCCCGACTTGTCTGCAGTCGCGTCGCGAGTGCCAGCGGCAGCAGGTTCACCAGGGGCACAACGACCCCGAGGACCAGTCCCAATCGGAATAACACGTCAGGATCGATGGTGCCGGGAGCGGCGCCGCGCGGGAACGCCAGCAGATCGATGATGATTCCCCCGAGGATCACCCCGAATCCGGACGTGAACTTGGTCGCAAACGACAGCGCCGCGAAGAACATGCCTTCCTGACGCCGGCCGGTCTTCAGTTCCTGGCCGTCCAGCACGTCCGCCACGATCGACGGGCCGATGATGCCTTGCACGGTCAACACGTAGACGCTGAAGATCACCACGCCCAGAATTATCAGCAACAGCGACGTCGTGCCATTGGCCGGGAGCCAGTCGAGAAACCGCAGGTTGACCAGCACCACGCCGTCGAGCGTGGCGAGCACGATCGCACCGATGACGATGTGCTTCTTCTCCCAGCGCTCGTTGATTCGATGGACGGTGAAGAATGCGGCGATCGCGCCGATGATGGCAAAACCGAACCAGCGCAGATCTTCGGGCGTAAAACCCCAGAAGTAGGTCGTCATGTAGATATCGATCGCGCCCTTGGTGCCGGTGATGGACGCCATCAGCAAAACAATCGTGAAGATCAGGAGAAACTGGCGGTTGTCGAATGCTTCACGAACCTCCCGTGTAACCCGTCGCCACCCGAAACGCTCCGGCGTCTCCGGTGGCGGCTGCAGGTAGGGAATTTCGCTGCGGGTGAAGTGAGTGGTGATCAGCACGGCAAAAAACACCAGCACCGCCAGAACCGTCGCGAACAGCGGATAACCCTCCGGGTTCAGGTGGCCCGGCGTGTAGGCCTCCGTGCTCGGGAAGATGTACGTCCAGGTGAGGAACGTGAAGGTCACCCCGCCGACCCAGCCCAGGGCGAAGCGATACTTCACGATATCCGTGCGCTCCACGTAGTCCGTGGACAACTCGGCCATCATGGCGCTCCAAGGCACCAGGAACAGGGTCATGCTGGTGCGCACAGCAATGGCGAAGAACATGAGCCAGACGAACATGACCGTGCTGGAGAGATTGTCCGGCGGCACGAACACGAAATACAACGACAGGGCCAGCGGCAGTGCCGACAGATACATCAAGGGGTGGCGGCGGCCGAGGCGCGAGCGCAGGTTGTCCGAGAACGAGCCGACCATTGGATCGGTCACCGCATCGAAACACAGCGCGATCCCCAATGCCGCCGACGCCAACGTCGCCGGGTAGCCCAGCACCTGATTGTAGAAGAACAGCAGAAACGTATTGAATGCGAAGTTCTTATAGGTATCGGGTAGCGCGCCGACCCCCTGTAGCAGCTTGGTGCTCAGCGAAACCGGGCCAGAACGTATCAGCCCCTGCTGGGCAACCTCATCACTCATGCGCCTGGCATCACCTGAACCTTGATCGCGCCCGCTGACTTGTCTGCCGCGGCGGCGAATGCCTCGACAACCTGATCGAGCGCGAACCGATGACTAACCAGCTCTGGCAGCAGATCACGGTGTCTGGCGACCAATTCTGTCGCCAATCCGAAATCGCCAACCCGACCGTCATGGGCATAGCAGTTGGAACCGCGTAGCGTCAGCTCCTTGCCCAGGAACGCCAGCCCGGGAATGGATGGGGAACCTTCGAATACACCCACCATGACGATCGTTGCGCCGGCGCTGGCAACCGCTACCGCTTCGGTGAGGGTCTCGGCGCGGCCACCCGCGGTTTCTATCACGACGTCGATGAGTTGGTCACCGACCTCCTTGAGCATACGCTCGGCACTATCGAAGACCCGCGTCGCGCCCATTGCTCTGGCGAGTTCGGCCTGGCGGGGATAACGCGCGGTCGCGAATACCTCCCCCGCACCAGCGCTTCTCGCCACCAGAATCGACAGCAGGCCGATAGTGCCTGAGCCAAGTACCGCCACCCTGTCACCGACCCCAACACCGCCAAGCCGAATCGCACGCACGCACACCGCCATGGGTTCGCTGAGCGCGGCAACGTTGTCGTCCAGACCAGCGGGCAGCACATGCAGACAGCTCGCCGGCACGGTCACGTAGTCCGCCATGCCGCCGCGTGTGGTCACCCCGAAAATGCGATTATCAGCACAACGATTGTGGTGTCCAGTGCCGCACTGGAAGCACGCGCCGCACGCAGTGATCGGCTCCACGGCCACCTTCAGGCCATGTGTAATTTCAACCCCATCCCCGGTCGCGTCGACGATTCCGGCGACTTCATGACCGGGGCGCAGCCCTTCGCTGCCCATGAAGCCGCCCAGCAGATGCAGGTCGGTGCCACAGATACCCACGGCAGATACCGCCACCCGGACCCATCCGGGACCCGCTTCGGGAACATCGCATTCACTGACCCCGATACTACCCGGACCGAAAAATTCCGCGGCCTTCATGACCCTAGCCTCAGATACCCAAAAAAATAGTCAAACTGCGCAGCAGGCAGCCATGGTAAACCGCGCTCGCGAGTCCCGTACAGTAGCGGCCTTGTCTCATATGAGATAAGGCCTGCGGTGGTGACGCCCCAGACGTTTGTGCGTACAGTGGCAGAACGGGAAGGAGAACAGTCATGGCTAGCTACATCATGCTCAGCACCCTCACCGACGAGGGCCGAAAGACGTTGAAGGAGCGCCCCGAGCGGCTCCAGGCAGTGAACAAGGAAGTGGAGTCGATGGGCGCTCGGGTTACGGCCCAATACGCGGTGCTCGGCAGCTATGACTTCGTCAATGTCATCGAAGCACCCACCAACGAGGTGATGGCAATGATCGCCATGGAACTCGGCGCACGTGGCACCATCAAGGTCACGACGCTACCGGCATGGCCAATCTCAGAATTCGTCGATATGCTCAAGGGAGCATCTCCAGGCGGATCCTGACAGGACGCTACGATGCCGAGCTATGTAATGCTCATGCGGCTCACCTCCGAGGGTTACGCCAAGGTTCGCGACAAACCCGATTCAATCGGTGCAATCCGCGAGACGTTGGAAAGCTGGGAATCCAAGGTGCTGGCAGAGTTCCAATGCCTGGGCGAGTACGATCACTGCGTCATCTTCGAAGCACCCAACAACTTCAGCGCCCACTGCGCATCGCTGGCGCAGGAGTTGAGCCGTACCGCAGAGACCGAAATTCTGCCGGCGATGGATCTGCCCCTGTCCCAGTTTTGCCCACCAGCGGATCTGCCATTCGTGGGGGCCGACGGATCCGGACTTCACGGTCATCATCCGCTGGAA
>PVMK01122852.1_pt1 | contig 59660 bp, 50 predicted proteins | sample 1853481 | NCBI WGS metagenome assembly PVMK01 (sample SAMN08533507, study PRJNA380276) | Marine sediment metagenome, whole genome shotgun sequencing project.
ACTTGCCCAACGCGTAATTGACGTAGCCGGATTCCTGGAGGTAGTTCGCTACCGACTTGGCGGTCTCCGGCACGATCGCATTATAGCCGGGGAAACCCATCGCGGTGAGGGCGTGACTGCCCAGCCCGATTGAATGTGGGTTGCGTCCGGCCATCAAGGTAGCGCGGGACGGCGAACTCAGTGCTGTCGTATGGAAGTTGTTGAAACGCAGTCCGTTTTTCGCCAGCTTATCAATATTAGGCGTCTCTATCAATCCTCCGAATGATTGTCCGAGCTGTGCGAATCCAACATCGTCCAGAAGTAGGATCAGGACATTGGGCGCGCCCTCGGGTGGGCGTTTCTCCGGCGCCCACCATTCCTGCGAGTCTTCATACTTCTTGGCGACCTTGCCCTTGAAGACCGGTTTAGCGGAGTCGTCACCCGCAAGGACGCCGGGAGCAAGAATACTTGACGCTATAAACGAACCTGCCGTCAAGCTTGAGACAGTCTTTTTTGAAAACAGGCCTGATTTTCCCATAAAGCTTTTCATAATTCACACCTCCTTTTCATTATTTGTTGCTATTAATATTCAGAACTAATGGCCCTTTACAGGCCTTCATGATATGTGAAGCCGGATAGCCATTCTCAAGAAGCTGCGTTATCGCCTTTAAATATTTACGTATATGGAGGAAATATTTTTTATATCCTTCACAGAGATAATGGAGGCCTGGCTCATCGTAATAGGTCTTTGAAAAGCGGTGTTTCGGGCATCCTCCCCAGCAGGACTTTAGCACTTCACACTCCCTGCACCATCTCGGTAGTGACGTCTCTTTGCAGACACCAAATCCTCCGGCAACCGACTTCCTGATCATATCAACCGGTTCTTCCTGAAGTATGTTCCCCAGTTTATATTCAGGGTACATACTGTGGTCGCATGCATAGATATCCCCGTTATGCTCTACGATGACGCATTCACCACACTGCTGTGCATGAATACAGACAGGGGAAGTGTTACCTATCCAGGCGTGAAGAGCCCATTCAAAATTCATGACGTTTGTTTTCCCCACATCATTTCTTACCCATTCATCAAAGATCGTGATGAGAAAATCACCGTATACATGAGGTTCAACGGTCCACTCTGTTACCTGAGAATTCTCTTCTTCTTTATCAAGTGATGAGGGGCCCGCAAATTTAAGTCCGTTCTGTCTTGATTTCTCGTCTGCGATTCTTTCAATAACCGGTACGAACTGAATGAACTCAACACCCTGATCCTTGAAGAAACGATAGACCTCAAGCGGTTTATAAGCTGTCTCTTTTGCAACAGTGGCCATGACGTTATACTCAACACCATGTTTCTGAAGAAGTTTCAGCCCTCTCATCACCTTATCAAAGGTGCCTCTTCCTCCTCGGTCACGGCGATAACGGTCATGAATCTCTTTAGGACCGTCAAGGCTGATCCCCACAAGAAACTTATTCTTTTTTAGAAACCCGCACCACTCATCATTCAGGAGTGTGCCGTTTGTCTGTAAAGAATTTATTATTTTCTTCTGTTTCATGAAAGGTCTCTGAAACTCGATGACCTTCCTGAAGAAGTCGATCCCAAGCAGGGTCGGCTCTCCCCCCTGCCATACAAACTCAACCTCCGGGGCAGACTTTGAAGTAATGTATTTAGTGATATACGACTGAAGCACCTCATCAGACATACGACAGTCATCTTCTTTAGGGAAAAGGGCAAGTTTCTCCAGATAAAAGCAGTAGTCACAGTTCAGGTTGCACTTCGGCCCTATGGGCTTTGCCATGACATGAAAACGCGCATGTGATGACTGTTCGCTATTGATCATTTAATGTTTTGCTCTCCTTATTCTGGAAATATTATTTTCCAATCCTTTTTCATATCCACGACCGTCCACCCCTTTTCATGTGCTTCATCCAGGCCCTTGTCAAGCTTTCCAATGTGGGACTTGCGGTCGTAGGCCCACTCGCGAACATTATCAGTATGATGGACGTACAAACAGAATCGAGAGCCGTCCCCGGCGCATGTCCACTGCAGCATTTGCAGATCCCCGTCCGAATTTCCGAACGCGGCAATCGGCCGGCGGCCAATGTGTTGATTAATGGCGACCGGCTTACCGCCTTTGTCGTCATAGAAGTTGAGTTCAGGTAATCTCACCAGCACCGGCGTGCCGCTGCGCAACTCAAACTCTGTCTTGATGCTGCTGCCAATAACCTGCTCCGGGGGAATACCGTAAACTTCTTCGCTAAAGGTACGCATGAATTCAATACCACCACCAGAGGTAATGTAGGTCTTAAAGCCATTGGCGCGTAAATACTCAGAGCAGTTCAAGCATCGCTGATAGACCATATCTGTGTAGGGCTTGTTTGTTTTCGGATGCTTTGCTGATGCTGTCCAATCTTTAACAATTTGCGCAAATTCTTCCGTTGTATTGTTGGCGTGGGTAGCCATGCCAAGTTCAAACAATGCGCGCTCACCTCCGGACAAAGCTGTCTTTATATCACCTTCCAGAACCGCCTTGAAAGGCTGCTTGTCCTTCCACTCCGGATGAGACGGCGCGAGTTCCTTTACGCGGTCGAACACAAATGCGATTTGAGTGTAAATTGGTTGTTCGGCCCACAGCGTGCCGTCATTGTCAAACACCGCGATACGTTCAGCCTGTGGGACAAATTTTGGACTACCTGTAGTGGATACATCCTTCACAAATTGTACAATTGCCTTTTTGCTTGGCCCGGCATTCCAGGAAGGCAACAGATCGCCCGGCTGTGGCTCCTTCCCCGATGGTGACACCCCACGATCAGGATGGACAGAGCCACCAGGGTAACGAGTGCCGTCAGATAAGTATTTATTCCTTTAATGCGTTTCATATGGTTCTCCTTATAAATACGATTGACGAATGACGATTGACGAACAATCGAATGACGAAGTAACGGCATACTGCAATAAGCCCCTACAGCAATCGTCTTTGTTCGTTGTCTTTCTGTTCGTACTTCGTCAATCGTCAATCGCTATTCGTCATTCGTCTTTTCTCATTTTCTCCTACCAGTTATATGCGAAATTCAGCCCCAGGCCGAATTCGTTTACATCATACTTGTACCAGCCACTGTCACCCTTGCTTTCATTTTCAAAGTCAACCGCCTGGTATTTGCCATAGAGGGTACTCAACCATCTCTTATAAAATTTCCAGTTTATCCCTGTCTGGCCCATATAAGTGCCTTCTGACCCTCCAAACCCTGCATTGGCAATGGTGCTCCAGGACCATTTTTCAGTAAATGGGACTGTAACAGTTCCACCAATCAGAAAATCGGTCCAATCCTGATCAACATCCCTGCTTAAATTACTGTTTAATACAGGGCCCGATATACCGAGAGCAGAACTGATCTCGTGTTTCGTGTAGCGAACCCCGCCATCCACACTCACTGAGATTGAAGGGTTCTGAAAAACCGCGTAACCTAGAGTTGCTTCAGCGCTTTTCGCTTTAAAATTTAACGAAGCATCTACAGAATGGCCGCCACTGAGAACAGGATTTGCCGGAATAGAATGACTTACCTTACCTTCCAGCTCCATTGAAACGTATGAGTACCTTATCATCCATGTACCGTCAGTCGAATAGCCTGCAAATCCAAACGCTGTTTCCAAAAGATCCTTTATCTGATCAAAATCAAGTTCAACATCTTTAACCTCAACAGGACCGGCAAGGGTTGTATTAACTCCGACATCTCCTTTAAGATTCAGCATAAATAAACCCGTGCCGATTCCATGAGACCAGTCTGCATGTGAAACTGATGCAAAGCTTATTACCAACAGGAAGCACATTACACTTAATGACAATATTTTCACCCTCGACTTAAATTTTAAATATGTTTTCATTTTGACTCTCCTTTTCTTAAATTTAACTGTCATCTTTCCTCTCCTTTTTTAAAATGTCCACAGTATAGTTAAAAAATTATTCATAGATTCCCCTTTAGAAGCTCTCCTGTTCCTTCTCCAAGTTTCTGAAGGCTTTTTATAGCAGATGTAGAAGGCACATTAAGCAGTTTAACGCGCTCTTCATCCATGATAAAGACCCCGCCGGTCCAGGGACTCGGCGCGTCAGGTATAAAAACAACAACGCGTCCATCTGAAATGCGCTCCACGATAAAACCGATTTGCCATGCATCATCAAACTGAGCGATAACCGCCTGCTGGCTCTGAGCAGGAGCAAGTCCGGCAGCCTCTTCTCCCAGGTTCTTCAAGAAGGAGTAACCCGGCAGGTTTGACAGCAGATTTGATTCCAGCCAGCCCACCATTCTCTTTGCGAATTTGGTCTGCGCAAAAAGGCCCGCTAAAAAACAGATGGCTATAAGTATGATGATTGCAAGAATTCGTGGTGTCTCAAGACCTATAGCAGACTCGATCGGAATGTGTTCAGAAAGGGGAACAGTTATAACCCTTAATAACTGGGCGGCCTTGCCAAGAATTATTATGACAACGATAAAAGGAACAAGAAAAAGAAGCCCGCCTACTACCGTCATCCGCAATATTCGAATAAATTCTTTCATAATGACATCCTGAACGACGAATATCGAATGTCGAAGTGGAAAAGCCTTACGGATAATATTCTTTCCACACTTCGATATTCGTTATTGGACATTCGACATTCAATATTCTCTTTTATGTTCATTCTTCCGCCTCCATAGATGGAGATACATAAGTCCTCCCCTTCAGCACTTCCCATACCGCCGCCATAAGGTCATTGGCTGCGGTCCGCTTAAGCAGTTTATTTTTCAAGGTTACAACTTCTTCCAATCTCAGAACAGAATGCCATAATTCTTTTAACAGCCCTTTTCTCCAATGCATCTTCCTCAATCCCTTTGGCCTTAATTCTAAAGTCGACTTCGGTCTTTCCTTCGCTGACCTGCTTTGCCCTCCATTGGCCCCATATTTCTACTCCGCTTCCCTCAACCTTTTTCGCCTCAAAAATCAGCTTTTCTCTGTCATCCTTGATTATTTCCGCATTTGGAGAGGTCCCTTTATAGGACCTGACCGAAGTATCAAAAATATCACTTGCATTTCCATCTACCTGCAACGTTAACTTGACCATATCTTTTTCTTTGTACTTCTTGACTACGATAGGGACTGCGGCAATACATCCTATCATTGTAATTGCTGATAAGAGAGCAACCGCTGCAACCAAGACCTTATTTTTTTGTGATAATATGTTTTTTACGTTACTTTTCATCATAAATCTCCTTTCCTTACAATGTGGTTATCATATTGTCTTTCCTGTTTCCATTATTATTCAGCCTCTACCGAAGGCGAAACATAGGTCCTCCCCTTCAGGACTTCCCAGACAGCCGGGATCAGATCATTGGTTGCAGTCCGCTTAAGCACATATCCCGTCGCCCCTGCAGATAGACAGTCATCAACAGCGGTCTGCTCATCGTGAACGCTGAGAATAATGACCTTCATATCTGGAGTACTTTTTCTGATACGCCGCGCAACATTAATTTCTTCGGTGATTGGCAGGGAGAGATCTACCACAACAAGTTGAGGATTAACTTTCTCAAGAGAGTCAAGAAGCGATTTCTCATCAGCCACCATCACAACAACATCAAAGACATTCTCCAGCAGGCTCCGTATGCCCTCAAGCATATTCTGGTGCCTGTCTGCTAAAAGCACCCTGCCGGCTTTTTGTTTATCGCCTTGATTTTGCATGTAATTCTTTTGTCGTTAAGACACTGTTTGGGCTGTATATTTAATGGTAGGAGAATATTGCAGGGTTAACAACTCGTAAAATTACGAGGTTTTTAAAGAAAAAATACGGAGAACTACGAGTGACGAATAGCGGTCAGCAGTACAATTGCCTGTTGTTTGTAATGTTTTCATTATTCTGACATTATAGTAAATTGAAAATATATTGTGCTTAAAATACAATGCTATTATAGGTAGAATTAATTATCTTTTTTTCCAATCTGCCTTGGATCCAGAAGAATATGGATCGCCAGTTCATCAATTTCACTCTTTAACTTATTAAATATAAAGCGTTTAATCTCATGTGCCACACACACACATAAGATGCGTATTAACGAAAGCTTTTATTCCTGAGCGTTGATGGAAGCTCTATTTCTTCCTTGACAAAAGCAGGTAAGTCAGATACAGTAAATTAACATAACTGTTAACTTACTGTACTTTATGAAAATTCTTGAATTAAACAGAATTAATAAATTATATTTTGGCTATGAAGAAATTTCCATGGCTCTTGGAATCACACTGCCATCAGCCAGAGTTTCCGCAAACAGATATGTAAATCAGGGCCTGTTAATAAAGCTTAAGAGAAATATTTACATTCTGCGAGAAAAATGGAAGGTGATCGAAAGAGAAGATAAGTTCACTTTGGCGAATTTAGTTCAGGTCCCCTCATACATCTCTTTAATGACAGCGCTTGATTATTATGAAGTTACAACTCAGATACAGAGGGATTTCATCGAGTCCGTTGCTGTCAAAAGGACTATAGAGAAAGAAGTAGAAAATACAGTCTTTAACTTTACGAAGATAAGTGCAAACCTGTATTTTGGTTTTAAAAAAGATAAAGATTTCTTTATGGCCACTCCTGAAAAGGCTTTTCTTGATGCTCTTTACCTGATGTCTCTTGGGCGATACAATTTTGACATTGATTCCATAGATTTCGGCAAGCTTAATAGAAATGAGATCAGGAAGATGAGAAAAGGATTCCCTGCAAAAACTCAAAAATTACTCGACACATATGGATATTTTCGAAAAACATGAACTCTTTGAAATAGAAGTATTGGAGAAGTTGAAGAACAGCAGACTCCTTGAACCTCTGGTATTTGGCGGGGGTACAATGCTGAGGTTATGTTATGAATTAAAAAGATATTCTGTTGATCTTGACTTCTGGTTCATAAAAAAAATCCCTATCAAAAACTATTTTAAAAAATTTAGTACCATTCTGGAAAAGGAATATGAAATTACTGATGCCCAGATTAAATACTATACACTCTTATTTGAGATTCGATCCGGGAATTATCCGAAACGACTCAAAATCGAAATAAGAAAAGAGATAAAGGATTGTGATTTTCAGGAAAGGATAGCGTATTCAACATACAGCAATAAACAGGTAATATTAAGAACACACACACTGGAGCAGACCATGATAAATAAAATTAATGCTATTCTGGACAGAGGCGAAATAAGGGATGGGTTTGATATAGAGTTTTTATTAAGGAAGGGAATCAGTCTTCCAGAGCTAAAAACAAACCAGTTGTCCAGACTGAAAGAACGGGTGAATGGATTTAACGCGAGAGATTTTAAAGTAAAGCTTGGTTCTATTCTGAAAAGTGATGATCGTAAATATTATATTGAAAACAGATTTAACTATTTGCAGGAAAAGATTGATTTATAGTTTTGTGTTTCGGCATATGCAATAAGCCTTACAAGTGACGAGGTTTTTAATCAACTTCGTCATTCGAATGTTCGTAGTTCTGTATTCGTCAATCGTTGTTATGTAGACACAATACCGTGTTTAATGGCAAACTGGACAAGCTCAGCCGAGGAATTTATAGCAAGGTTTTCCATCATCTTGTATTTGTGGAACTCTACCGTCCTTGTGGATATATTTAAAATTCCACCCACTTCTTTTGCAACCTTGCCCTCTGCCAGCAACTGAAGGACTTCACGCTGGCGGCCGGAAAGCTTTATTAGTGCATCATTGCGTTTGTGAGTACCATCCCTGTACGAGCTCATGAGTTCACCTGCGATCATGGGTGTTACATAGGTCCGCCCACTTATAACTTCATTAATTGCAGTTACTAATTCGGAAGAGGCCGAATGTTTCAGGACATATCCGGAAGCGCCTGCCTCAAAGGCCTCGCTAGCATATGAGACATCGGGATGCATTGTAAGAAAGACTACCTTAATGTTGGGAGACATCTTTTTGATCTTTCTCACTGCTTCAATACCATTTAGCATTGGCATGGAAATATCAACGATGATCACATCAGGGTGGAGATTTTTTGTGGCATCCAGCAATGCACGTCCATCCTCAACTGTACCGACCAACTCAAACTCGGGTTCAAGCAGATTCTTCAATCCCTCAAGAACAATTTTGTGATCGTCAGCCAGTAATACCCGAGGTTTATTCATGTTCTGTTCCTTTGCTGTAAGGGCTTATTGCAATAAGCCCCTACTTCGTCAATCGTCAATTGATGCTCGTTACTCGTCATTCGCTGCCCATTATTCGTAATTCGTAATTCGTAATTCGTAATTCGTAATTCGTCATTCGTCACATTCGTAATTCTCTTTCAAGGGTATCGTCACCTCAATAGTTGTCCCTTTCCCGGGACTCGAAGTTATTGAGAACTTGCCATTAATAAGCCTTACTCTTTCCCTGATACTTCCAAGGCCCAGGGCGGCCTGCTGTCTTACCCTGCTTTGATCAAATCCGACTCCTGTATCACGCACTGTAAGAAGGAGACTGTGATCAAAACCTTCCAAAAAGACATAGGCATTCTTTGTGTCAGCATGTCTGAGAACGTTTGAAAGGCCTTCCTGTATTATACGGTATACAGATAAAGCTATGTCTTTCGATATGTTATCAGGAACATTCTTGGGGGTAAAGATTACCGCGATACCCCTTCTTCCAGAGAAGTTTCTGCACTCTGACTGGACAGCCCGAACCAGTCCAAGATCTTTAAGGATTGACGGGTGGAGATCACGGGACATTTCGTGGACTTCTTTAGATATTTTTATTAATTGATCTTTTATGCTTGAGATCCTCTGGAGGACAGGTTCGGGAAGGTCCTTGAAATCCTGCTCTATAGCACCTGCGTCAATGGCTGCTACCGCAAGCTGCTGAGTTAAATCATCATGAAGTTCACGGGCCAGCCGGCTCAGTTCTTTTTCCTGGTTTAATATGAGTCTTCCGGCAAGTTTATGGAGGTCTTTATGGCTTTTTTGTAACTCAGCATCTTTCTCTCTTATATCTGTAATATCCTTAACGATCCCTATAAGGCCGATAATATTCTGCTCTTCATCCTTAATCGCATCTGCGCGCACTAAAGCCTGAAACTTTCGTCCGCTTTTAGAGATCATTTCAATATCTCCGTCCCATGATCTGCCGCTCATAATATAATCGAATACATCTTTGGCAACAGCCTTGTCTGCATAAACTACTGACGGCCCGCCGGCAGCATCGAGTTCTTTCGCAGTGTATCCGAATAATTCGGTAAACGCCCTGTTATGATAATAATGATTTCCCCGGGGATCTGACATACCTATGGCATCACCCGTGCTTTCAATAGCTTTTGATATAGGCAGGAATTCTCTCTCTATATGTTTGCGCAAAGTAATATTACGGGTACTGGCACGATACCCCAAATTATTCCCCGTATCATCAATGATCATCTGGCCGGCATGTTCGATCCAGACGGTGCTGCCACTTTTTGATTTAATTTCGACCTCTATATCAGGCGGTTCTTTTCCTTCCTGCCTGTCTTCCTGATATTTCTCCCATCCCTTCCTGTATTTCGGAAGGATAATATCTTTAATAAGCGACGGGTTGCCTATAAATTCTTCTACGGTATATCCCGTAATTCTTTGGCAGGAAGGAGACACATAAATCAGTTTTCCTTCGGGATCCATCCAATATTCCCAGTCATAAGTAAAATCAGCTACTGTCCGGTAGCGATTTTCTGTCAAGGTTAACTGCTCTTGGGTCTTCTTACGCTCTGTAATTTCACGAAGCAATTCAGAGGTTTTTCTTTTTATTATTTGACGCATAAAGACAATGAACGATATTGGAATGATTAGAATGATCACAACAAACATGCTAATTCTCTTTAAAGGAAATCGATCGCCCATTTCTGGTATGATCCATTTTCTATACAGGCGTTCATAGGTACCATCAGCCATAACTATCGACAGGCCCTCGTTAAGAGTCTCAAGTAATTCTTTATCGCCATCACGCACGGCAAAAGAAAACTCCTGTTCGAATGAATCCAGTTTATGCTCTATTGGAACTATCTTGCTGATACCGATCTTTTTTAATAAATGGACACCCATAAGTCGCTGAGTAATGACTGCATCATGTTTGCCTGAATTGAGCAATCTCATCCCTTCTTCATATGTTTCTACTGCAATAATATGCGGTGAAACACGCTCGCGCCTGACATATTCCTCTGCATTGTCGCCCTTCATAACAATGATCTCTTTGTCTGCAAGATCATCTTCCGTTTTAATGCGCGTATCACCTTCTCTTACAAAAATCGCCCCATGAAGCGTCAAATACTTAAAAGTGAAATCAAACATTGCTTCTCTCTCGGGTGTTCTCCCAACCAATGGCAATACTTGTATTGCTCCATCCTTCAATTCTTCCTTTATTGCATTCCATGGCCCAACCTTAAATTCAACATCATAATCTACTGCCCGAAGCGATGCTCTTAAAAGTTCTACAGAAAAACCGTCAGCTTTACCATCCGGAGTGACAGTACAAAAAGGCGGGTAATCATATTCTGAAGCCGATTTAATTGTTCCCTGAACATCAGCATGAACAAGATCGCCCACAAAAAATAAAGCAAACATGACACAGATAATGTTCATAATATATCTGTTTATTTTCATAATCTTAAATAAGGGACAGTGCCCTATTTATTGTCCTCAGGCCAGGGGCGTGGCTTAAAATTGCTTAGAACACATTCCATCTTATTTTCCAATATTCCGTTCAGGATTCAGTTTATAAAAAAGACGCTATTAATTCTTAAAGACTAAGTGAATATTAACTATTTTGCAATAACTTGCCTCATTTAATAAATTATTTATCATGTGCCCCATTAGATAGGACAGGCTGTATTATTTTAACAGGGGCCTCAAGTGTACCTTTTAATATACTGAATATACTTGAACTGACGGCTGATGCAGGGATGTACACGATCTTCGGACTATCAATATCACCCGTTATCTTGAGAGGGATCGAAACCAGAGAACCTTTTGTGATGTCTTTGATCAGGGGAATTTTCCCCAGGATAAAATCTACAGTCTTCAGAGGGGCCATTAAAACTTCAAGGTCCACCTGCCCACTGACAAGGTCAACTTTTCCTTTGCTGACTATATTCATGGATGAGCCGTCAATAACTACCCTTTCAAAGTTCAAAGTGCTACCTTCAATCTTTAATTCTGCTTCGATCGTCTTATATGCAAAACCTTCGTTAACAAGGTCAGGAAGTGCCCCTCTGAGTATTTCAGTAAAATTGAGAAATGCAAAAGCCTTGGCCAGCAAACCTCCTTTATAAATCCGTCCTGCTGTAGCACTTAAGGTCAAATCTCCGCTTAAGGACTCTATAATTTCATCACCCTTGCCGGTCCCTGTTAACGTACTCTTTAGTCGGTAACTCCCGGTCATATGTCCGCTGGTACCCCAAAGGCAGGCAATGGCAGACTTTAAATCCTTGTCATCAGAGATTGGTTGAAATGCAAGTGAGAGTTCCTGTGGTGTAAACTTAATGTTACCGGGGAAGGATATGTTGCATAGAGATGATTCTATAACAGCAACATCTATATTATCCTGAGAAAATGTTATGTCTGCCTTGAAAGGTTCCCATGTGAACTTGTCATATGTAAATGAATCAGAGTTTAATCGTATAATCCCTTTAATCGGGAAGTCATAAAAATACTCAGCATCTTTATCTTTTTCTTCAGCTGCAAAAGCATTTTCCAGTTTGTCCCATTCAAGTTTGCCGGCTGACATATCAGTATCGAATAATAAACCCTCTTTAGATGAAATGATATCGCCTTTCAAAGTAAAGCTGGTTTCACCAAGATCTATGTCTGCTGAAACGACTTTTAGTTTATTATTTTCTGCATCCAGAGAAAGGCTTTCTATATATACCGGTTCCTTCAATTTCACGAGCAGATTTATGTCCCTACCCTCAAGTGTGCCTTGAGCTGTTAAACCTATGGGCTTGTCTGTCTGGATGTGCGCCTGAAAATCCCCCTTTACCCAGCCATTGAGGATCTTGTTGTCCGATATGATGTTGTCGACTGTACTTCGGGTCAGGGTTCCATTAAAGCTGATATCAATCTGATCTTCTTTCAGGTCAAGACCTATGACTGCATCAGATGAATTGTCCTTTACCGCCAGGCTCTTGATATGAAGTCCTTCCTTAGAACTGACGAGATCAAACGATAACGCTGTATTATTTTGCAGAGAGAAGTCTCCTTTTAACACAGTCCCGTTCCCTCTGTCCCAGACCAAATTCATACGATTAATTGATAGTGGAGATAAAAGATAGGATTCAGGCGGAAGATTTGTCAGTTCAGAGAACCAGGGATATGTTTCATCCAGCAATATAATTGCTCTGCCGGAGGATATCTCAAGAAGTGGGCCTTCAGTTAAACCAATGTGAAAATTTATTCCTGATACAGAAGACTTAGCCACCTTGCCACTCATGCCCTCAACACTTATTTCATTATTATCATAATAGAACCGTTTTGCTCTGATATTTAATGGATAGGGTATTCGTTGATAATTGGCTGACAGATTCAGGTCAGTAGCTTCCACACGTGCCTTGACGGATTTTAGACTATCCCCCAGAATTAACCGTCCCGATGCATTACCCTTTGGATTATCAATTAAAGAAAGTTCATCCACAAACTCCTTATTGTTGACTACATGTTTAAGCAGAGGATGAAGCTCAGCCAGATCAGCCTGTACCATGATGTCCAGGTTAAAGGGGGGATCTTTGCCTTCCAGCCCTACTTTTAGTTTCGCCTGCTTGCCGCTGGAGTTGCCGAGCTGTGTTTCAAGATTCTCTCCTTCGAGAATTCCCTTTGAGATGATCACATCTCCTTTTACTTCTTTCAATTCAAGGTCTACTCCCTGAATGAATATTTCCCCATTCTCCATCTCTCCCTTAATTACAAAATTCTCTGTATCATCCAGGGCACCGAATGAATCTCCTGTAGAAATAAAAGTTATCAGCGGGATATGCCCGCCCCTGACTATGCGGAATATTTGTTTGGTTACGGGAATCTGCCCTGCCAGCAGAAGCGCTGTTTCTCTTGTTGATTGAACATCCATATCTCTGGCCTCAATTGATAGATTTACCTTTCCGACCCTGCTGTCCGCGCTTAATCCCCCTGATAATTTTAATTCCGGATAATCAAGAGCTAGTTTTTTAAGAGAGACAGACCATTTATCATCATCGTAGTAAATACGGGCCTTCAGGTCCGATGCATTTACTGGTACTTCCTGCCCGTCGCGCTGAAAGTTAAGCTGCATATTACTACTACTTAACTCTGCTGTTAATCTCATCTTTCCTGATGATGGAAATGAAATGTGTGTACCAATGCCTTCAATTAAATACAGATTCCCGGTATCACTGTTAAAATCAAGGCTGCCATTTTTTATTTCAAGATCAAGGCCCGGTATGTATGACACCAGGGAATCTACTAAAGCAGCCAGTGGGGGGGCGGGCTTTTTATCGGTGTCACTGTTTAGCTGAGAAGGCATGCTTACTTTAATATCAGGAGAATCAATCAGGACCTTTGAGGCCTGCAGTTTCCCTATAAAAAGAGGTAACAACCTTGGATAAACACTTAATGACTTTACGGACCCTGCTGCCAGTTCCACCTTTACTTCACCATCATGAATCGTGACATAAGGTCTTGGGAAAATTGCCAGGTCAATCCTGCTGAATTTTACTTCACCGTCAATTCCAATGGAAAAAGCGCTTTCTATCCTGTCTTTAAGCAGATCAGAATTGATCAAACGGGGAGCCAGATAGTTTGCAGATAATAATGCAGTGGCTCCTATTGTCAATATCCATAGAGATATTTTTGTAATTTTCTTCATATACAATTAACTATATTATGTATAGCAGATCTCTAATTATAAATATTGTCCCGTGTTTTGCAAGTTTTGAATGGTCGCTTCAGGTAATATGGTATTCGTGTAATTTAATTCGCTGCAACTGTAGCAGAATGGTAGCACTATAGTAGCAGAAGATATGGTAAAGGACAGAAAATACAGAACATACGAGAAAATACAGAACAGAAAATTTGTTTTAAAAAATGAAAAAAGAGGCCCGGCAAAGAAAAAGGATTACCAAAGTCATTGCAAATAAAAATAAAATGAGATAAGCAATAATAACAGTCAATATTTTTTGTCTAAACTAAACATAAAATCCTTTGTCAATATTGTATGTTTCCAGCTGTTAAATGGAAAAGAGACCTTTTTTAGTAATTATGAACAAATTGATGTTAAGAAATACGGGTTTTCACAAGATCCTTACTGCATTAATAATTCTTTTTGCATGCATGCTTTCCGTACCCAGGCCGATTGCAGGTGCTACAATAAATATGAGTGTCACGGTTTTGGGTATTGACGATGATTTTAAAAAAAACGTCATTGCATATTTAAGCATAGAACGCCAGAAAAACCATCCCGACCTTACCCTGAGTCTTATCAAACAACTTCACAAAAAAGCTCCGGAGGAAATTCGTCGGGCCCTACAGCCATTCGGATACTACCATCCGGAGATACAGGCAGACCTGTTGCAGGAAAATTCAGAATGGCATGCCATTTACAAGATAGATAGTGGAAGACCGGTTATCATTGAAAACATCGATTTATCAATAAAAGGGGCAGGAGCAGAAGATGACAGGATTAATGAACTTGGACAGAAACTGCCTCTGAAAAAGGGGGATGTACTGAATCATGAACGTTTTGAGGAGGCCAAGCAGAAGTTGCATGATAGGGCAGTGAGATTTGGCTATTTAAAGGCAGAGATGATTTCAGGAAGAGTTGACGTATATCCTGAAAATAATAGTGCTTCAGTTACCCTGCATTTTGATACAGGGCCGCAATATCACTTTGGAGATGTTGAGTTTATACAGGACACTTTTGATCCTGAATTTCTGTCGCGTCTTATTCCATTTCGCAGGGGAGATTCATATTCTCTATCTCAACTCATTTTATTACAGAATTCCCTTTATGACAGCGATTTATTCGATTCAGTGGAAGTAATACTTCTGACAGATAAATTGGAAGGGCTTGAAGTACCCATTCAAGTGAAGCTCATTCCGCGAAAGCGTCATAAATATACCTTCGGACTGGGATTTGGAACAGATACAGGATTCCGCGGCAGTCTGGGATGGGAAGACAGACGTGTGAATAAAAGCGGACACCGGTTTAAAACAGGGTTAAGAATATCAGATATCCGATCAAGCATCACAGCAGAATATCTGATGCCTATCAAAAATCCCCGTACTGACAGTCTTGTTTTAAAATCAGGCTGGTTAAAAGAAGATACAGAAACCAGTGAAAGTGAAAAGTTCTTTAGTGAAATCCGTTATATCCATATGCGAAACAACTGGAAAGAGACGATATATACAAATTATGAACAGGAAACATTTGAGATCGGAGAGGATTCCGGACAATCATCACTGGTGATTCCGGGTATAAGCTGGACGCGTATAAGTGCTGACAATTTGCTTACATCAAGACAGGGCAGCAGAATATTTCTGGATATAAGTGGAGCGCATGAAGCAGTGCTTTCAGACACCTCATTCTTGCAGTTGCGTACGCAGATCAAACATATTCAAGGTCTGACGTCTCTGAGCAGGCTTATTATCAGGGGTGAAGGAGGGGCCACACTTGTTGACAAATTCGATGAATTACCACCATCTATCCGGTTTTTCACCGGTGGAGATAACAGCATCCGGGGATATGCTTATGATTCCCTCGGTCCTGAAAATGAAGAAGGAACAGTGATCGGCGGCAGATATCTGATGGTAGGGAGCATTGAGTTTGAACATAGCATAATAAACAAGTGGAGTGCAGCGGTATTTTATGACGTTGGTAATGCCGTGGATGATTTCTCAGATTCATTAAAACAAGGCGCCGGCTTTGGTTTACGATGGGCCTCCCCGGTGGGACCTTTCCGTTTAGATCTGGCTTTTCCGCTAGATAAAGCGGATAAATCATGGCGCCTGCATTTCAATATAGGTCCTGATTTATGAAAAGAAAACTACCCATCATCCTGAGTACACTTTTGGTAATATTGATGATAGTATCTGTCTTTATCACGTCATCTGAACAGGGTCTCAACCTGGTTATTACGCAGCTAAAAAAGACCGTGCCCGGGACGCTTTCAATTAAAAACATAAGTGGCCGCCTCACTGGTCCCATCAATTTGACCGGGCTCAAATACAGCTCTGATGAATTGACTCTTGAACTTGACTCACTCAGCCTTGACTGGAAGCCCTCTCATTTACTTTATCTTCAGATATATCTGGATAACCTGAATGCTTCAGGTATTCGTATTAAAACAGAGCAAAGTAAACATCAAACTCAGGATACGGGAGAACTTCCGAATTTTAGTCTGCCAATGGGCATCAGGGTAAATAACCTTCTGATTAACGATATATCCATTCTCCAGTCCGGCAGTGCATATCCATTTTTAATACAGGAAGTCAAGCTGACAGCAGACATGGACAAAGAGGCTCTTCATATAGACAGGTTTAGCTTTCTGACGCCGGAATTTGCTCTGACTCTCATGGGTAAGGTCAAACCTGAAGGTAATTATCCTCTCGAAGCTCAGGTAGATTGGAATATACGACCTGAAGGATATTCTGAGATAGCAGGCAAAGGCACATTATCAGGAACGATAAACCAGTTAAAAATTGTGCAGGCAGTCAATGTCCCCTTCAATGCCCTGCTTCATGCTACGGTGTATGATGTATTGAAGGATCTTCGATGGGAGATGAATCTCGAAATGGGTGATTTGTCCTTAAGGAATCTGAAAGACACATGGCCGGAGCTGGGCATAAATGCTCATGCCAAAAGTACAGGATCTCTATTATCATTTGACATAGAGGGAAAGATGGATATATCTGAGAAACAATATGGGAAAATCTCAGGAGATTTTGTAATAGCAAAGGAGAAAGATAAATGGCTGGCTAAAACCATAAAACTTTCAATCCCGGGTACTGAGGCAGGAGTAGAATTTTCAGGCATTTACTCTAAAATTGATGATATAACATCCTTTCAGTCTAAGGGGAGCTGGAAGTCCCTGTCATGGCCATTGAATGGTAAAGAACCTGTTGTAACCAGCCATAAAGGAACATTTGAGATTAACGGTACTCCTGACACGTATGGGTTTTCTCTTACTGCTGATGTATCCGGGACAAACATTCCACAGAGTGATATACGACTCAGCGGCACAGGAACACAGGATGGCATAATGCTATCATCCTTATCTGCGAATCTGCTGGACGGAGAATTGACTGCTGATGGGGCTGTTTCATGGAGTCCTTCACTGAACTGGAATGCATCCATACAGACTCAGAAACTGAATCCTGGTACCCTATGGCCTGACTGGCCGGGGAGTCTTAATATCAAATCAGAGGCAAAGGGAGGTATGCAAAACAATAAACTTCAGATATCCATTGATAACTCCTCGATTCAGGGTGATCTTCGGGGATACCCTTTTAAGGCAGCTGTTGCATTTGAAATGGAAGACAATGTCTATACAGTACCAAAATGTGAGCTAATAATAGGTTCTGCATACCTGAGTGCATCAGGCTCGTATTCCAACATGTGGGATGCTAAATGGAATGTCAGGATTCCTGATCTGGGAGAGATTTTTCCAGGAGGAAAAGGAGAAATGCATGGAGAGGGGGAAATAAGTAAAGAATCCAACATCCCAAAATTCACTGCATATATAAAAGGCAGTCAAATAGCCATTAATTCTTATCAGGCTGCTGATTTGGAAGTCAACATGAACGTTGATCCTGATGACATTGATAGTTTAAATATTGATGTAAGCGCGGAAGATGTGTTTGTTAATACGCAGGAAATTAATAAATTTAATCTTACCGCAAGCGGAAACATTTCATCACACATTTTAAAATTATCAGCTGAAACACCGCTGGAATCAATTTCATTATCTGCTTCTGCAGGATATAAGAATGATTTGTGGGATGGTAGTCTCAAGCGAACACTGGACCTGAAGGATTGCGGCATATGGAATCTTAAAGAGCCGACGACTTTTTTTGTTTCGTCAAAAGCTGTACGTGTCGGCAATCATTGCTGGATAAATGATATCGCTTCTGCATGTTTTCAAACTGACTGGACAGAGAAAGACGGACTGAGCAGCAATAGTAATTTATCAAATATTCCATTGTCAATATTCGGAGCGATCATTCACTCTGACATCGTGCTGGACGGCACTCTTGACGGAGGTGCCGACATATCCTTCAACAATAATAAATTATATGGTCAGGTTGCGTTACATGTTCCGGCAGGTGCGGTCTCCTACACATTAGAGAAAGGAGATTTAGTGACCCTTCCACTAGGGAAGTCACAGATAAACGTAACTTTAAATGAAGATGCTCTTGATATAACAGTTGATGTATCCATGCATGAAAGGGGATTTATAAAAGGAGATATCAATCTTCCACGATTTGCGCCGCTGGAATTTAAAAAAGATCAACAGATGATTTCAGGCCGGATATTTACTGAACTGAAGTCACTTGACCTGATACCTCTGTTTACACCTGCGATTGAAAATACAGATGGCATTATTAGTACTGATTTAAATCTCTCCGGGTCTCTCGGGAATCCCGAAATAAAGGGAAACATTTCATTGCAGGAAGGCACTGCAGGTATACCAGGTCTTGGTATAAATCTGCAGGATATTTATTTCAACATAAAAGCAGATAAGTCCGGAAGTGTAAATATAACTGGAAGATTTTCATCAGGAAGCGGCACAGCTAATATTAAGGGTGACGCCTCTTTAAAAAACCTGACTAAGATAAATGGAGAATTACATTTTAAAGGTGAGAATATTGAGGCTGTCAAGATACCTGAGTTGTGGGTGGTTGTTTCTCCCGATGTAACTATTAAGGTGCAGGAAAGAAGTATTAATGTTGATGGATCTATCTCAATTCCTGATGCCCTGATAGAGACACCTGAACTGTCGGATGCCGTCCCTTTATCAAAAAACGTATTTATTATTTCAGAATCTACCAGGAAAAATACCGGAGACACATTGTTAATAAATAGCAGGATTAAACTTGTACTGGGTGATAATGTCAGGGTTGATGGGTTTGGACTTACCGGCCGCATTGCAGGAGGTATTCATATTACTGAAGAACCGGGCAAGCCAACAACAGCTCAGGGTGAACTGATGGTTAAGGAAGGCCAGTATAAGGCATATGGACAGAAGTTAGAGATCGAAAAAGGACGGCTTATCTTTGTAGGCCTCTTGGATGATCCGGGACTTGATTTCAAAGCGGTCCGTCACATAAAAGAAGTCATTTCAGGTGTTCAGGTCAACGGCACATTAAAGAATCCCGAGCTGCGGGTCTTCTCCGTTCCCTCCATGGAACAGAGCGAAGCTCTCTCTTACCTCCTATTTGGGAGGCCCATGAACAGGCTTTCAAGCTCTGAAGGAGGGCAACTCAACAAAGCGGCCTCTTCTGCCAGCTTAAGCGGTATAGGAATTCTGTCAAAGAAAATCGGAGCAGTATTCGGGGTGGAAGATGTTGATGTTGAAGAAGGTGAAACAGTAGAGGAAAGCGCTCTTGTTATCGGAAAATATCTATCTCCAAAATTGTATGTCAGCTATGGCGTAGGACTCTTTGAGCCAATCAATACCATGCGTATACGCTATAACCTAAGCCCGAAATGGACGATCCAGACAGAGCGTGGTATCGAAAGCGGCGGGGACTTATTGTATACAATAGAGAAATAATTATTGGCACACTGCAAACCCTATTTTGATGAAATCCAATTGATATTTGCTGGCACCTTCAATGTTTTTTTCAGACCTTATTTTTACCTGCCGTGGTCCTTATCTATTCTGCCTCTGAACCTTTCTGCATAAAATTTCAGGGTCTGTTCAATCTCTTCCCAGGAAGTCACACCTTTCTTGACAGCACTAAAGCTGGATTTCTTTTTAGCGGTTTCGGACTGTAGATCCATAAGGGCGCCTATCCGTTTATTGGACTGGGAGTCAAGGAGTTCCGCTTCAATTACTGCTTCCTGAAGAGACATATTATCTCCAAATGCTTTCATCCCTGTACTTACGACTAAACCAATAGGCGTATAACCAAGCAAGCCCCGTTTCTTTTTTGTAATTAATACATGTGTTAGAGCAATTCGGATTCTGAGTACGTCAGGCCCGGGCTCGTTAACAACAGGGTATGTCGGCTCTAGCGCATCAATTATTGATTTACGGAAAGTATCTGCAAGTACTTTTAGATCGTCAGGTGTTATTCCCTTGTATTTTGATTTTGGTGCAATCCAGATTTCAACGGGGTCTATCATTATTTTGGTGTATTTTCTAAGGTCCACTCCTGGCCTTCGATATACCATTGCACCTTTCCTTTCAGCATCCATTTGAAAGACCGGATATTCTTCCATAAACCCTGTGTGCTTCATGTCATCCTTTGCCCAAGCCACACCTGTTAACAAAATGCTGATTGATACAACTACTAAGGCTACTGTTTTAAAAGTACTCATGATTTCATCCTTTTTCGTTAGCGTTACGTTACCATTAAAAACTTAAACTCCAGGTCCAATCTGCACCAATGTCAAGTGAATTTTAACTATTTTGCAACAATAGAGTTTTGTTTGGCAATTGAATTTTTAATGCCTATATTTATTAATACCTGTGCTGTTAATTTCATCTTTTTACTTGAACCTTTCACCAGTCTCAAGTTAATTTGATATCTGACTGAAAGACACAAAAAAGAGGCCCGGCAAATAAATTTTGCCGGGCCTCTTGAATCTTAGATTTTATTTCAAATAACCAGAGGCTACCATCCCAGATTAATCATGGCCAGATGCCTTCTGTCATCATCCTGGCCTGCGTAAGCTCCAACCTCTTCAGCATAGGTAACATAAGCCAGTGTTAGAAGACCGAGTCTCAGGTCTATACCAGCAGTAGCATATCCCTGATAAAGTCCTGCCCTGACCATCATTCCTATTGCCTTTTTCTTGAACAGACAGAGTTCTCCGCCAAAACGCAGTCTCTTGGGAATATCACTGTCTTGTGAAAAGTTATTAAACATATCAACATAATCAAGAGCAATTATCAAATGTTCAAATGCAGGAATCTCAGGTTTAATTGAAAGTCCAATATTTGCCGTCATTGGCATCTTGCCGGCATCACCAAAGTCCATATCTCCAATATTTAAGACAGATAAACCTATTGCCGGGTTAAGAGATTTAAGCCCGAGAAAACTATAAATCATACCAGCGTCAACTCCAACAGCGTCTCCGTTTTCTCTAAGGTCATTAGTTAAATAGTCCTCAAGTGTATCCTGATTGTCCACAATCTCTCTTGACGTAAAAGTATGTATCAGTGATTCCTTGTAAATGTATTTAAGTGCAGCTCCAACATAGAAATTGTCAAACATCTCATAACTCAGCCCTCCTATTCCTCCCAAATGTGCCTCTGCTACTACATCAAGCAGACCGTTAGAGCCCAAACCCTGATGAGATAACCCATCAACCCTAAGGTTTGCCAGCCCTCCAAGAGCAATAGAGGTCTTTCCTGTTTTTTTGGCAAGAGACACAAAGTCAGATATGGTCAGGTGTATATTTTCTCCTCTGAACTCAGCCAGCACATCGTTAACCGCCCTTAACTGATCATCATCAGTATCTCCATCGTTATTCAGATCACCAACATCAAAGGCATCCTGCATATCATTTGTCATGTCCAGAGCATTATCACTTGCAACACCTGTTAACCCGATCAGGTTTACTTCCCAGCCATTTGCATCAGGCAGATTACTTAGACCTGCAGGGTTATAGAAAAGAGTGTCTGCAGAACCTCCTACAGCAACATATGCACCACCCATTCCCATTGCGCGGGGGCTTTTATAAAAATATGGATACTCTCTTGAAATCACATCCCCTGAAAAAGCGGAGGATACAAAAACCAGCAACATAATTATAGCTATAGAAATTTTTCTCAACATTTCATCCTCCCTTTAAAGTTGATTTATATAGTCTGCGATCTCAGTTGATGAACAGACTGCATCCAGTCCACAGGCATCTGTCTTGATCTCCTGAATGGCATCGAATATATCATTGTTAGTATCAAAAGAATTTCCAAGTGCATCTATGCTGTCAGTGATTGCCTCATCAAAGGCCGCAACAAGATCAAGTGCAGCTGAACCAGACTCAATCGGGCATGGCCATGTACGGCTTGTATTTGGAGATGTCTCCTGACAGGTGTCAGAAGTCACTGTTGCAGCGCCATAGGTTGTTCCACTTATAAGGTAATGTAACTGTTTGTAAACTGCGGGGCAGGATTGGGTAGCTGTTCCGTTTATGGTTACTGTTATTCCCCTGTATGTTCCTGATTTGCCCTGTATTGAGATGTCAGCAGAAGTCCTGGCAGCAGAAGCGTCGACACAGGACTGATTGGCTACATCAAACAGAGAGCAGGCAACAGCATCCACGTCATCAGGTATTCCATTATCATTGATATCACAACTGGATAGACTGCCGTCACCGTCGATATCTGTTACCAGTTTAAGAAGTGAAAGGCTCCGTAAAGATTTCACTATGGACTTATAGAACTGGGCATCTTCATATGAATCACTGGAAGCACCCACTTCATCATAAGCACTGGCAGCAAGTTCAAGGAAATTCAAACTGCTCTCGTTTACTATTGAGACAAGTGAGTTAAGATAAATATCAAGATCGTCAGTTGTATCTTTTGCCTCACTTAAGCTGTTAATAACATCCTTTACATCAAATGCAGCCTTGCCAAGGTATGCAGCGCCTTTCTGCAGGCTGTCAAGGCAGCTTGAAGCAAGCACCGCGTCATAATTGCCTGTGTCAAGGTTTTTTGATGTCTCATAAATACAGGCTTCATTTGAATCATCATCAGCAATTGAGCTGAACAGGTTGTTTCCGCATCCGGATATTAAAAGAGCCAGCATCAGGATACAAAAACAGGTTGTTTTGGTTTTCATAATCATCCTCCATACTATTTATTAAAGTGTTTCAAACAGACATTCCATGAACTTGTTAGTGGTTTATGAATGACACCTTAGTTTTTCGGACTTTCACCTTCACTACTTGAATGCTTTTTTCAACGCCTGAGATTAGTAGTATTTACAGTTACTTTCCGGTTTATAGCGAGACAATCGTGAACATAATTTTCTTGCTTCTAAGTGTGGAATGCTGTATTCTTTATCATAAATTCTCTATTCTCAGACGGGAGGTCAGCGTATGTTAAAAAAAGTAAAGAAAGCAGAGCTTTACAATTGCTGCAACGTATCGGAATTACCATTTAAAAGCACTGACGAGATTTCCCCATTAACCGAAACAGTCGGACAAAAAAGGGCCTTAAGTGCCCTTGAATTCGGACTGGGCATTGACAGTCACGGATTTAACATATACATCCTTGGAGAAAGCGGAACTGGCAAGCTTACAACGATCAATAAGATTCTTAAGGACAAGGCTAAAGACGAACCTGTACCTGATGATTGTTGTTATGTATACAATCTCAAAAACCCGGATGTCCCCCGATCATTAAGTCTCAGCCCGGGAAAGGGAGTTTCTTTTCAAAAGGACATGGACGAAATGATCACCTCCCTCAGGCAGGAGATCCCAAAAATATTTGAATCAAAGGAATATGAAAAACAGCGTACCGACATTCTTGAAGATTTTCAGGGAAAGCAGAAAAAACATTTTTCTAAACTGGAAGAGGAAGTAAAGGAGAAGGACTTCACTCTCAGAAAGACTGTCAGCGGGCTTATATTGATCCCGGCCAAGAAATCAGGCGAAACATTGAGCGAAGAAGAGTATGAAAATCTTGAACCTACTGTAAAGAAGAAGGTCGAGAAAATAGGCAAAGGCCTCCAGGAAAAGCTTGATGATGTAATCAGGATAGTCAGGGAGGAAGAGAAAAAAATCAAGAACCTCATGAAGGATCTTGAGAGAGAGGCCACAATATCTTCAGTCGGCCACAGAATAGATGAAATAAAGGTCAAACATAAAGACAACAAGGAAGTACTCACTTATCTTGATGAGGTACAGGAAGATATTCTGGAATACCTTGATGACTTTAAGCCCCAGGAAGAACAGCCACAGTCCCTTCCCTTTATGAAACCTCAGAAATCAGAACCGACCTTTATTAAGTACAAAGTGAATGCCTTTATCAATAACAAGGACTCAAAGGGCGCTCCCATTGTGATCGAAAACAATCCAACTTATTACAACCTTTTCGGAAGGGTCGAACATAAGTTGCAATATGGCGTAGCAATGACAGACTTCACCATGATCAAGGCAGGATCGCTTCAGCAGGCAAACGGAGGTTATCTCGTCATTGATGCTCTTGAACTTTTAAAAAATATTTTTTCCTATGATGCTCTGAAACGAACGATCAAGGAGAAAGAAATAAAGATAGAAGATGTGTGGGAGCAATACCGCTTAATTTCCACAGTAACACTAAGGCCACAGGCCATCCCATTTAACGTAAAAATAATTTTGGTGGGAACCCCCCATCTTTACTATCTGCTTTATAACCTTGATGAAGAATACAGGGAGCTTTTCAAAGTCAAGGCTGATTATGAAAACCGTATGGATAGAAATGCCGAGAGCATGCTCAAGTATGCAAGCTTTGTAAGAACAAAGTGCGACGAGCGCAACTTGCAGCCCTTTAACAGAGATGCTGTTGCAAAGGTGATTGAATATGGCTCTCGACTTGCCGAACACCAGAATAAACTGTCCGCAAAGTTCAGTGAGATAGCGGATCTTTTAAGAGAGGCAGATCACTGGTCAAGGATAAATAAAAATAAAGTTGTTACAGCAGGTGATATCGAAAAAGCCTTACAGGAAAAAGCCTATCGCTCAAACAAGGTAGATAAAAAAATTCTGGAAGCAACAAAAGAAGGAACAATTCTCATTGATACTGAAGGGGCTGTAATAGGACAGATAAACGGCCTTTCCGTTCTTGATCTGGGAGACTACCGTTTTGGAATGCCTTCAAGAATCACTGCAAGGTCATACGCCGGAAGAGCAGGTATAGTCAATATCGAAAGAGAGACAAAGATGAGCGGCAAGATTCATGAAAAGGCCATCTTGACTCTCACGGCTTATCTTGGCGGAAAATATGCAAGACAACACTCCCTGGGTCTGACAGCATCACTTACTTTTGAGCAGCTCTATGGAGGAGTAGAAGGTGACAGTGCGACATGCGCTGAACTCTATGCTCTTCTCAGCAGTATCGCGGAAGTTCCGATTAATCAGTGCTATGCAATAACCGGATCAATGAACCAGCATGGTGACGTCCAGCCCATAGGCGGAGTAAATGAGAAGATAGAAGGCTTTTTTGAGGTATGCAAGCTGGGTAAACTTGATGGAAAACATGGCGTTATCATACCAAGAAGAAACATTATCAATCTCATGTTAAAAAGCGAAGTTGTTGATGCAGTTATAAAAGGTAAATTCAATATCTTTGCCATTGATGATGTTGAAGACGGGATTAAAACACTTACCGGTATGGCTCCGGGAAAATTACAGCGTAATGGCAGTTATCCTAAAGGCACTTTCAATTATCTTGTTGATCAAAAACTCAGAGAACTCGCTTCAGTCCTTAAAGGTGAAAAAGAGCCGGAAAATAATAATTCTAACAATAATAAAAAAACCGTCTTAGTAAATCGAAAAACCCGAAAATAGGGAACTCTGATTTTTCTTAACAGTTTCACATTGTAAGCATTGACAAATAACTCGCAAAGAATCCTAATTCGTGGCGTTAACTGGATCGGTGATGCCGTACTGACCCTTCCAGCCGTACAATCCATTCGCCTCGCCTTTCCTGATTCACATATCGCACTATTAGTTAATCCATGGGTATCTGACCTGTTTAAAGAAAATAGAGACATAGATGAGATCATTCTATATGATGAATATTGTAAGGGGATCAGAGGAAGGCTCAGACTTGCTAAAGAATTAAGAGGAAAGAATTTCGATACAGCCATCCTTCTCCAGAACGCCTTTGATGCAGCCCTGATTACATGGCTTGCAGGTATTCCGAAAAGGATAGGATATAAAAGAGATTTCAGAAGCCTGTTATTGACAGATGCTGTCCCTGTTAAGCCTGACATTCTGGAACAGCACCAGGTGAATTATTACCTTGACCTTCTTAACTCTGCAGGAATTAAAACATCCGAAACAGAACCGTACATAACAATATCAGAGACCGAAAGAAACTGGGCCAAAGATCATCTTTCATCCTTCTTTTCTGACAGTACAACACCTTTAATCGGCATTAATCCCGGAGCTGCCTATGGGTCGGCCAAGAGATGGCTCCCTGAGCGGTTTGCAGAATTAATTATAAAAATCTTCACCGAAATTAATGGAAGGGTCATCATCTTTGGCGGTGAATCAGAGACAGAAATATCAAATGAAATCATAACCGAAATCAACCGCTTGAAAATAAAGCTGAAAATAGAAAAATACAGGTCCAATTTATTAATCATGTCAGGCAAGACCGATTTACGGGAACTGGCATCATTAACCTCTGAATGTGATGCTTTCATATCAAATGACTCCGGTCCAATGCATATGGCCTCTGCATTGCTTGTACCTGTGATTGCAATATTCGGCTCAACCAGCCCGGAAAAGACCGGCCCTTTTGGCAATATACATAAAATTATTTCTACAGACATTTCATGCTCACCCTGCATGAAAAGGGTATGCCCGGAAGAACATTTACGGTGTATGACTGATATTACTGCTCAAGAAGTATTTACTGCTGTTAAGGAAGTGTTACCTGCGAACAAGGCTGTATTTCTTGACAAAGACGGTACTATGATAGAAGACAAAAACTACTTAAACAGTTTTGATGATCTGGTTATAATGCGTGGTACAAAATCCAGCTTAAAAAAATTAAAGGAAGCAGGCTTTAAACTTATATGTGTTACCAATCAGTCAGGAATAGCCCGTGGGATTGTTGACAGGAAGTTTGTCATTGACTCCAATGTATATCTTCAGAAAGAGCTGTCACTGGACGACTCTTATTATTGTCCTCATCATCCTGATGACAAATGCCCGTGCAGAAAACCTGAACCAATGATGCTGCTTAAGGCAAAAAACAAGCATCAGATCAATCTGAAAACTTCTTATGTAATAGGTGATAAAGAATCAGATGTTATGCTCGCCAAAAACACAGGAGCCATCGGAGTTCTTTTGTCATCAACACCACTTTTTGAGAACAGCAGCGCAAAGTTTATTGCCAAAGATTTAAGTGATGCTGTTAACTGGATACTTGAACAGGGAGAGTAATAAGATTTAATATTTTCGAGTAAAATGTCGTTAATACTTTGTGTTAGAATATGTGATTAATATAAATTCCCATTCTATATCCTAAGGAGGATTAATGAACATATCTGTTATTGGAAGCGGTTATGTCGGCCTGATTACAGGCGCATGTTTTGCTGAGTTCGGTCTTAACGTAACATGTGTTGATAATGATAAAAAGAAAATAAAGTCTTTGGAAAAAGGCATTGTACCTTTTTATGAACCGGGACTTGAAGAGCTGATGCAAAGAAATATTGCAGCCGGGCGCATGCATTTCACTTCTGATATTGGGACTGCGATTGAATCTTCACTTGTAATCTTTATTGCAGTAGGCACACCTCCACGAGGAGACGGATCAGCAGACATGAAATTCGTTGAAGGGGTCGCAAAGGAGATAGCCGACCATATAAACAGTTACAAGGTAATCGTGACTAAAAGCACTGTGCCTGTTGGAACTGGGGAGACAGTCAGGAAGATAATCTCAAAACATTTGAAAGAGAGCATTGATTTTGACGTGGTCTCTAATCCGGAATTTCTGAGAGAAGGTGCAGGAATTGAAGACTTTATGAGACCCAACAGGGTAGTCATCGGAACATCCAGTGATCAGGCAACAGCGATTATGAAAGACCTGTACAGTCCCCTTTATTTAATCGATGCCCCAATTATTATTACAGATGTAAAAACAGCTGAATTAATTAAATATGCATCTAACGCCTTTCTCGCAACAAAAATTTCATTTATTAATGAAGTTTCCAATCTCTGTGAATCTGTAGGCGGTAATGTCCAGATGGTCGCAAAGGCAATGGGACTTGACCGCAGAATAGGACCCAAATTTCTGCATGCAGGTCCAGGGTACGGAGGCTCCTGCTTTCCAAAGGATACTCGCGCGCTTTTGCAGATAGGAAAGGAAAACAAGGTCAAACTGGGAATTATCGAGGCTGTGATAAAAGCCAACGAATCTCAAAAAGAAAAAGCTGTAAAGAAAATAACCGGAACCATGGGAAAGGTAAAAGGCAAAACTATAGCTATTCTGGGGCTGTCCTTTAAGCCTAATACGAACGATATAAGAGAAGCCCCTTCACTTCATATAATTGAGAAACTTTCAAAAGAAGGCGCAAAAATCAGGGCTTATGACCCGGTTGCCATGAAAGATGCAAAAGAAGAGCTGCCAAAGATCACTTACTGCAAAGACCCCTATGCTGCTGTAAAGGGAGCAGATGCAGTTGTGATAGTTACAGAGTGGAACCAGTTGAGAAATCTGGATTTAGACAAGATAAAGAAGGCCATGAAAGGCAAGCACTTCTTTGATCTTCGAAATATATATTCTCCTGCCAGAATGGCAAAAACCGGTTTAGATTACCATTCTGTAGGAAGGCCCAAAGTTTAACTATATTTTTGCTTAATGAATAAATCAATGGTATGATGTTATGTATTAATTGATTCATAGCTATAGATATAGGGTCAGCACCACGACAACACCAAGAAATTAAATATTAATTTTATAATTCCCATAGTCATTCCTTGACTTTAATCACTTATTTGATCTAAATTATCGGGTATGAGAAAACCATTTATAGCAGCAAACTGGAAGATGAACAAGACCTCACAGGAGACTGAGGAATTTATTAATTCATTTATTCCTCTTGTCAAGGATATCAGTGATGTCGATATTCTTATTGCCCCGACATTTATTTCTATTGAGACAGCATCGAGACTGCTCAAATCGTCTAATGTCTTATTAGGTGCACAGAATGTTTATCATGAAGAAAGCGGAGCCTATACCGGTGAGATTTCTCCAGACATGCTTCTTTCTGCTGGATGTTCCCATATTATTATCGGACATTCAGAAAGAAGAGAGTACTTTTCTGAAACAGATGAGGTTGTTAATAAGAAAATTAAGCTTGCCCGGTCCAAGGGGTTAGAGGTGATACTCTGCATAGGTGAGTCTCTGGAAGAAAGAGAATCAAACAGGACTTTTGATATTCTGGGCGGCCAGTTGTCAGGTTCGCTGGCAGACCTTTCGCTTGAAGGAATTACAATCGCCTATGAACCGATATGGGCAATAGGAACAGGCAAAACAGCAACTAAAGAACAGGCCAATGAAACCCATACATTTATCCGTGAATGGCTTGAAAAGAACAAGGAAAATGCAGACAAAGTCAGAATCCAGTACGGTGGAAGTGTCAAGCCGGAAAACATCGAAGAGCTAATGGCCCAGCCCGAAATAGACGGAGCCCTCGTCGGAGGAGCAAGCCTTAAACCGGACAGTTTTGCTAAAATAGCTGCTGGAGCCTCCGGTAAATAAAATTATATAAAGGAAGTTAATCAGTCATGTATACAGCAATGGTGGTTATTCATTTAACAGTCTGTCTTTTTCTTATTTTTATAATACTCATTCAGAGCAGTAAAGGCGCTGAAATGGGAGCTGCCTTTGGCGGTTCGAGCCAGACACTGTTTGGAAGCAGAGGTGCAGCAACTTTTCTAAGCAAACTTACCACTGGAATGGCTATAGCTTTTATGTTGACATCTCTATTATTGGCTATTACATCTATTAGACGGGGTTCTGTGGTTTCATCCTTTCCGGTCCAGGAGACTGCTGAAAAACCCTTTGCCAACACAACCTCAGGACCTATCCAGGATGAGCAGCCTGTTGCACCGGGACAGGGAGAGACTAAGGAAATTCCTGCCGCACCAGCAGAAGATAGCAAACAATAAAGTCTTCTAAACAATTCTTGCCTTAGCAAATTCTTTTATTATCTTCAACACGCAGACTGACACGCTTGGACAATGTCTGAACATAAGTAAGTTATGGACAATTAATCAGGCAAGGATGTAAAAAGATTTTATGCGTAGGAATCTATGTTAGTACCTTTTGGCATGAAACAATCAGCAGAATAAGCATTAAGATTGCCAGGGTTACTTTTCTTTGGATAACATGTCAGCACTTCCGGCCGGTCACTAATCTTAACCTGAACTTTCCTGATATTGTCCTGGGCTGTTTTATTATAAGCAATAGAAGGATTGGAAGGAGTAACATCAATAGTCCTCTGATCAGAGAATGATTTCTCTCTTCGATTCGAACTGTTTATGTTAAGCTGATTATTATTAACCTTCAGATCAAAGACGTTCAGAATATTTAGATTAATTACATTTGTCATGAAATTAATTTCATACAACCTGGCAACAGTATTAATAACGTTGATTCAAATCGATACAAAAAACTAGAGAAACTGCTTTTCAGTAAATACAGAGTGCCGAGTTGTCTTTCTTTGATAAGACCACCTTAAATTTTGCAGTTTAGCCTGCTGTCCTCTACGTTTATTCTATACCACATTTTTAGAATAATTCAAATAATAATTTTTATTTTTAAAATAATCTCATCAACAGCAACATTATTGTTGGATTATCATTTTAAAATAGGCAGTTAGCAGACCACCAATAAAGTTTTATTAGTAAAGCAATTATATGGGACATTTCTTAATTATCGGATTGAAAAGAGAGGCTCTTTTATCATTTCACCGCGGCAAACAGGGCACTTGCCGGGCTTATTAAATCTTTCCCTTTTTTTATAAACAAAGCCACATTTTTTGCATTCTGCAGGAATAATACTCAAATGGATTTTCTCCTTGCTAAGCGTTTTTTGGATATACTGCAGGTTATTAAGCACCTCTTTTTCTGAAACATGAACCTCTCCGGATATTTCACGTGCAGACATTACCTGTCCTCTAAGAACAGAGATGATCGCATGCCTAACCGTCTCCTCTCTGTCAACCGGGATAAAAGCCTGTTTATCTTTTTGTTTCATAAATACTACAGGTTATGGGTTACTGAATACTGACTCCTGACTACTGTCTACTGATTTTTAATAAATCTGAATATCTTGCCTTTAATTTATTATAATAATTCCCTATGAGAGAAATATGGATATTCCTTTTTGCTTTTGGAGTAATTTTATTTAACTGGCCTATACTCAGTATTTTTAACTATAACCTGTCAACATACCTTTTTATCGCCTGGTTCATTTTCATACTGCTTATTTTCTTTGCAACCAGAAAAAGTGATGCCAGAGATGACGGAGGATAAATGTTTTCTACGACCGTATTATTCTCCATCATTTTTGCCTATCTGGCACTTCTTTTCCTGATTGCCCTCTACGCTGAAAAACAGGACAAAGCGGGGAGCAAGCTTGTTTCCAATCCCTATGTATACTCCCTGTCTCTTGCTGTTTACTGCACTTCATGGACTTTTTACGGCAGCGTTGGAAAAGCAGCAAACTCAGGCTTAAGCTTCCTCACAATTTATATAGGCCCTACCCTGATGGCTGCCCTGTGGTGGATAATACTTAGAAAGATCGTATATATCTGCAAGGAAAACAGAATAACAACCATTTCCGATTTTATAGCCCTGAGATATGGCAATTCCCTGTTTCTCTCTGCCCTGGTCACATTTGTAGCTGTGGTAGGTATCACGCCCTACCTTGGTCTTCAGCTTAAGGCGATCATGGACACATTCTCGATCCTGGCAGGCAAACCAGAGGCAAGTCATTTTGCCGGCTGGTTTATCGCCCTTCTGCTTGGAGTGTTCGCTATATTCTTCGGCGCCAGAAAGGTTGATACTTCTGAAAGGCACAGCGGTCTGGTGTTTGCAGTGGCCTTTGAGTCTGCCATCAAGCTGTTCGCTTTTATCGCTGTAGGAATATCTGTGACCTACGGCCTTTTTGACGGTTTTGCAGATATTTTCGACCAGATCAAACAATCTCAATATGCAAGCAATATGACATTGGGCGGGGATTCAAATGTAAATTTCCTGGAATGGACTTCGCTTACTTTTCTCTCCATGATGGCTATATTATTCCTGCCCAGGCAGTTCCATATGTCAGTTGTTGAAAACACATCCTATGACCATATAAAAAAGGCGATGTGGCTGTTTCCACTATACCTGATTCTTATTAATATTTTTGTACTTCCCATTGCTTATGGCGGTCTTCTGCTGGGAGAACCAAAAGAAAGCGCTGACTATTTTGTTCTCAGTATCCCCCTGAACCAGGGAGTGCCCATGCTCGCCCTGCTGGCTTTTATAGGGGGATTTTCAGCAGCAACAGCCATGATTATTGTTGAATCACTGGCACTCAGCACAATGGTCATGAACAGCTTTGTTATGCCGGCGGTCTGGGGTCTTAATGCAATGAAGGGCTTTTACGTTATGATCCTCAATACCAGACGAATAGTTATCCTCGGACTGGTTTTCCTTGGTTATACTTTTGCCGTTTATATTGGAGATTTTTACAGCCTTGTAAATATAGGACTGAAATCATTTGAGGCAGTCACCATCTTTGCCCCTGCCTTTCTGCTCGGACTCTACTGGAAGGGGGGAAACAAAAAAGGCGCAATTGCCGGCATTATAGCAGGTTTTACCATATGGACATATACCCTCATGATCCCGGCCCTGTTGAAAGCGGGCATAATATCCGGAGAAGGTGTTCTTGGAACCATATTCAGTTCTACATTTCTAAATCCCAATGCACTTTTTGGATTAAAGGGGCTTGATAAATGGAGCCATTCATTGTTCTGGGGGCTTCTGTTAAACCTGTTTTTTTATATCACTGTTTCCCTGTTTACCAGGCAGTCAGATTATGAAACAAAGCAGACAATGATCTTTGTTGATTCCTACTCTCCCCTTCAGCTGGGGATTTCCAGCAGCCCCAGGGGGCCGGATGAAATTACCAAAATCCTGACATCATATATTGGACAGGCCGAGGCCATACAGTTTGTTGAGGATTTCATGAAAAGGAACAAGTTGACTTCAGAAACACTGACTGTCGAATGGCTTCAAAAACTCAGAGGTGAGGCAGAAATACTGCTCTCAGGGTCTCTCGGTCCATCAATCAGCAGCCTTATTTTCCAGAGCAGGACTGTTTTGACAACAGAAGAAAAAGCCGAGATATCAGACTCAGTCAGGAAAATATCAAGCAGCCTCAGGCTTTCCAGGCAGGAACTGGCTGACAAAAACAGGCAACTCTCTCTTTTAAAGGAGTTCAGTGAAAATATTATTGAGAGTATTCCCCTGGGCATAGCCACACTTGATGAGTCACTTCATGTCAGGTACTGGAATACTGCTATGGAAAAAATTACTGGTATATACAAGGATGACGCTCTCAGCATTCAGGCAAACTATCTTCTTAGCTGTCTTGAAACAAACCTGTTTGAACCGTTAATCAAAGAGGGAGAAACCATTTGTACAAGGGACCTCGAAAATATGCCTCAAATGGTTTTGAAAGTACACCTCAGCAAGCTTACAGGAAGGCAGAAGGGATATGTCCTTGTCATGGAGGATATAACTGAAAATAAAAAAATTGAAGAGGAACTTTTCAGGACCACCAAACATGCCGGAATAGGAAGGCTGGCCGCAGGGGTTGCTCATGAGATAGGCAACCCTCTTGCATCAATTTCGTCCCTGGTCCAGGAGCTTTACTCCGAAGACCTGTCACCCTTTGTATCTGACGCTCTCAGCACAATTAATACACACATAGACAGAATAGCCAGGATTGTGCGAAACCTGGGTGATTTTGCAAGACTTTACCCAAGACAGAAAATACATGCCAATTTAAAAGACATTCTGGAAAAAACACTGAACCTGGTGAAGTACGACAAGAACTTCAAGAAAATAGAGATTGTGACAGAAATCCAGGAATCACCTGATCTGAAGATCGACTCTGACCAGATGCAGCAGGTTTTTCTTAACTTTCTGCTAAATGCAAGGGACTCCATGCCTGATGGAGGGCGTCTCGCCATATCTATAAAACAGAATGATGGATTTATTGAAACGATTTTTTCAGATACAGGGACCGGTATTGATCATGAAAACATGGACAAAATATTCGATCCTTTTTTTACAACCAAGGGCCCTGCTAAGGGCACAGGGCTTGGTCTCAGCATATGTTACAGCATTATTAAAGACCATGGGGGAACAATTAAAATTGATACGGTAAAAAACGGAGGTACAAGCTTTATTATTAAAATACCTGTTGCGACCTAATATTTTGGAACAGATGATTTTTTTCCAAAGATTGCATTCTCTTCATAGTCTCTTTTATTATTAGCAACATATCGTTTTACTAAATTTAACTGGCTGCAGGAAGATTACGGAATACATGGCAACAAAATTATTAATAGTTGAAGATGAAGAGACTCTCCGGGAATCTCTCAAGCGTATGTTTGCACGTGAGGGATACAAAGTCAGCACAACTGATTCTGTTGAAAAGGGGCTTCAGCTAATAAATAAGTATATATATGACGTAATTATTTCAGATATTATCCTTCCCGGGAAAGACGGGATAGAGATGCTGTCCGAGGTCAAGGAAGAACTTCCGGACCAGATTTTTATCGTTATGACAGCTTACGCATCTCTTGAAACAGCTGTAAAGGCCCTCAGGGCAGGTGCATATGATTACATCATGAAGCCGATTATTCATGAAGAGATAAAGCAGGTCGTCAAGAATGCCCTGACCCAGAAAAGGCTGAAAATTGAAAACGTTCTTCTCAAACGTGAAATCGGTAAAACCTATGATTTTACCAGCATTATCGGGAAAAGCACCGCTCTTCTCACAATTATCGAAGAGGCAAAAAAGATAGCCGATACAAAAAGCAATGTCCTTATTCTGGGAGAAACCGGCACGGGGAAGGAACTGTTTGCAAGGGTAATTCACAATAACAGTTCAAGAAGAGACATGCCATTTATCCCTATCAATTGCTCTGTCATTCCTGAGAACCTTCTTGAAAGTGAGCTGTTCGGCCATGTAAAAGGCGCCTTTACCGGTGCCATAGCTTCCAAGAAAGGATTATTTGAAGATGCTGACGGCGGTACGATTTTTCTTGATGAAATAGGCGATATTACTACATACTTTCAGATAAAATTATTACGTGTCCTTGAGGACCAGATGATCAGGCCTGTAGGTGGCAATAAGGCGCTGAAAATTGATATCAGGCTGATTGTTGCTACAAACAAGGACCTTGATACAGCAGTCAGAGAAAATACCTTCCGGGAAGACCTATATTACAGGGTCAATACAATCACCCTCCAGCTGCCCTCACTGAGGGAAAGGAAAACAGACATAGCAGTTCTTGCCAGACATTTTCTTGCGAAGTATACTGTTGAATTTCAGAAAAACGTCACAGACATTTCTGAAGAGGCGATCACAATGATGACCAAATGCAAATGGCCGGGCAATGTCAGAGAGCTTCAGAATGTAATTGAAAGGGCCATATTAATTTCTGATACAGAGACGATCAAGCCTGATAATCTTCCTCTATCGATGAAGGCAGGTGATTCGTTTGTAAAAAATTCTCTGGGAAATTATCTATCGATTGAGGACTACACAAAGGCCTTTATTCAGGAATATCAGTCAGAGCATAATGAACAGAAGCTTGCCTCAATGCTTGGCATAACGAGAAAGTCCCTGTGGGAAAAAAGGAAGAAATGGGGCCTGGAAAAACCCTGATCCCGATTCCAAAATTGACATAGCAAACATTACTTATTGTAACCTGACATTGCAGCTTCGTTACCATTAGTAACATAGCCCGCATTTATCTGTTTTTCAACCACCAAACCTCTTGATTTCATTCAGTTATTATCCACAAAATGCTGGCACTCTATTTGCTGTATATAATATTACTTATTCACTTATAATTCCTAATATTTATGATCACTGAAGACAGCATAAATTTTTTCAAAAACATCCCGCCTTTCCAGTTTCTGGAGGAATCCATTTTAAGGGAAATTGCAGCAAATCTGTCCCTTGAATTTTCTCCCAAGAATTCTCTTATTCTTACCCAGGACGGCCCTCACAGTGATTGTCTCAGAGTCATAAAAAAAGGCGGTGTAAAAATTTACCTTTCAAACGATGATAATATCGTTCTCGATTACAAGAGCGAGGGAGACTCCTTTGGTTACCTTTCGCTTATCAGCGGTGACAAGAACAGGACAAATATTCAGGCAATTGAGGACACCCTCTGCTACCAGATCCCCAGGGAAATAGTCTTGAAAATCACTCAAAAGGACCCCCTGTTCGGCGAATACTTCATGAAGTCCTTCTTTAAAAATTACATGGACAAGACTTACAGGGAAATGCGCAATAAAAACCTCCTGTTCAATGAGGGAGAAAAACTGCTCTATACAACACCTGTGTTGAAGATAGCCTCAGGCGATGTAATATCAGCCCCTCTGACAATATCAATCAAAGAGGCCGCTGCAATTATGTCTCAGAACAAGATCAGTTCCCTTGTTCTTACAGGTGAGCAGGGTTTGCCGGCAGGGATCATTACTGATACAGACATGAGAGACAAGGTAGTTGCAGGAGGCATTGACTCGTCTGCCCCGGCCAGAGAGATAATGAGTTCCAAACTGGTAACGGTTGATTCCGCAAGTACATGTTTTGATGCCTTATCCACAATGATTAAACTTGACATACACCATTTGCTTGTAACCGAAGGGAACGACCTGGCAGGAGTAGTAACAAACCATGACTTCATGCTCCTGCAGGGCATATCACCCCTATCAATATTGAAGAATATAGACCGGCAGAAAAGCGCTGAAGACCTTGCCCCAATTAGAGACAGAATCGACCAGACCATATCAATTCTCCTTCAGGAAGGAGTAAGGGCAAGTCACATTCTTCGGATCATCACTGAACTTCATGACAGGCTCATTATGAAGATAATTGAACTTTGCATAAGCGAAATGGGAAGTCCCCATTGCCCATTTGCATTCTTTGTTTACGGAAGTGAAGGGCGACGGGAAGAAACATTTAAAACCGTATTACACTTTGCCTTTGCTTATGATAATGAAAAAACATATTGTAATAAAAAGGACATTGAAGAGTTCTGCAAAGGCCTTACAAATAAGCTTCAGGAGATGCTTGAAAAATGCGGTCTTCCTGGGTTCGAGACAGAACCACTTGGGGCCGGAGTCCCGATCTACGGGGATATTTCAGAGTGGGAATTGAAAATAATCAAGGCATTCCGTTCAGGAAACAGTACCCATATAGAGACAGCAAACAAGATACTTGACGCACGGGCAATATACGGGGATACATCCATCGTGGAATCACTAAAGAATCGTGTATATCAACAAATAAAAGATAATGAAAAATATAGGGCATATATCCTGGGTGAAAGAGCAAAACAGAAATCCCCTGTAGGTTTTTTCAAAAAATTTGTTGTCTATGACCATGGAGAGCAGATGGAAAAACTTGATGCCAAGGAAAAGGGATCGTCCCATATAGTTTCATCTGTCAGGGCAATGGCCATTGCACATAATATTAAAGAAACATCCACTATTGAGAGATTGAAAATACTCGAAAAAAGAGGGTTCATCAGCCAGGACCTGATGGTCAATTCTGTTTCAGCCCTTGAATTCCTGCTCCATCTTCTTATGCAGTCCCAGCTAAAAAAGAAGGAGATGGATCAGAAAATAGACAATTTCATAGAACCGGAAAAACTTTCATTGCTTGAAAAAAGGACCTTAAAAGAGACCTTTCTGGTAATTGAACTTCTGCAAAATGCAGCTGAACAATCATTCAGAAAAGAGAATGCAGGCGTGTAATGGGAATTATTTCATCTTACATAAATAAAGTTTCTTCCCTGACAAAATGCGAAAAAACCGTCGATGAATTAAAAACATGGTCCGGTGCTGTTTCAAGAGGGACGCCGTTGAGCGAAACCCCCTTTGTTGTATTTGATACAGAGCTGAGCGGACTGGACCCGAATAAAGATTTTATTGTTTCCATTGGCGCGATAAAAATGTTCGGAACTAAAATTCATGTGAGCAGGGAATTTTACAGACTTATTAAACCTGCGGGAGAGATGACCAGAAAAAACGTTGAGATCCACGGATTAACTCCGGGAGAGCTGGAACAGATGGAGAGCCTGGAGAGTGTGCTTCCTGACTTTCTTGAGTTTATTAAGGATTCTGTGCTTGTCGGTCATTTTATTAATATCGATCTTGATTTTATGAATGCAGCGCTGAAAAAAACATATAAAGGCAGATTGTTGAACCCTGCCGTGGATACTGATTCACTCCATGATTGGCTGTATACTAACGGCCGGGAGTTCAAAAAACATTTCAGCGGTGCTTTAGTTAAGAGAGATCTGTTTTCATTATGTGAGAAATATGGAATTGCTGTTGATACGGCCCATAACGCATTAAATGATGCTTTTATGACAGCCCAGCTGTTACAGAAGTTTCTGCACTTTTTAAAGCCTGAGGGATTAAGGACTTTAAATGATTTGCTGGATATTGCAAAGGCATAACTATGCCCATCAATCGAATAAGGAGGTGATATTAAAAATATTTTCATGAAACTCGCATTGTAAACGTCCAATTTTGGACAATTAATCTGAAAGGGGGTAAATTTAGTGTCAAAAATTACATGGTTATTTTTATTCGTTGCTGCGTACTGGTCCTATTGCATCGCAATGGGCATCAAGGGCGCCAGAATGGCAAAGAGCGCATCTGATTACTTCATTGCAGGTCGTTCAATTCCAGTATGGGTTTTTGTGCTCGCTGCTACTGCTACGTCCTTCTCGGGATGGACATTCATGGGACATCCGGGACTGCTTTATCGTGATGGTTTTCAATATGCATACGCATCATTTTATGCCATCACAATTCCTTTCACAGGAGTCCTATTCCTCAAAAGACAGTGGATTCTTGGTAAGCGCTTTGGGTATATCACTCCGGGAGAGATGTTCTCTGATTACTTTAAATCCGATGCGATAAGGGTGCTGACCGTTGTTGTTGCCCTGGTCTTCTCAGTTCCTTATCTCGGCGTACAGTTAAGGGCATCGGGATTTCTGTTTAACGTTCTTACTGACGGCATGCTTGGTGTTGAAGTAGGTATGTGGCTGTTGTCAGCTGTTGTTTTTATCTATGTGGCTTCCGGAGGACTGAGGGCTGTTGCTTACGTGGATACAGTGCAGTGTCTCCTGCTTGCAGGCGGAATCGTTGCAATCGGCTTCATTGCCCTTGACGCAGCAGGCGGCTGGACAGCACTGAACACCGGTATCGCCCACCTTACTTCTCCTGATAAGTTAGCTGCATTAGGCGGGGAGGTAATGGATAAAAAGAGGACCCTGGACGGTTTTAGCCACTACATTGCCGTTCCCGGGGTAATTCAGTTTATTCCGGCCGGGACCAAGGCAATAGGCGGAGCATGGACAGGTATCATGATCCTCTCCTATGCATTCGCTCTCATGGGTATCCAGTCTGCACCGGCTTTCTCAATGTGGTCATTCTCTAACAAGAACCCGAAACCATTTGCACCCCAGCAGGTATGGGCGTCTGCTTTTGGTATCGGCGGAATCCTGATCTTCTTCACAGCCATGCAGGGACTGGGCGGACACCTTATCGGTGGTGACCCAAGAATGCTGCAGGCCGGATTTGCAACAGACGTCCTGAACATGGGCAAGGGCCTGATGGAAATGCCGGGTAAACAGGGCATGATCGTTCCTGTCCTGATCAACCTCCTGGGCGACACTGCTCCCTGGGCTGTTGGTCTGCTGAGCGTATGCGCTCTAGCTGCCATGCAGTCAACAGGTGCTGCATACATGTCCACAGCAGGTGGTATGCTTACCAGAGATCTTTACAAGCATTTCCTGAAACCTGATGCATCCCACGCAACCCAGAAGCTCTTTGGAAGAATCGGCGTTGCTATCATCGTTCTCTCAGCGCTTGTAGTTGCAACAACTTCCAAAGACGCGCTCGTTCTGCTTGGTGGTCTTGCTGTTGCATATGGATTCCAGATGTGGCCTGCCCTTATCGGCATATGCTACTGGCCTTTTCTCACAAGACGGGGCATCACTGTTGGTTTAATCCTTGGTCTGATAGTGGTAACATGTACCGAGACTATAGGAACAAAGTGGTTCGGCATAACCTCATGGGGCCGCTGGCCATTGACAATTCACTCAGCTGGTTGGGGTATTCTCTTTAACCTCGGATCAGCAATTATCATTTCCGCTTTTACCCAGGATCCGGAATCACGTTCTCACAGACAGAAATTTCATGACTATCTGGATGAGCATGCCGGACTTCCCAAGGAAAAGAAGAGCCTTGTTCCTCTTGCCTGGATAATTGTAATTGTATGGTTCATGTTCGCACAGGGCCCTGGTGTTGTTATTGGAAATACCCTGTTCGGTAATCCCAACGATTCTGCTACCTGGATATTTAACATGCCTTCAATATGGGTATGGCAGATAATCTGGTGGGCACTTGGAGTTGGTATGATGTGGTTCCTGGCCTACAAGATGAACATGTCTACAATTCCTGACACAGAGATCAAGGAACTTGTTGAAGATATTGGTGACACGTCAAAGGCGCGTCTTGATACAGACAAACCTTAGCAAATAGTTGTTTTTTTTCAGGGAGGGAGATTACATCTCCCTCCCCCCTTTATTTTTCCTTATAAATAATATAAGTTATATCGTCATACATCGTTATCAAACATAGCAGCTAATGTTAAATATACAGTTTGTGCTCAACTGGCAACAAACAATTTAAACTGGTTAATAACAGGGAGACAATTTGGCGACCGGACTATTAATATGGTATCTGATTTCATCGATCATTATGGCAGTGATTCTCTATAAGCCAATCAGGAAATTAATTTTTGTTCAAATGGTAAGGAAGGCAGAGCGGAAACTTAAAAAAGACCTGTCCGAAGAAGAAAGAAATAAAATTTTAAAAAAAATCATACCCGTGACCGCATTTATCGTGGTAACATTTTCTTTTATATTTAATAAAATCCTTATACATAACAGTTTTCTATCAAAATGAACCGAAACCTGATAACACCTGCAATTGTATTAACCGCCCTTATCATATTCGGGTATTACTATTCCCAGTTCATGGCCCATGAAAATGTCCCCGGTGAAAACATGTTCCGCCTGGCAAACCAGCACCTGCAGGACGGCAAGCATGAGGAGGCTCTTAAAGTTTTCAATGAATTATTGTCCGGTCAACCCGAATACAAAGATGCACACCTAGGAAGAGCAATCACTTTACTTCAAATGGGTCAATTCAATGAGTCCAGGTATTCATTTAACAGGGCGATCGAGCTGGATGAGAACTTTGCAGGAGCATATGCTAACCGTGGAATACTGAACGACCAGACAGGCAATTACCTGGAGGCGGTAAAGGACTACAGAAAGTCTCTCGAACTTGACCCTGAAATTGCCGAAGGCCCCGGTCTTATCTGGAGGTTCCTCCATAATGTCGACAAAAGACCAGCTTCAATCGATGAGAGGGCGGATTATATAGAAAAGGAACTGGAAAAACCCGAATCAGAACGCCTGCTCAGAGTCCCTGAAATCGATGAGCAACAGAGGATGTATAAGAAGTAACTTCAAGCCGTCAGCTTTCAGCCTTCAGCTTACAGACAAAACTCGCCTTCTTTTATTTCTTACTGCCGACCGCTGTTAACTGAATTTATGCATATCGATGTTGAACCTCGATATGAGAGAGACTGTCCAGTGTATTTTAACGGGGGGAACTTCTAAGCTTGTCAACATAATTAAAATATTTTTGAGGCGGGTTTATGAGTTCAACTCCTATCCTGTCGTATATATTCCCTGCCTTAACCAGTCTGCTCACTTTGATAGGAACTATTAAAACCTCTTCCTTCATGTGTATAAAAACCTCAAAGTTCATATCCATGGGAAACAATATTTCCGCGGTTCTCAGCAACATGCCCTTTTCTGAAAGATTGATGACAGCACTGCAACAGATGGTGTTATTGTAGTCAAACTCTACTCTTAGACAAGTAGTAATTCTTTCATAGGATCTTTTTTCCAAATAAGGTGTATGTATCGCCATGTCTAACACTTGCAACAGCCCTTGCAGAATTTACTTCTAGTTATTATATTTCTTAATTCAGAATAATTACAAGTATAAAATTCAATTCATTTGACCTATTATCTCTAATCCCTTCTTTCACTTTTTTACTTGTTACTAACCTCCCTCATTGTATATACTTTTCCATGAACATGGTTGGAGTTAACCTCGATAATTTCTTATATATAATGGTGTTAAATTATCTTACGTGACAAAAAACCCGTAAAATGCGCATTGCGTATAACATGATATTACATAGCAAATACGAAACTGGAATAATTCCATTCATAAATAAATCAATAATTTGTATTTTTTAATATGAGTGTAAAGATATCTAACTTTCGGAAAATACGCATTGCGTATATTAATTGTTATGTCTGAAAGACAAGGAATACAATAACAATGGACTCATTTGAACAATACGAAAAAGATTGCAAAAGGATAAAAAAACAGAATGCAAACATTTTAAATGATTTTGAAAGATGGCTTACGGAGAAGAACCTTTCAGCAAAGACAATAAAAAAACATTGCTCTAACGTTGATTTCTACATTAATGATTTTCTTCTGTACGAAGAGGCAATAGAAGCGGCTGACGGAACTGAAAATATAGGAAATTATCTTGGTTATTGGTTTATCCGTAAGGCTATGTGGGCAAGCCAAGCAGCTATAAAAGAGAACGCTTCAAGCCTAAATAAATTCTATCAATTCATGCTTGAAAAAAGGGAAATATCAAAGGAATCATTAGATTGGTTGACGCAGAGGATAAAAGATGAAATGCCGGTATGGCTTGGGACAATGGGAAGATATGATGATCCGGACATTGAAGATATGGAAGAAGTTTGGGGAATATAAAAGAGGACATAACCTGACACTGGTCATGAACGAGTGCCAGCGGTGCTGAATTGGGTTTTGATTGGTGATAGTATGCAAACTGTCTTTTGGGCACAAACATCTTTCAGGCACTCGTCAGACAGTTTGACGTTATCTATAAATAATAAGGAGGATATATGTCTAATTTAAATCATAATAATGAATTATGGCCTAAACTCCCTCTTGAAGTCTGGCAGGATACATGTTCAACTCTCCATATGTGGACACAAATTGTCGGGAAAATACGATTGAATCTTGCGCCGATGATAAACCATTGGTGGCAAGTAGCATTTTATCTGACCTCGCGAGGATTCACGACCTCCCCTATGCCCTTTAATTCAATGTACTGCCAAATTGACTTTGATTTTATAGACCATGAAATGCGTATTACCACAGACAATGGGAATTCCCGTTCCATTGAACTGAAGCCGCGCTCTGTCGCTGATTTCTATAACTCGACAATGGAAGCATTAAGTTCCCTCGGGATTGAGGCCACAGTTTGGACGACTCCTGTGGAAGTTCCCGACAGAGTACCATTTGAACAAGATAATACTCACTCTGCCTATGATCCTGAGTACGCGCATCGCCACTGGAGAGTGCTGGTTCAAGCTGATAGAATCATGAAAAAGTTTCGTTCCCGTTTTATCGGTAAAGTCAGTCCAGTGCATTTTTTCTGGGGTGCTTTTGATATGGCAGTTACGCGATTCTCAGGTAGACGTGCCCCTGACCATCCCGGAGTTCCGAATGTGGGCCGATCTGTCATGGTTGAGGCATACTCGCATGAAGTAAGCAGTTGCGGCTTCTGGCCGGGTACCGGGCTTGGGGAGCCTGCATTTTACTCATATGCCTATCCAGAACCTGAAGGATTTAAGGAATACCCTGTCAAACCTGAAGAAGCGTATTACTTTAATGACTGGGGAGAATTTGTTTTGCCCTATGAAGCTGTCAGAACAGCCGAGTCGCCTGATGAGAAACTGCTTGCGTTTCTGCAAAGCACCTATGAGGCAGCAGCTACACTGAGTAATTGGGAGAGAGATTCATTAGAGCGTAGCAAATAAGAATGAAAAGATAACAACTTGATGCTATGAATGCTCAACCGCAGCGACCTTTTTGATTGCGATTGTTTTTGGGTTTGCAAATTGATTTTTTAGCATGATCACATGCTTCAGGTTGAGCATCACAGATCAAGACGTTCGCCGAACAATGATAAAAAAGCCAAACAAGCATCTGTTCAGTTGACTTTCACCAGTGTGAAGTTTACAATATGAAGTATAAACTTAAATAAGAGGTGTAAACATGAAAGCAACTGCAAAAGATCTTCGATTTCATTCTCGTGAGTTGCTCGACACTGTGAGCAGAGGCGAGGAAGTCGTTATAACATATCGTGGACGTCCCTGTGCCAAGCTTGTTCCGATTGAGCAAGGTTCTAAGAAAGAAAATGAAAAGGAAGAAAATGAACTGTTCGGTATCTGGAAAGATAATCCTGACGTCAAAGACGTAGATAAATATGTTCGAAAATTAAGGAAAGGCAGATTTAAAGATGCTTGTTGATACTGATGTGTTGATTTGGTACATGAGGGGTAATAAGAATGCCTTTAAAGCAATTAAAAAAACCAATAATTTTCATATCTCTGTGATTACTTACATAGAACTTGTACAAGGGATGAGAAATAAGATGGAATTAAATACATTAAGAAAGTCACTGAGAGACTGGAACGCCTCTATTATTTATATAACTGAAGAAATATCTGCAAAAGCTATGTTCTATGTTGAGCAACATTATTTGAGTCAATCCGTCGAGTTAGCAGATGCATTTATAGGGGCAACTGCTGTGGCTTATGGTTTGCCGCTTCTAACGGGAAATGAAAAACACTATAAGCCATTAAAGGATGTTAGGGTGAAGAGATTTCATCCATAAGATAACAACTCAGTACCAAGAAAACAGCGAACCAGCGGTGATAAATTGGGCTCTAAATGTTTTTTCATATTCTAACCATTCTTCAGCATGCTATTATCATCAAGGATTCGATTCACTGAATTCAACGTTAATCAGATTAAAACTTCCCTATCAAGCCTAAACATCAATATCCCGCAATTTACACTGTATTCAAAAAAGCAATGATATTTAATTGTTCATCTTCTGACAGAAAATGAAAAGAGGGCATTTTATCGAAAGATTTGTTTAACTGGTTTAAAATATTTTCTGCAGTGGCCGGTTTTTTACTATAAGGCAGAAGATCCTCCTTGAGAAGTCCTTTCAGTCCAGGAGCTCTAATATTAACATCACCTTTCGGATAAGAATTTTCAGTGTTATGGCATTTAGTACATAATTGCTCAAAAAGGACCTTCCCTTTACTGATACTATTTTCATCTGTTCTGATAACAATCTTTTCATTACCCGCATTACCGGAAGACATGCCTTTATTACCTTCTTCTGCCCTAATATCAAACAATGAAGCTGCCCCTGCAATTATCAGGATAGCAAGTAATATTATTAATTTATTCATATTATCAACTCCCCGAAATCACTTCCAACCAGTTCCTGAAGCCGTGATATGGCCTTGAACGCCTGCTTCAGAATCTCCTGGCTTCTTTCGGATAGCTCATAAGGATTAAGATAATAATCTTCACAATCTTTATGAAGGTAGTTATCGGTCTGGGCCATAAGGGTATGATGAAGAATGACCCTGTAGGCGTTTTCAAAATACTCTGAGTCATCACTATGGATTACATTCTTTTGAACTAATGCCTGCAGTCTTGCAAGGGTTGAGGTCTCCCTGACCCGTTTTTAAGAGCCAGTATACGGGCTGATTCGATCAGAAATATTAGCCCGCTTTTTTTCATATCAATCTCTTTTTTATGGTTCTTTTCTTTTTCGGTAATAAAGGTATTAAAAATCCCCAAAGGCACCTTATGCAATCCTGCCTCTTCATCATGCATCTGCCTCAGTACATTATTGTTTTTGGAAAGTTCGTCATAGGCATAGTCCATATACTGGTTAAACAGTGCCTCATTGCCATAAAGCGGGGCAGAGTCAAAAATAAGTGTCATGTACCTTATAGTAAAGGGGCCCTTCCCTATTGCACACTTCCCATACAAACTGCTTCCACTGTGACAGGGGCCTGCGCCAGTCCGGGTTCTGCCCCATTACGTTTCCGGGACAGAAGACAAAGCCCACCTCATTCAGGGCCTCTGAAAATTCCTGCGACACCTTTTTAAAATATGTGTCAACTTCTTCCTTTCTGCTCTCATCATGATCTTCAGTGATAACACAAAAGTCCTGATCAGGAAAGAGGAGGTTTTCCTTTCTTCCATGACTGCCTGTGACAAAAAAACAATAGTCAACAGGTGGAGGGCTTTGCTGGCTGTTGATCACTTTTAATAACAACTTTTTGTGAATATGGAAATTAATAAGAGAAAGCATATTAACAACATCAACAGGGTCCACCCTTGAAGAGAGTTTTTCATGGACAAGATCAATCATGTCCTCTTTTATTTTTTTATATTCCTCCAGGGACTTTGCCTGTTCAAGTTCACCGATCAGCACAAAGGGCTCTGAGTAACGCAGTTTCATAATCTTCCTCAGAGTGATGATGCCAACAACTTCCCCGTCCCTTACAACCGGAAGGTGTTTGATCTTATTGGTGGAAAAGGCATATAGCGAGTCAAACAGGGAATCTTCAGGTGAAAGGCATACCGGATCAGCTGTCATGATATCAGAGATTTTCTTACCTATATCACACACGTCACCATCAGCAATAACCTTCCTGACCATGTCCCTTTCTGTAACTATTCCGACAGGCACACCTTTACTGTCAGTTGCTATTACAGAGGAAATACCCCTACCGGCCATTTCCTTAGCCACAAACTGGACAGTATCATCCGGTCTGCAAAGGAAGACATCCCTGTTCATCAGTTTCTCGATGTTTTCGCTGTAACTGAAAGAGGCGATTTTATACAGAACGCTGTTATTCTGCAGGAGGTTGTTTTCTTCAACCGGATTTTCTAATTGTTCAGCCATTTAAGTCCTCCATAATCTGTATCAACATATTGTACATTAAAGTATATGATTTAATGTCCGATAAGTATTCAATAATTGGGAACTTTTTAAAATCTCAACGTTACTTTATGTAGCGCTTTTCATGACTGATTTACAATTTGTAACATATGCATTTTTGTTTTGCATAATCACCTCTTTGGTGATATGATTAACCTATTGTTTTTTATAACATAATTACTTTTCATGAAAACCATTTACAGGCATTATTTTTGCAAAAACTGTTCCAACGTAATCAATCTGTCTTAATTAATTAAAATACAAATTTAAAAGTATAAGGAGGATGTCCCTATGTCGGAAAAAGATTCCATTAAAGTCTTAATGTCAGAGGATCGTACCTTTCCACCTTCCGCAGAAATCAGCAGCAAGGCCCATATTGGCAGTATAGAACAGTATGAAGAGATGTACAAAAAATCAGTTGAAGATCCCGAGGGGTTCTGGGGTGAAATAGCAGAAAAAAATATTACATGGTTCAAAAAATGGGACAAGGTGCTTGAGTATGATTTTAACAAGCCCGAGATCAAATGGTTTCTGGGCGGCAAGCTCAATGCCTCGGTCAACTGTCTTGACCGCCATCTTGAAGCAGGCAGAAAGGACAAGACAGCAATTTTATGGGAAGCTGATGACGGATCAAACAGGACATATACATATGAGCAGCTTCACCTCGAGGTAAACAGGTTTGCCAATGTGCTAAGGAAAAACGGTGTTGGCAAGGGTGACAGGGTCGCCATTTATATGCCCATGATCCCTGAGCTGGCCATTGCCATGCTTGGATGTGCCAGGGTCGGAGCAATCCACAGTATTACATTCGGTGGATTCAGCGCACAGGCATTAAGAGACAGGATCAATGACTGTGGAGCAAAGATAGTCATTGCCTCTGACAAGGGTCTCAGGGGTGGCAAGAGTGTTCCTTTGAAGGCCAATGCAGATGAGGCGCTTGAAGATTGCCCTACAGTTGAGAAAATGATTGTAGTCAAACATGTGGGCGATATTGAAATGAAGGAGGGGCGTGATCTCTGGTGGCATGAAGAGATGGCTGCTGATGACATCCAGGACTTCTGCGAACCTGAACAGATGGACGCCGAAGATCCTCTCTTTATTCTCTACACATCAGGATCTACAGGAAAGCCCAAGGGAGTTCTTCACACAACAGGCGGTTACATGGTCTACACAAACCTGACCTTTAAATACATATTTGACTACCATGAAGATGACATCTGGTTTTGTACAGCTGACATCGGATGGGTAACAGGACACAGTTATATAGTGTATGGACCGCTCTCGGAAGGAGCAACAAGCATTATGTTTGAAGGCGTCCCTACCTATCCCGATGCCGGCAGGTTCTGGGATATGTGCGATAAACACAAGGTAACCCAGATTTACACCGCCCCGACCGTTATAAGGGCGCTTATGAGATTTGGTGAAGAGTGGCCCAACAAGTATGACCTCTCTTCTCTCAGGGTCCTTGGTTCTGTTGGTGAACCAATTAATCCGGAAGCATGGATGTGGTATCACAAGAATGTTGGAAGAAGCAAACTGCCTATTGTTGATACATGGTGGCAGACAGAGACAGGCGGTATTCTCATTACCCCTCTACCAGGAGCAATGACTCTCAAACCGGGTTCGGCAAACAAACCCTTCTTTGGAGTGGTTCCCAAAATAGTTAAGCAGGACGGTTCACCGACCGGTGTTAATGAAGGAGGCTACCTGCTTATTGAAAAACCATGGCCCGGAATGATCAGGGGCACATATGGAGATCCTGAACATAAGCGGGTGAAAGAAGTGTACTTCACCCAGTTCCCCGGATCCTATTTATCTGGTGACAGCGCCCGTATTGATGAAGACGGTGACTACTGGCTTATGGGCAGAATCGACGATGTAATCAATATATCAGGACATAGAATTGGAACAGCAGAAGTAGAGTCTGCTCTGGTCAGTCATGAGACAGTTGCCGAGGCTGCTGTTGTAGGTTTCCCTCATGAAATAAAAGGTGAAGGCATCTATGCATATGTTACCTTGAAGCAAGGTCATGAGCCATCTGAAGACCTTCAGAAAGCACTTGTGGCTCATATCAGAAAAGAAATCGGACCGATTGCAACTCCTGACAAGATGCAGTTTGCACCGGGTCTGCCAAAGACCAGAAGCGGCAAGATCATGAGAAGGATCCTGAGAAAAATCGCACAGGGCGCTGTTGATGAACTTGGCGACACATCAACTCTTGCTGACCCGTCAGTTGTTGAAAATCTTGTAAAAGAGAGATTATAGAAAGATGAAAGGCAGTCATTAAGACTGCCCTTACTCATACCACCCCTTACTTCATGCCTGGGCATGCGGTAAGGGGTGACCCCCAAATTTTAATATGGATAAATTTATTCTGAACAAAAATTCATCAGCTCTCGTGGTTGTGGATATACAGGAAAAGCTCGTTCCTGCAATGAAGAAAAGGCAGATGGTATATGACAACTGCGGCCATCTTATTGAGCTTGCCAAGTTGATCAATATCCCTATTGTTGTAACCGAACAGTATCCCAAAGGCCTTGGTCCTACAGTGTCTGAAATCACAGATGTTCTTCCATCTTATGAACCCCTTGAAAAAGTAACATTTGACTGCTGCAAGGGTGAAGGGTTTCTTGATAAAATCGCTTCTCTGCAAAAAACCCACATCATTGTTACCGGTATGGAGGCACATATATGTGTGCTTCAGACATGCCTTAGCCTCCTGAAGGAAGGATATTTTGTACACCTTGTAAGTGATGCGGTCTGTTCAAGGAAAAAAACGGACTTCAGAACCGCTGTTGAAACAATGCGTGATGCAGGCGCTGTAATCACATGCACTGAAACAGCCCTGTTTCAGTTGCTTGAAAAAGCAGGCACTCCAGAGTTTAAGGCTATTTCGAAGAGAATCAAGTAACCATTTTATTCGCTGTTCAACTGAATTCATAAATTCACTCAGTATATATTAAGGAAGTTATAAGTATGCCCTTTAATAATTCAGCTTCTTAATAAAATTAATATAAATATAGAAGTGTGGACTCTATATGATTATCTTATCAATGAAATGGAAGTTGGAAGATTTCATTGAGTTTCCCCTCTTATCAATAATCTATCAATTTAAAAAGTACTGCAGATTATAAACGTTAATCAATAACTGACTATTTGCGTCATTTGGCATATAAGAACTCTCTCACTATATATATGGTAATTGAGATAATGGATATTTATTGTTACTATAAAAATATACACTAATGCTATTTTCTAATTAAAGTCTCTTTTATGTAATGACCTGTTTTACGACACAAGTGTGTTTTCTATCAACAGCTCAGAGTTCTGAAGCTTATTTACTATTACTAAAAAAGGAAAGCAGTTTATGAAAGAAACATTTCGCAAATCAAATCAAAGGAGGGGAATTAAGATGAAAACAAAAATCATAGTGTGTCTATTATTTCTTGTATTATTTGTATATGCAGGGAGTGCATTAGCTTTTACTGAAAGTGGCACTAACAGCTTCTTCGGTTCAGGTGCTGGATTTAATAACTCTGGATTCGAGAACACTTTTATCGGGTTTTCTGCTGGAAGCAGTAACACATCAGGAATCGCCAACACCTTTATTGGTAGAGATGCTGGCTTCAGCAACTCAACAGGATCCGGCAATGTTTTCCTAGGGAGTGGTGCGGGAGGTAACGAAACCAGTTCAAATAACCTATACATAGACAACTCAGATACCAGTTCACCACTTATATACGGAGAGTTTGACACCCCGATGGTTGAAATTAATGGAGACTTCTATGTTACGGGCGACACTTACATGACTTCTGATGCAAGGTTAAAGAAAGATATAAATTCAATTGATTCTTCCCTTGAAAAAATCATGAGTCTTCGGGGAGTCTCATTCAAGTGGAATGGTCAAAAGAGTAATGATATTGATTTATCTAAAAGGACACATTATGGTGTTATCGCTCAGGAAGTTCAGAATACACTGCCTGATATTGTAATGAAAGACAGGAATGGTGAAATGAATGTAGCTTACATGGAGTTAATACCTGTACTGATAGAAGCCGTTAAGGAGCAACAACAAATAATATCGGAGATGGCAGAGAAAATTCAGCATCTTGAAAGAGATTTGAAATTAAAGGGCAACCTGGCGATGGTTGAGACAAATTGATGATAGTTGACTAGAGTCAGCAGAATCCAAATTAACTTATACTTATAATTTAGAGGGGATTAATGAGATTATTAAATCTGCTAAAAAAGTTTATGATATTCGTAAAGAACACTATTCCAAGTATTCATACATAGTACGCAGCAGCCTGATAGAGCAATCATTTTTCAAAAAGCAGTCATTTAATTTGATATTTACAGCATTCCTATTACGGCTGTACAAAAAAACATATAACTTTTGATAAGATATCTCTCAATATCATGCTTCAGGAACTCCACATTAATAATTTCTCCATTATCGATGATGCCTCTGTTGAATTTGGTAAGGGGTTTAATGTCATTACCGGTGAAACAGGAGCAGGCAAATCTATAATCATTAATGCCCTCAGCCTCTCCCTCGGTGAAAGGGCTGCTTCAGAGTATGTAAGAAGCGGTGAAAAAGAGGCTCTTGTCGAATCTTTTTTTGAAATATCTCCGAAGAAACTCAGCAAACCCGTTAATGAAGCAATTAAGGGCCTGGGAGTGAATATTGATGAAGGTTTAATCCTCAAGAGAATTATCTCATCGCAGGGAAAGAACCGGGCATATATAAACAATTCCATGGCTAATGTTCAAACCCTGTCTGATATAAGCGGCAATATAATTGATATTCATGGTCAGTATGAACACCAGTCCCTGCTTTCTCCTGAGAACCAACTTGACCTTCTTGATATGTTTGGAGGTCTTGGGAAAGATCGTGACCAGGTTGGTAAACTCTTTGATTCTCTTTCTTCCCTTAAAATCAAAAATTAAATCCCTTGAACAGAAGGACAAGGAGCGGGCACAAAGACTTGATATTCTAAATTACCAGATAAAGGAAATCGAGTCAGCAGGTTTAAGAGAGGACGAAGAGGAGGAGCTTATTGAAGAGGAAAAGGTTTTGGGAAGCGCAGGTCATCTTGCTGAACTGGCAAACCGGTCATATGAATTACTTTATACATCAGATTCTGCATCACTTTCAGCCATCTCCATGATTATCGATAATCTACAGAAGATTTCTGAAATCGACAGCAGGGCAAAGGAAGCCCTTAAGTCTGCTAAAGATGCCCTGCCCCTTCTGGAGGAAACATCTTATTTCCTTCGAGATTATAAGGACAGTATAGATTTTAATCCCTCACGTCTTGAACAGATACAGGGGCGGCTTGAGCTGATTAAAAGTCTAAAGAGAAAGTATGGAGCTTCAATTAAAGAAATCCTGGATTACCGGGAAAAGTCTTTGCTGGAGCTTGAAGAGCTGCAGTACTCAGAGGAAACACTTGATACCCTAAAGTCTGAACTTGATGATCTTAGAAAATCTTTCACTGATAAAGCAAAGGCACTGTCAAAGAAAAGAAAAGCCGCTGCTAAGAAGGTTGAATCAGCTGTTGTTAATCAGCTTGCAGATCTTTCCATGCCTGACACACAATTTGTAATTTCGATTACACAGCAGAATGGAGATGATCTCTTAGATGGCTTCCAGGGCAATCAAACAGGTATGGACAATGTTGAGTTTTTAATTTCTCCCAATATTGGTGAAGAGCTGAAGCCCCTGGCAAAAATTGTGTCAGGCGGTGAACTCTCAAGGATCATGCTTGCAATTAAAGGTATCATGGCAAAGGGCGATAAAATCCCCATTCTTGTCTTTGATGAGATCGATGCAGGTATTGGCGGAAAGACAGCTGAAACTGTCGGCAAAAAACTGAAGGCCCTCTCTAAAAACCATCAGGTAATCTGCATTACCCACCTGCCCCAGATAGCTTCATTTGCTGACAGACATATGAAGATAGAAAAAACAGTCGCTAACAAAAGGACTGTTGTCACCATTAAGATGATAGATAAAAATGACCGCACAGAGGAGATTGCCCGGATGCTAAGCGGAGAACTCTCGGATGTTTCTATAAAACACGCAAAAGAGTTACTCAAGAAGGCAACTAATTAGTATTTACATATAAAATCTATCTACCGACATGCAGGCTGTGATCGTCTCCCTGTCATTCTGGCTTGTCCAGAATCTAACACGTTCAGATTCCCGTCGCGCTTCGCTTGCGGGAATGACATTTTTTTCGTATGTTCATGCTACATATGGTTACTTAATTATTTAACAGTTACAATTAGTAACTTACACTCTTTATATTTAATTTATAGATCCTCTTCCAATGCCTGTTATTACAGGCCTCCATTAATACCGATAACTGGCATTTAACTTGCATTATTATTTTCGTTTATATTTCTTAACTTACAATGAATTTTTTCATTGACAATGCAATATATTTATGCTAATTTCGACATAACATAGTCACTTAGTTTATTAATATATTAATCATTTTTAGAAAGGGGTGAGGTTTATGAAGTCAAATTCCAACGGCAGCTCAGAATTTAATAATAAAGTGTTGGATGCCCTTGAGAAAAAGGGCGTTTCCCGACGGGACTTTATGAAATTCTGTACTGCCATGGCAGCAACTCTGGCTTTACCTGCTTCGTTTATACCGAAAATAGCCGAAGCGGTTATTACTCAAAAACCCTATCTTGTGTGGCTTGAATTCCAGGATTGCGCTGGCGATACCGAGGCCCTTTTAAGGGCAACTAACCCTACCGTCGCCCAGATCATTCTTGATATTTTCTCGGTGGACTACCATGAGACCATAATGGCGCCATCAGGTTTTCAGGCAGAGAAGTCCCTTCAGGATGTTGTACAGAACCATAAAGGCAAATACTTTGTTGTTGTTGAAGGCTCCATACCTATGGGTGATGGAGGTGTATATTGCTGTGTGGGCGGCAAGTCTGCAATCGATATTGCCAGAGAAGTATGCGGTAATGCGGCCGCAACCATAGCTGTCGGCACATGTGCAACATATGGTGGCATTCCTGCAGCCCTGCCAAATCCGACCGGAGCTGTCAGCGTCAAGGAAGCGGTCCCCGGTGCAACAGTAGTGAACCTGCCAGGCTGCCCCATGAATGTGGAGAATTTCACCGCAACTATCGTTCATTATTTAACATTCGGATCACTCCCTAACATGGACAAACTTGGCAGACCATATTTCGCATATGGCAAAAGGATCCATGATAATTGCGAAAGAAGGGGACACTTTGATGCCGGACAGTATGTTCGTGAGTGGGGAGATGCCGGACACAGGCAGGGATGGTGTTTATATGAAATGGGATGCAAAGGACCTGAGACATTTCATAACTGCCCCACAGTCAAATATAACGAAGGCACAAGCTGGCCTGTTCAGGCAGGTCACGGCTGTATAGGATGTTCCGAACCCAATTTCTGGGACACAATGAGTCCCTTTTACAGGAGACTTCCAAATGTGCCCGGTTTTGGTGTAGAAAAAACAGCAGATAAAATAGGCGCCGGTCTTGCAGTGGCAACTGCTGCAGGTCTTGCACTTCATGCAGCAGGAAGGGCGCTTTTGCCAAAGAAAAAAGATGAAGATGAATAAAATAAAATTTTACGAGGAGGTGAGCAGCATTGGCTAAAAAGTTGGTTATCGACCCGATTACAAGAATAGAAGGACATCTCAGGATTGAAGCTAAGGTTGAAAACGGTAAGGTCACTGACGCATGGAGCTCAAGCACCATGTTCAGGGGTATAGAGATTATCCTGAAAGGCAGAGACCCGAGAGATGCCTGGGCATTTACCCAGCGAATATGAGGCGTCTGAACCACGGTTCATGCAACCGCCTCGGTGAGAGCGGTCGAAGACGCTTTAGGCATTACCATTCCTGATAACGCTAGGATTATCAGAAACCTTATAGCTGGAATCCAGTACGTTCAGGATCATGTAATTCATTTTTACCATCTACACGCCCTTGACTGGGTTGATATTGTCAGCTCTTTAAGCGCCAGTCCGTCAAAGACTGCGGCACTTGCACAGTCCACATCAGACTGGCCAAAGTCAGGAACAGATTACTTCAAAGGGATCCAGAACAGGATCAAGGCCTTTGTTGACAGGGGTCAATTAGGTCCCTTTGCAAACGCCTACTGGGGCCATCCTGCTTATAAACTGCCTGCTGAAGCAGATCTGATGGCAGTGGCCCATTATCTTGAGGCCCTTGACTGGCAGAGAGATGTAATTAAGATCCAGGCATTATTAGGAGCAAAGAACCCTCACGCACAGACCTACATTGTAGGAGGAATGTCAATGCCTGTTGATCCCAACAGCCAGAACGCGCTGAATGCAGGGAGCATCGCATTCATAAGCGGTCTTGCCAAGAAGGCACTGGAGTTTGTGGAACAGGTTTATATTCCTGATGTGCTTGCTATTGCACCGTTTTATCTGGACTGGGCAGGCCATGGAGCAGGTGTAGGCAACTTCATGAGCTACGGTGAATTCCCAAATGACAATGAGTCCAATACCACCAACATGTGGCTGCCCCGCGGCATTATCCTTAACAAGGACCTCTCAAAGGTACATGAGGTTGACCACAGCAAGGTCACAGAGTATGTAACTCACTCATGGTATGACTATTCAGGCGGAGACGGAGACGCAAAACATCCATGGGAAGGTGAAACAAAACACAACTACACAGGTCCAAAGCCTCCCTATGAAGAACTCAACACTGATGAGAAATATTCATGGGTCAAGGCGCCGCGCTATGACGGCAAAGCAATGGAAGTGGGCCCGCTTTCGAGGATGCTCATTGCATATGCATCAGGTCATACGAGAGTACAGGAAGTTGTAAACAGTGTTCTCAAGACACTTGGAGTCGGACCTGCAGCATTATTCTCAACACTTGGAAGAGTAGCTGCTAGGGAAATAGAGACTCTTGTGACTGCCGAGCAGATCCCTGTATGGCTTGATCAGCTTGCTGCCAACATGAAGAAAGGCGATTTCAAAATCCACAGCGGTGAAAAATGGGACCCCTCAGAATGGCCTGCAGAGGCCAAAGGGTATGGTTTTCATGAAGCGCCGAGAGGGTCTCTGGGTCACTGGGTAAAGATCAAAAACCAGAAGATTGAAAATTACCAGATCGTTGTTCCCGGCACTTGGAACGGTTCACCAAGAGACAGTAAAAATCAGAGAGGCCCTTTTGAAGAGGCGCTCATCGGGACACCTGTTGCCAACATTGACCAGCCTCTAGAGATACTGAGAACGATTCACTCTTTTGATCCCTGTATGGCATGCGCTGTGCATATCGTTGATACTGAAGGCAAAGAGGTTATAAAAATCAAGGTCAAGTAGAAAGGAGGGATACATATGTCAACCGCAAGAAAAAAAGTATATGCGTGGGAATTTCCTGTCAGACTTACTCACTGGATCAATTTCCTTTGTATCCTTGTCCTGTCTGCAACCGGGTTTTTTATTGGCAAGCCCTTTATCCACGCTATTTCTTCAAAGCAGTACATAATGGGATGGGTAAGACTTATACACTTCATAGCTGCCTATCATTCCTGATGAGCATTATCATCAGGATTTACTGGTCCTTTGCCGGCAACAAATATGCCCACATCCAGGGATGGTTCCCGTTCACAGGTGAAAAGTTTGCTGAAATGGGACGGGAGGCAAAATGTTATCTTCTGATAGACAAGAAAACTGTATGTGACTATCATGGACATACTGCGCTTGGTGGTATCATGATGTTCTTTCTTTTTCTGGTTTTCTTCTTTCAGATTTTTTCAGGGTTTGCCATGTACTCGGTTACTCACACCGGAGCCATCTGGACATTGCTCGGAGGATGGCTTTTATCATTTATGGATCTACAGACAATACGGCTATGGCATCACCTGATGATGTACGTGATCCTTGTCTTTGCGCTGATCCATGTGTATACGGCCTGGTTCCTTGATGTCCGGGAACGCAATGGAATAATGGATTCCATTTTCAGCGGATACAAATTCGTTTCAGAGGATTAAGAAGAATAATTTGTAACTATAAATAAAAACGAATATGGCCCCGGAAGATGTAATAAAAGTTTTCCGGGGCTTTTATGTAAGGGCACGGCGCTGCCGTGCCCGGTCTTAAAAATAATAAAATATATGAATATAGCAGTATTTGGAATAGGCAACCTGCTTCTGAGTGATGACGGTGTTGGTGTCCATGTTCTTCACAGGTTAATTAAAGAATATGAATTCCCGGATCATGTGGAATTCATTGACGGCGGCACAAAAGGGCTGGATCTACTTCCTTTATTCGAGAGCAGAGATAAAGTCTTAATAATTGATGCTGCCAATTTCAACAAAGAACCGGGAACGATCGATTCGGTTGAAGGCGACAAAATTCCGGCATTTTTAAGCACAAAACTTTCAGTACATCAGATCGGTCTGCCAGATACCCTATTCGCAGCTAAACTTATGGAGATCACTCCGCTCCTGAGATGTGTCTCATAGGAATTCAGCCAAAATCAATGGACACTTCAACTGAGCTCTCTGAAGTCGTCAGCATCCAGATGGACAATCTGATAGAAAAAGTGCTTCAGAAACTAAATGACTGGGACGTGGAAGCGGTCCCAAAAAAGAGTAGTTAATTAGTGATACAAGCCTGTGATTAGTACCGAGGTCTGACCCTCTATAAATTCTCTGTTCAGAAAAACTGTAATGTGTAGACGCGACACCACCCAACAAATTTGCAAACCTGTTGACATATGATATAATCAAATGTCTATAAGGGGACATCGGCTTTAAATCATTTATAATTAACTGTCAGAATTTGTAATTAATCAAAGGGGGACGATGATGACTGAAGTTATACCACTGGATACTATTGAAAGAAGGATATTCTTCCTTCGAAAGCAAAAAGTAATGCTTGATGCTGATCTAGCAGTACTATATGGAGTAACTACCAAAGCATTGAATCAAGCGGTAAAACGTAATCCGGATCGATTTCCTGATGACTTTATATTTCAACTAAAAAAAGAAGAAAAAGACAAGGTGGTCACAGATTGTGACCACCTCAAAAGACTGAAATACTCTCCTTACCTACCATTTGCATTTACTGAACATGGAGTAGTAATGCTAGCAAATGCTTTAAATAGTCCGGTTGCTGTAAAGGCAAGTGTGCAAATAGTTCGCGTCTTTGTTCGTCTACGTAAGATGCTCTCTTCCAATGCTCAGCTTGCTCGCAAACTCAAGGCTCTTGAGAAGAAATATGATGAACAGTTTGCTGTAGTTTTTGAGGCCATATACAAACTCATGACTCCTCCTGAGAAGAAGCAAAGGAAGATTGGTTTTAAAAGAGGAAAAGAGTAATCCTCGATTGTTTATCATTTTTATACAGGGAAAATTCAAGTGCAAACCCCGTTGTGCTTAACTAACAAGCTGTAGACTAAAATGTGCAATGGGTGGTGTTTATTTCAATCTGTATAATGATCAGTTTTACGCTCATTAATAAATTCTAAAATCAAAGACCTGACCCTCGTTCTTTTTATCGATGACAGGTCAGCGCCTGTTAACACTGAATTGTGCAACGGCTGTAATATGTGCGTTGATGCTTGTCCAGCGGGAGTAATATCAATATCTAAACTGACTGCCGTTAGTATTTAAGCGAGTGGTGTCACGATTAAAGATCTGATCCCACACAATTTTAATCAGAATGATAGTTGCAAATTGCACTGACTAAAGCTAAAACATTAATTATCCGAAAATTAAGAATAAGTATAATTTTTTGTTACAAATTTTGAGAGGTGTAAAAATGAGCTTTTGTCGTGTATATCCAATATTCATCATTCTGTGCGTTCCAAGCGGTGGAGCAATTGCACGCTTTATAGGTTCCCCTGTGCTTAAAGGAATGTTAATTGGCTTGGCGGTGGGATTTGTTCCTTTAGTCCTACTGGGCATCATAGTCGGTCTATCTTCGATGTGGACTCCAGATAGACCAATTTGCAGATGCGGGAAGTGTAAGTCTGCGGACTATGAATACGTGGGGCCGGAAGAATTGACTTTAACTGAGGAGACTTTCTTCGAATATCGATGCCCAAGTTGCAGCCGAGAATATGGGCAGAATAATAAACGTTTTTGGGAGGTTTCGAGCGATGGCACAGAGATCCCCTACATGGTCATCTCCAAGAGGGGTCGATGGCAAATAGAGAGCACCGAAGCACAGCTAGCAGCGGACTCGGATAATCCATCCTGCTGAAACGTAACTTTATAATCATATCAACTGATAATCATCAACTATACCTCTACCACTATTTATAATTTACATGATGAAATACTCACCCATTAGAGTTTTGCAAATCATTCATAAATATGTATTATCAACGATCAAAGGACCTCCTCGAAGATGAAGACTAGTCGGTATAGTCATCGGAATTCAGACTGCCCCCACTCGTTAAATAAATTCTAAAATCAAAGACCTGAGCCTCGTTCGAATTCATCGATGACAGGTCAACGCCGGTTAACACTGAATTGTGCAACGGCCG